>Ga0194059_1000378_pt1 | contig 21130 bp, 26 predicted proteins | sample SepL6211m_MetaG_FD_163426 | JGI IMG/M metagenome (GOLD analysis project Ga0194059, IMG submission 163426) | Anoxic zone freshwater microbial communities from boreal shield lake in IISD Experimental Lakes Area, Ontario, Canada - Sep2016-L626-11m | ecosystem: Environmental > Aquatic > Freshwater >... | reverse complement strand
AGCTCGACGAGGTTGCCGCTGACCACCAGCACCAGCATCGAGAACACGAACATGTTCATGTACGCGAAGAAACGCCGTTCCTGCGTGTCGCCCTTCATGTAGCCAATCGAGAAGACGTGGATCAGGAAGCCCACGCCCGTCACGATCAGCAGCATGAGTGCGGTCAGCTCGTCGTACCAGATGTCAAAGCCGACGCGGAAATCGCCAGCTGACAGCCACGTCCACGCCGTCTGCGAGACCTGACGATGCTCCTCTGGCTCGTTGGCCAAGAGAATGAACGCGGCCGCGGCCGCGAAGAATGCCGCCAGCATGATCAGCGACGCCAGCAGGCCAGCACCGCGCGACGGCAGCTTGTTGCCGAAGATCGCGAACAGGGCGACTCCGACCAGAGGTAGTGCGAGGGTGATCCAGACGAGTTCGGTCATCAGCTCAGCCGTTCAGTGTCCGGAGTTCGTCGGTGTCGAGCACCATCGCGCGTCGCGTCATTGCCACCACGAGTCCAAGGCCAACGACAACTTCGGCGGCCGCAATGCCCATCACGACCAAGGCAAAGACCTGACCATCAGACCCACCGACCTGGCGCGAGAATGCGACCAGGGTGAGGTTGACCGAGTTGAGCATGACCTCGAGCGAGAGCAGGATCGTGAGAGGGCTGCGGCGGAGCAACACGCCGACCAGCCCGATCGTAAAGAGAATCGCGCTGACGATCAGAAACGACGGGATACCGACGCTCATCGAGCACTCTCCCCTGTTGTCGAGTCGCGGGCAGCCTCGAGGGCAGCGCGGGAGGCCTCACGGCGGCGCGCCACAGCGGACTCGCCTTCCTTGGCCAAGACCTGGTCAGTACTGAGACGCACCGGTCGGCCGCCGGCACCAAAGACGACACCCGCAATCGCGGCCATAAAGAGAATCACCGAGACGACTTCGAAGGCCAGCAGGTAGTGCGTCACGAGCGCCTTGCCAATCGCGGCTGGACTGCCGTAGTCACCGTCGACGGAGGCGACATCGCCAATGCTGGCGCCCACGACCACGACGATGATCTCGACGGTGATCAGCAGAGCTGCGAAGACCGACAGCGCAACGAGCCACGGCTTGCGGGCGCCAGGGCCAATTTCGCCGCGCGGACCGACGTAGGCAATCACGAACAGGAACATGACCATCACGGCACCGGCGTAGACAATGATCTGCGCAGCCGCCACAAACTGGGCCTCAAGCAGCAACATCAAGGCCGCGAGCGAGGCGAGGTTCCCGAGCAGCGCAAGCGCCGAGACGAACGGGTTCTTCTGAGCCACGACGGCGATCGCCGAGGCAATCGCACAGACCGAGGCGATGAAGAAGACAACGAGATCCACTACTCGGCGCCTTCCGGGTTTGTTGCCGTCGTGATGTCGTACATGCCGAGCACGCGCTCCATCTCTTGCGAGGGAACGTCGTACGGATCGACGGCCTGCGAGGGAGTCCGCAGTGCGGGCTTCTCGAGCAGCATGCTCTTGGTGTAGACGAGTGCATCGCGCGAGATTTCCGACAACTCGAAATCGTTGCCGAGGGTGATCGCGTCGAACGGGCAGGCCAACTCGCAGTAGCCGCAGAAGATGCAGCGCGCCATGTTGATCTCGTAGATGCGGGCATGGCGTTCTCCGGCGGAGACGCGATTGTCGGGCGTGTTCTCGGCCGGCACCACGCGGATGCAGTCGGACGGGCAGGCGGCCGCGCAAAGCGAGCAGCCAACGCACTTCTCCAGCCCGTTCTCGTGACGGTGCAACTGATGGCGGCCGCGGAAACGCGGATAGACCGGGCGCTTGTACTCAGGGTACTGCTGCGTGATCGGCTTCTGGAAGAGATGCCGGAATGTGGTGGAGAAACCCTTTACCTGATTGAGCATCGTCAGCCTCCTAGAGGTACACGACTGCGACGGCGGTCAGCAGTAGGTTGAGGGTGGCCACGGGCAGCAGCACTTTCCAGCCGATTTTCATCAACTGGTCGAATCGCACACGCGGCAGCGTGGCACGAATCCAGATCAGCACGAACAGGAAGGCGCCAATCTTGAGGATCATCCAGATCGGCCCCGGCAAGAACGGGCCGCTCGGACCACCGAGGAAGAGCACGGCACCAAGCGCTGACAGGGTAATAGCGTTGATGAACTCGGCGGCGGCGAACATGGCGTACCGCATGCCGCCGTATTCCGTGTGGTAGCCGGCGACGACCTCGCCGTCGGCCTCGGTCAGGTCGAACGGAGGGCGGTTCGATTCGGCGACGGCCGCGACGAAGAAGACCAGGAAGCCGAGGAACTGCGGGATGATGTACCAGAGGTGCTCTTGCGCGTTCGAGATGGTGATGAACGACAGCGAGCTGGCTTGGATGATCACGCCGATCACGGCGAGGGTGAAGGCGACCTCGTACGAGACGAGCTGCGCGATGGCACGCATGCCACCGAGCAGGGCGTACTTCGAGCTCGATGCCCAGCCGCCGATCATCAGACCGTAGAAGCCGAGCGAGCCGATCGCGGCGACGACGAGGAGCGACACGCTGGTGTTGGCGATGTAGAGATGGATCGTCCAGTCCGTGCCGGGGATCGTCGCGACGTTGCCAAACGGCATCAGACCGAAGGCGCCAATGGCGCAGGTCATCGCGATAAACGGCGCCGCGATGTACAGCTTGCGATGCGCCATCTCCGGGATCATGTTCTCCTTCTGCAGCATCTTGCCGAGGTCGGCGATCGGCTGCATCAGGCCGTACGGGCCCACGCGGTTCGGGCCGTAGCGGGCCTGAAAACGGCCGATCAGCTTACGCTCAACCCACGTCATGTAGGCAAAGAAGCCCATCAGAACGCTGGCCAAGACCAGCGACTTGATGATCGTGAGGATAACGCCGTCGACCATCTGTTCTACTGCGCTCCCACGACGGCGGTGGAACCGGTGCCTGCAGCACCACGCCAGTTGATGCGAATCGAACCGGGCAACAAACGACGCGAGATCCGAGCGGTGCCGACGTGCTCACCGACGGCGTGGCGCACGACCACTTCGTCGCCGCGCTTGATGCCGAGTCGCTCGGCGTCGGCGTGTGCGACCACGACGATCGGGGCGCGCTGGTGCGCGAGGGATGCGGTGCGCTCGACCGCCGCGCCACTAAACAACGGGCGAGGTGCGATTAGACGGAAGGCGCCATCGGCCGGGGCCGGAGCCGGGGTAGTAACGCTGACGGCGCCCGTCGGTGCGGTGGCCGCAGGGCGCACGCGGTTGAGTGGGGCGCGATCACCGAGCTCGCCCCAGGCGAGACCTGCAAAGGCCGGGTTGTCGGCGGCTAGGGCATTGAAGGCCTTGGCAGACATCCCGTGTGTCGAGATCTCGAGGAAGCCGGCGAGGCGACTCGTCCACTCGATCAGCGGCACGCCACTAACCGGCTCAAGTGATGGGCGGACACGCTGTACGCGGCCTTCGAGATTGATGACCGAGCCATCACGCTCGTGCTCGACATCGAGCGGCAAGACGAACTGCGACTGTGAGGTGACGCCGTTCGTAAAGGCCGCGACAGAGATGACGACCTCTGTCTGCGCGAGCGCCATCTGCCAGCGCTCACCGTCTGCGCTCTCGACGACGGGGTCGCAACCAACCAGCACGATTGCCTGCACGTCGCCCGCTTCGAGGGCGGGCAGAATCTCATCCCAGCCACCCACGAGGCCAACGGCTCGCTCGCCGCGCTCGTTGGCGCCAACCGGCAACGGCAAGACGCCACCGTCGGTCTGGTCGAGCCCGAGGGCCCAGGCGAGTGCCTCAATTTCGGTCGCTGCAACATGGTCGGTGACGACCAGCACCGGGCGCTGTGCTGCCACAAGCGTGCCTGCCAATTCGCGAATCTGGGTGGCATCGGCACCAGCGTCGGCGGCGAGTGCATCGAGCGTACCGGCCGTCTTGGCGTCGCTGCGCACGTTCGCGCCACCCGCTTCGACAACAGCGGCGGTGAGTGCCGCGAGCATCGCCGAGCCGGCGGCCGGCAGCGTCTGGATACATTGCTGAGCATCGGGCTCGAGCGCGGTGCCGCCCGGGCCGACGATCGCCAGGCGAGCGCCGCTACGGCGCGCCTTGCGGATCCGGAGATCGATCGTGCCAGCACGGTCCGTTGGCTCCTGGTCGCCGATCACGACGACGGCGTCGGCCAGATCAATCGCGGCCAGCGGTGCCGCGTAGGCGTCGAGTCGATCCCAATCGGCGGCAGCGGCAATCGGTGCCGATGCGGTGCGTGCCTCGAGGTTGTCGGCGATCGCCTTCCAGGCCAGCGCCTCCTCGTTGGTGAGTGCACCACCCGTGACGATCGCGACGCCACCGGCGCCATCGACCGACGAGAAATGCCGAAGGCGCTGGGCTGTCGTGCGCAGGACGTCGTCCCACTCGCCGGGCTCGAGGCCCGTCAGGGCCCGGACCAGCGGTGTCGAAATGCGCTCGTCACGCGGCTCGTAGCGCGCGAAGCGGCCCTTGTCGCAGAGCCAGCCCTCATCAACATCGGGGTGGTTGCGGGAGAGGATGCGCTCGACCTTGCCTTCGCGGAGCGTCGACCAGGTGTTGCAGCCCGTCGCGCAGCCGGTGCAGACGGTCGGTACGTTGACGATCTCCCACGGGCGCGCCTTAAAGCGGTAGGCCGTCGGCAAGAGTGCGCCGACCGGGCAGAGCTCGGTGACGTTGCCGGAGAATGCGTTGGTGTACGGCTGCTCGTTGAACGTCGCGATCACGCTCTGTGCGCCACGCTCACGCGCGACGAGTTCGCCGTCCTCGGCGACGTCGCCCGAGAAACGGGTGCAGCGATAACAGAGGATGCAGCGCTCGCGGTCGAGCACGATCGACGGCGAGATCGGCAGCGGCTTCTCGTACGTGCGCTTCGGCAGCGTCATGCGCGAATTGCCAGGGCCGTAGCGGAACGTCAGGTCCTGCAGCGGGCACTCGCCACCCTTGTCGCAGACGGGGCAGTCGAGCGGGTGGTTGAGCAGGATGAACTCGAGGACACCGTCCTGAGCCTCCTTTGCCTGTGCCGAGGTCTCGGCTGTCTTGACGACCATGCCGTCGTTGCACGTCATCGTGCAGGCGGCCTGCAACTTCGGGGCGCCCTCGATCTCGACGAGACACATGCGGCAGGCGCCAATCGGTGGTCCGAGCCGCGGCTCGTAACAGAAAACAGGGATCTCGACGCCTGCGTGCTCGGCGGCGGCGACGACCAGCGATGTGCCCTTGGGCACCGTGATCTCGCGGCCGTCGACGTGCAAGGTGACGGTATCGACGGTGTTCTCGGTCGTGCTCATGAGATAGTCACCAGCGGTAGCGGTGCGCGCATGAGCGGCGGGTAGAGCTCCGTCATCGGTGCGTCGTCCGGGCAGGGGCAGCGGCCGAGTCGCACGTGCTCGTCGAACTCGCTGCGGAAGTTGTTGATGTGGCTGCGGACCGGCATTGCGCAGGCATCGCCGAGCACGCAGAGGCAATTGCCTTCGACGCGATTGCAGATGTCGAGCAGCAGGTCGATCTCTTCCTCGCGACCAAGACCCGCCTCGAGCTTGCGGAGCAGCTCGGTAATCCAACGGGTGCCCTCGCGGCACGGCGTGCACTTGCCGCACGACTCGTGCATATAGAACTCGGCCGTGCGGAGGGCAAAGCGCACCATGCAGGTGCGGTCGTCCACCACGATCACGGCGCCCGAGCCAGCCATCGAACCGGCCGCAACGACGGCCTCGAAGGCCAGACCGGTATCAAGCTGGTTTGGCATCAGGATCGGCATCGAGGAGCCGCCCGGCACGAAGGCTTTGAGCGTTCGCCCCTCGGGCATGCCACCACCCTTGCCCTCGATCAAATCGCGGTAGGTGGCCGACAGTGGCATCTCGTAGTTGCCGGGATTGCGCACGTGGCCGGACAGCGAAAACAACTTGGTGCCCGTTGACTGTTCGGTGCCAACACCCGCGTAGGAAGCGCCACCCATCTCGACAATCAACGGCACCGTCGCAACGGTCTCGACATTGTTGAGGAGCGTCGGCTTCTTAAAGGCACCCGAGACAGCGGGGAACGGCGGCTTGGCCGTCGGCTGGCCACGCTCGCCATTGAGCGACGACAGGAGCGCCGTCTCCTCGCCACAGATGTAGGCACCAGCGCCACGGTGGACGTAGACCTGAGGCACGTAGTCGGTGCCGAGTAGCGGCGAGCCGAGGTAGCCCTTTTCGCGAGCCTGGGCGATTGCGCCCTCGAGGATCGAGGCCTCCTTGGCGTACTCGCCGCGGATGTAGATGTACGCAGCGGTGCCGCGAATCATCCAGAGGTAGATCAGCACGCCCTCGATCAGCATGTGCGGGTTGCGCAGGATGATTTCGCGGTCCTTAAACGTGCCGGGCTCGGACTCGTCGCCATTGATCACGAGGTAGCGCTCGGCTCCACCGGCGAGGAACGAGGCCTTCTTGCCGGCGGGGAAGCCTGCACCGCCACGGCCGCGCAGGTTCGAGGCGATCATCTCGTCGACCAGCTGCTCGCTCGTCATGCCGACGGCCTTGCGTAGCGACGCATAGCCACCATTGGCCTCGTACTCCGCGATCTCGCGGCGGCTACCGGCAAATGGCAAAAGCAGCGCGGACGCGTCCGGCTGCGCGAAGGTTGGTCCCTCAGGCATGGCTCTCACTGGGTCGCGGGGTGGCTCGCAACTCGCTGATCAGCGGCGCGATGTCCTCGGTCTTGAAGTGCTCTTGGTACTCCTCGTCGACCGAGACGACGGGGCCCCAACCGCAGCCGCCAAGACACTCAACGCGGCGCAGAGTAACCTTGCCGTCGGCGGTCGTACCAGGCGCGACGACGCCGAGCTCTTGCTCGAACGCGCGCAGCACTTTGTCGGAACCGACGAGGGCACAGGAGAGATTCGTGCAGACCTCAACGACGTGGTCGCCAACGGGCTGGAGAAAGAACATGTCGTAGAACGAGGCGACGGCCAGGCAATGTGCCGGCGACAGCTCGAGCCCGTCGGCAACAGCCTCGAGAGCCTCGGGCGAGAGCCAGCCGTAGTGTTCTTGCGCGTGGCGGAGCGCCGGCAGGATCGCACTGCGGCGATCCGGATACTTCGCGATCTCGTCCTGAATCTGCGTGTAGAGATCGACCATTAGCGGTCCACATCTCCGAGCACGGGGTCGATCGAGGCGAGGATGGCGATCAGGTCGGCGAGGTAGACGCCTTCGCAGAGTGCGGCGAGCGACTGCAAGAGCACGAGCGAAGGGCTACGCAGGCGAACACGCCAGGGCTTTGGTCCACCATCGGCGATCAGGTGGAAGCCAAACTCGCCACGCGCCGACTCGATCGGTGCGTAGACCTCGCCGGCCGGGACGGTAAAGCCCTCGGTGACCAGCTTGAAGTGATGGATCAACGACTCCATCGACGTGTGCAGCTCGTGGCGTGGCGGCAAGACGACCTTGCGATCATCGGAAATGATCGGACCACCTGGCATGCCGTCGAGCACCTTCTCGATCAGGTCGACCGAAGCGCGCATCTCTTCGATACGAACGCGGAAGCGCGCGTGGACATCGCCGCCCTGCTCGACGACCGGCGTGTAGTCAAGTTCGCGATAGGCGCCGTAGCCACCGTTCGCAGAACGCAGGTCGTACGGGACACCCGAGGCGCGCAGGTTCGGGCCGGTGAGACCCATCTGCATCGCGAACTCGGGCGAGAGCACACCGACACCCTTGGTACGACCCAACCAAATCGGGTTCGCGCCAATCAGCTCGTCGTACTGGTCGAGCTGGTTGCGCATGAACGGAATGAACTTCCGGCAGACCGCCTCGAAGCCCTTCGGCAGATCCTCGGCGACGCCACCGACCTGGCAGTAGCGCGGATGCATGCGTGCGCCACAGACCATCTCGAACAGGTCGAGGACCTCGTCGCGGGCACGGAAGCAGTAGAAGAGCAGGGCGATGCCACCAAGGTCGACGGAGCCGGTGCCAAGGAAGACGAGGTGCGAGTGCAGGCGGGCAAGCTCTTGGAACAACACGCGAATCCACTCGGCGCGGCGTGGTACCTCCAACTCAAGGGCCTTCTCGGTCGCCATGCAGAATGCGGTCTCGCCACTAAAGAAGGACAGGTAGTCCATACGAGGCACGTACGGAATCGCCTTCCAGTACGTCTTCTGCTCGATGTTCTTCTCGATACCGGTGTGGACGTAGCCGACCTCGCACTTGAGGCCGACGACGATCTCGCCGTCGAGCGTCGTGACGACACGCAGCACGCCGTGGGTCGAAGGGTGGTTCGGCCCGAGGTTGATCTCGAGCAGGTCCGGGTTGTCACTCGACGGGTAGAGCTCGGACGGCGTCGGCTGCAGGACCTTCTGCGTCGGCCAGATGCGTGGTTCGGTCGTTGCCATCCGTTAGACCTCGTCCGAGAACTGGACGGGCTCGCCGCCGATGGGATAGTCCTTGCGCTGCGGGTGACCGCCCCAATCGTCGGGCATCAAGATGCGCCGCAGATTCGGGTGGCCCTCGAAGGTGATGCCCATCAGGTCGAACGCCTCGCGCTCATGAAAGTCGGCGGACGGGTAGACGCTGATCAGCGTCGAGATGGTCTCGTTGTCGTCGAGCCAGACTCGAATGCGGAGGCGGCGATGGTTGCCGTCCGTGACGGTCATCACCTTGCACAGCGTCGTCGAGACCGCGAAGCGCTTCGGGCCGGCGGCCTCGGGCACAGCGCCCTTGCCTGAGTGCGAGTAGTGGTTGATGTCGCGCCCGTCCGAGCCACCGCCCCAGTAACCAGCAACCTCACCCTGATAGCCGAGGTAGTCGACGACGGTGACGTCGGACAAGAGGTCGTAGCCCTCGCGGTCGCGTAGGAAGCCGCAGACATCGAGTAGGCGGTCGACGGGAATGTCGAGCGTCAGCTCGCCGCGATGCTCTACGCGGCGAATAATCACGCCCGCGCCAAACTCGGCCTCGAGACGATCGCCCGCGCCATTGTCCGGCTCGCCCCAGGTGGGCGAGTTAACCTGCAAAAGATCGCTGCTCAGGACTGCGTCTCCTGATTGATCGAGGCCGATGGGATACCCGACTTGATGCGCTCCTGCAAGACCATCAGACCCTCAACGACGGCCTCGGGGCGTGGTGGGCAACCCGGCACGTAGACGTCGACGGGGACGATCTTGTCGACACCCTGCAGGATCGAATAGTTCGAGAACATGCCACCGGTCGACGAGCAGGCGCCCATCGCCATCACGTACTTCGGCTCGAGCATCTGTTCGTAGAGCTGGCGGATCGGCTCGGCCATCTTGTGCGCGACGCGGCCCGACACGATCATCAGATCGCTCTGGCGTGGTGTCGCGCGCACGACCTCGGAGCCGAAGCGGGCGACGTCGTAGCGCGCCGACGAGATCATCGCGATCATCTCCATCGCGCAGCAGGCGAGCCCGAAGCCGAACGGCCACATCGAGTTGGCCGTCGCCATCTTGAAGATCTTCTCGAGCGACGTTGTCATGACCACCTGGTCAAGGTCCGTCGAGCGCAGCGAGCGGCGCACCTGCGCCGGCGGGATCACGACGGCGCCGCTGGGCGGCGTCAAGGTCGGCGCCACGGTATGAGGACGATCGTGGGGTGCGTCGGGCCTTAGTGCCATTCGAGTGCTCCCTTGCGCCAGATGTAGACGTAGCCCACCGCGAGGATCGCGACGAAGACGACGAGCTCGGCAAGTCCGAAGGGGCCAAGCGCCTTGAGGTTGACAGCGATTGGATAGAGAAACACGATCTCGATGTCGAAGACGATGAAGAGCATGGCGGTCAGGTAGTAGTTGACCGAGAAGTTCGAGGGCTGGAAGCCACCGGCCGAAACGCCGGACTCAAACGAACGCGACTTCTGCTTGCCGGTGCGCAGGCTGCGATGGAAGAAGCGCGACCACACAAACGAACCCGACAGGAGGCTTCCGGCAATAGCAGCCGAGAAGAGCAGGTAAATCAGATAGGAGGCCCAATCTCCGAGCACGCGCGCTCCAAGCTTTTCGGTTCTACCGACGCCCCATGCCGTCGGTTTGGCAACCGTAGCAGGCACCCGCTCGACGCTACAAACACCACCCACCCGAACTGCGTGCCGAATGCTGCAAGCCTGCTCCCCACAACGGATCCCGGCTGTTCCGCCGATTAGCCCCACCTGTCACAAACGCGTCAGGGAATGCCGAGCAGGAGTCGGTCGTTTGCACACGTACAGAGGCCATAACGCCGCCGCCGGCAGCCGCTACGCTTCGAGGTACGAATGAGCACGCAGACGATGATCACAATTACCGAAAAGGCCGCCCAGAAGGTGCATGAGTTCCTGGAGGCAGAGAACGATCCCGAACTGCAGGCGCTGCGCGTTGCCGTGCAGGGTGGCGGTTGCTCCGGCTTCCAGTACGCCCTCGGCTTCGACACAGGCCCACAGGATGGCGATGAGGTGATTGAGGCGCACGGCGTCAAGGTGCTCGTCGACCCGTTCAGCATGCCCTACCTCAACGGCGCCGATATCGACTTCGTCGACGGCCTCAACGGCACCGGCTTCTCGATTACGAATCCGAACACCGTCGCCGGTTGTGGCTGCGGTACCTCCTTCCAGTTGAAGGAAGGCGAAGAGGAGGGTGACCCCGTCACCGCCTCTGCGGGCGGCTGTTCTAGCTGCGCGTCGCACTAGTACCGTGCGCGATGTTGAGGTTCGCAGTGGCGGGATCGATCTCGGCCAGCTGCTCAAGTTTGCCGGCCTCGTTGATACCGGTGGCGATGCCAAGGCACTGCTGTCCGAAGGTGTTGTGAAGGTCAACGATGTTGTCGACGAGCGCCGCGGTCGCACGCTGCGCGACGGCGATATCGTGACCGTCCCCGATGCGGATCCCGTCCGCGTCGTCGAGGTCTGACGTGTCGCCCGAGTGGCTTGCGCGCCTGACCGCACTCTGCGGCCTAGACTCGCCGACCGGCGATGTGGCTGCGCTCGTCCACACCGCCGCACTGCTCGCCGACTGGGGTCAGGCTGACGGGCTCGAGGTCGACGTACGCGACACACCGACTGGACCCATCGTCCTACTCGTCGCGCAGGGCACGGGCACAGCCCGCACGCTTTTGATCGGCCATCACGACACCGTCTACCCCACCGGGACTGCAACTGCCCGTCCAGTTCTCGTTGAGGGCGACCGCGTCTTGGGCCCCGGCGTGGCCGACATGAAGGGCGGCCTGCTGGTGGGCCTCTCAGCGATGGCACAGCTTGCTGCCGATCCGACGTCGACACATGGGCGCGTGGAATTTTGGATCGTCCCCGACGAAGAGGCCCGCTCCGACGAGCCATCGTGCCTCGACGAGTGGCACGGTGCCGACGCGGCAATCTGTCTGGAGTGCGGCCGCGCCGACGGTTCGATCGTGACCTCGCGGATGGCCTGCACCTGGTTGACCCTCGAGGCCGACGGACGCGCAGCCCATGCCGGCACCGAGCGCGATAGTGGTCGGTCTGCACTGATGGCTCTCACGCGCGAGGCACTCCGCATCGAGGAGACGTTGCACGCCGCGCGCCCGGGGCTGCAGGCGACGATCACCGAACTGCACGGCGGCATCGGCAAGAACACCGTCCCAGCCCACGCCACGGCCTCTGTCGATCTGCGCGCAGCCAGCGTCGAGGATCTGCGCTGGGCGACCGAGGTCGTCGGTCGGTTTGGCACGCACGATGGGGTTGTCGTGCGACGCACTGACGAGCCAGGGTTTCCCCCTCTGACCCGCGACACGGCGCTCGCCGAACGCACGCTGGCGCTGCTCGAGAGCGTCGGTGCCCGCGCTACCGAGATGCTTGCCGCCGGCGCCTCCGACGGTTCTTGGTCGTCGAGCCTTGGCGTTCCGACCGTCGATGGACTCGGCCCAATCGGTGGTGGCGATCACAGTCCCGACGAGTGGATCGACGCAGCATCGGTAGCGCCACGCATCGAGGTCGTACGGCGACTCTGTCAACAGACGTAGAACAGGGGTAGGCTTCGCGGAATGAGCGCGCGCACCTCGACGATCAGTCCCGCGATGGAGGACTACCTCAAGGCGATCCACCAGATCGCCGAAGACACGGGTGGTGGTCCCGTGCAGACGCAGGCGCTCAGCGACCGACTCCAGGTCTCGACCGCCTCGGTGACGGGCATGATGAAGAAGCTCGACCAGTACAACCTCGTCGAGCACGAGCCGTACCGTGGCGTTGTCTTGACGCCACGCGGCGAGCAGGTCGCACTCGAGGTGCTCCGCCACCACCGCCTGCTCGAGCTCTATCTCGTCGAACAGTTGGGCATGTCGTGGGAGGAGGTACACGCCGAGGCTGACCGTCTCGAGCACGTCATCTCTGAAGGCCTCGAGGACCGCATCGCCGCCGCCCTCGGCCAGCCCGACCGCGACCCGCACGGCGACCCGATCCCAGCACGCGACGGCACCGTGCCGTCGGATCCATGGCAACGACTAACCGCCGTTACAGCCGGGACTGCAGTCGAGATTCTGCGCGTCTCCGATCGCGACCCTCGCCTGTTGCAGTACCTGGCCGAGCGTGGGCTCCGGCCTGGCGCCACCGTCTCCGTCGAGAGCGTCGACGAGTTGGCGGGCGTGATCACCCTCGCGGTCGATGGCACGTCGTCCACCCTGGCTCTGACGACCGTGACGGAGATCAGCGTTCGCGTCTAGCCGGTCGACTGCGTGCGGCCGAATCGTTAGGAACGATAGGCATCTCGCCGATGGGCGATCCGAGTGACCGTGACCAGCTTTGCGCCGTCGTCAATCCGGTACATCACACGGTAGACACCTCGCCGCGACGCGTACTCACCCTGAAACGGCTCATCGAGCGGATGGCCGATCCGGTACGGCGCCTCCTTCAGTGCCCCGTCAAGCAACTCGACCACAGCCGCTGCTGCGGCCGGTGAGAGGTGTTCCCTCAACGTACGCTGCGCTCCGGGCGTCAGACGGACAACGTACATCGCTTAGTGCTGCGCCCTGCGCTTAATTTCCTCGATTACGTCTTCCAGTGGAACGGTTTTGCCAGCGGCAATGTCGCGATCTGCCTGCATCAACTCTTCAAGCGCTCCCGGCTCAGACAGAATTGCAATCGTCTCGCGCATGCTTTCGAGCTTTGCGTAGCTGATCATCACGGCAGCGGCACGTCCATTGCGGGTGATCAACACGTGCTCATGGTCGTGCTCGACGCGATCGAGGAATTCGGAGAAGCGGGCTTTCACGGTACGAACAGGTTCAATGATCATGGTGACTACAATTGTGTCACAGCGCGCGCGGTTCGTGCAGGCTTACGCAACACACGTGGCGGAACCCACATCGATGCCTACCGCTCACGGCCTAACGGCGCGACGGGCGCACGCAAACATTCACCTCTGCCCCACCTGACCAGCCGCGCGAAGAACCTACGTGTTGGAGCCGGCGAGTGCCCAGAGGGCAGCGACGATCACGCTCAGGAAGAGCACGACCGCAAAGCCACGCGTCGTCCCGTGCTTGGCCTTCGCCAGCACCACACCAAGCACGCCAACGCCAAAACCGATTGCGCCGATGACCAGGCCGACGGTCAGAAACTCGTGCGAGGCACGAATCGCCGAGACGAACGACACGATCAATGCCGCCATCGAAAAGAAGAGCGCGATGCCCATGGTCGTGCTCGCGTTCGGCTTCTCGGCGACTGCGTGATGATGATCTGCGTGGTCTGCCATGCGGGAATCCTCCGGGAAAGGTCTAGCGGTATCGTGGCACAGAAGGTGCCGGAGTGTTACTGGAGCGAGCGGACCGCAGCGACAACAGCGTCGGCCGTAAGACCAAGCTCCTTCGCGACTGTCGCGCCTGGTGCCGAAGCGCCGTAGTGGTTGATGCCAATGGCGATGCCGCTCTGACCAACCCAACGCTCCCAGCCCGACGTCACGCCAACCTCGAACGAGACGCGTCGAGTGATCGCCGCAGGCAGGACAGACTCGCGGTACTCAGCGTCCTGCTCGTCGAAGATCTCCCACGACGGCATCGAGACAACGCGAACCTTGAGGCCCTCGGCCTGCAACGTCTCGCGTGCGGAGATGGCGTCGTGCACTTCGGAACCCGTCGCGATCAGGATCGTGTCGGGCGTGCCACCGTCGGCTTCGGCCAAGACGTAGGCGCCGCGATGCAGCCCCTCGGCCGAGGCAAAGACCGAGCGGTCGACGGTCGGCAGGTTTTGCCGCGTCAGGATCAATGCGACCGGTCCGCTGCGATGCAGCTGGGCGAAGCGCCAGGCCTCGCGCGTCTCGTTGGCATCGCCCGGGCGGACGACGACGAGGTTCGGGATCAGGCGCAGCGACATCACGTGCTCGATCGGCTGATGCGTCGGCCCGTCCTCGCCGACCCAGATCGAGTCGTGCGTCCAGACGTACGTGACCGGTACCTTCGAGAGTGCGGCGACGCGCACGGCACCACGCATGTAATCCGAGAAGACAAGGAATGTCGCGCCGAAGACCCGGAGTCCACCGTGCAGTGCCATAGCGGTCAGGACTGCGCCCATGCCGTGCTCACGAATGCCGAAGTGCAGGTTACGGCCTGCGAAGCTGCGCTCGGAGACGCTCAACCCGTTATCGATGTGCGTGTTGTTCGACGGTGCGAGGTCGGCAGAGCCACCGACGAACTCGGGGATCCCAGCGGCGAGCCCCTGGATCACCTTGCCGCTCGCAGAGCGCGACGCCATTCCCTTCGGGTCGGCCTCGAAGACCGGCAACTGTGCATCCCAGCCGTCCGGCAGCTCGCCCGACAGGACGCGCTCAAGCTCGGCGGCGAGCTCGGGATGTGCGGCACGGTACGCCTCGAACTTCGCCTCCCACGCCTTGCGGGCCTCGGCACCACGAACGCGATTGTCCATGTGCTCTGCGACATCGTCCGGCACGAGGAACTGCTCGTTCTCGGGCCAGCCGTAGTTGGCCTTCGTCAGCTTGATCTCCTCGTCGCCCAGCGGCGAGCCATGCGCGTCCGAGGTATCTTGCTTGTTCGGCGAGCCAGGCGCAATGTGCGTGCGCAGCACGATGATCGACGGGCGATCGTCCTGCTCGGCAGCGTCGATCGCGGCGCGCACGTCGTTGAGCACCCAGCCGTCTTCGAGGCGCTGAGCGTGCCAACCGAGTGCGTCGAAGCGCTTGGCGATGTCCTCCGTAAAGGCCAGACCGGTATCGCCCTCAATCGTGATGCGATTGTCGTCGTAGATCATTGTGATCTTGCCGAGGCCGAGGTGGCCACCGAGCGAGGCGGCCTCTTGGGCGACGCCTTCCATCAGGTCACCGTCGGAGCAAATACCGAAGACGCGGTGGTCGATGATCTCGTGGCCGGGGCGGTTGTAACGCTCGGCCATCATGCGCTCGGCGAGTGCAAAGCCAACCATGTTGCCGACGCCCTGCCCCAGCGGACCGGTCGTCACTTCAATGCCCGGTGTGTGGCCAACCTCGGGGTGTCCTGGTGTCAGCGAGCCCCATTGGCGAAACTGTTTGAGGTCGTCGAGCGAGACGTCGTAGCCCGTCAGATGCAGCGTCGCGTACTGGAGGATGCAGACGTGGCCGGGCGACAAGACAAAGCGGTCGCGCCCAGGCCAATGCGGCTCTTGCGGGTCGTAGTTGAGGTACTCGCGGTAGTAGAGATACGCGATCGGCGCGAGCGCCATTGCGGTTCCCGGGTGGCCAGAGTTTGCCTTCTGCACGCCGTCCATAGCAAGCGTCCGAATCGTGGTGATCGAACGGTCGGTGAGGTCGGTCACGTGGCTTCTCCTGACGAGGGGTTAGAACGAGCGGCAACACGACGGGCGCGGAAACCGATGAAGAACCGGCGCAACCCACTGCCAGCAACGACGCCGAGGCAGGATGCGACAACTGCGACCCCAAACCCGGCTAGGCCGAGGCCCCAAAGCCAGATTGCAGAGGCACCGACCGCCATCGCCAGAGCGATCCAGATTGGGCGAATCGCGGCACCAATGCCGAGGAACGGCAGGAACGCGCAGATACCGAGGCCGATCCACATACCGATGGGTTCTGTCATCACCACGCAGCCTACCCGAGGCACGCCCACGGTGACGGGGCGTCACCATCCGCTTACGCTACGCAGTGCATGAGCGATCTCTTCTCTACCGCCGCCGACGACCGTCGGCGTCTCGTCGCACCGCTCCCGGAGCGTCTGCGACCCGACGATCTTGATCTCGTCGTCGGCCAAGAGTCGCTCGTCGGCCCTGGCCGTCCACTGCGCCGCGCAATCGAGGAGGATCGGGTCGGATCGATGATCCTGTTCGGTCCACCCGGCACCGGCAAGACAACGTTGGCGCGGATCGTGGCGGCGCGCACAGGCTCGTCGTTCGAGGAGCTCTCGGCCGTCGATGCCGGCAAGGCCGATGTCCGCGCTGTCACCGAACGTGCCCGCGATCGGCTCGCGGGCGACGGGCGCCGCACGATCCTCTTCCTCGACGAGATCCACCGTTTTACCAAGGCGCAGCAGGATGCGCTGCTCCCGCTCGTCGAGTCGGGTCTGATCATCCTGATTGGCGCGACGACCGAGAGTCCCCACATCGGGGTGATCGCCGCCCTGCTCTCACGCTGCACGCTCTACGAGCTGAAGAGCCTCGACCCCGCCGACCTCAATCGCATGATCGATCGTGGTGCGGCCGCGCTCGAGGTGACGGTGGCCGACGACGCCCGCGATGCGATCGCGCGCGCGGCCGGCGGCGACGGACGAGCCGCGCTCGCCTTGCTCGAAGCAGCGACTGCTGCTCGCGCCGCTGTGACAGACGCGGTTGATGTCGAACTCATCGCACAGGTCGGACGCATTCCAATTCGCTACGACCGCGAAGGCGATCTTCACTACGACGCGATCTCGGCCTTCATCAAGAGCCTGCGTGGCTCGGACCCCGACGCTGCACTCTGGTGGATGCACACGATGCTGGAGGGTGGCGAGGACCCGCGCTACGTCTCGCGGCGCCTGATCGTGTTTGCCTCCGAAGACGTCGGCAATGCCGACCCGCGTGCCCTCCCCCTCGCCGTCGCCACGGCGCAGGCAATCCAAGAGATCGGCATGCCCGAGGGCCGCATCCCGCTCGCCCAGTGCGTCACTTACCTCGCACTCGCGCCCAAGTCGAATGCCGCCTACACGGCGGGCGACGCAGCCCGCGCCGCGGTACGCGAGTACGGCACGCACATCCCGCCCGACCATCTCCGCGACGGCTCGCACTCCGGCTCGAAGGCGCTCGGCCGCGGCGTCGGCTACAAGTATCCGCACGCCGCGGGTGGCTTCGTTGCCGACCAGCGGCACCTGCCCGAGGACCTCGCGCACCTACGGTTTTACGAACCGACCACGATGGGCTTCGAGGCGCGACTTTCTGAGATACTCAGCGAATTGCGCGCTCAACGCGAACAACAATCTGCACCTCCAAAAGCGAAGGACTAACCCCATGTTTGAGATTGGCGACATCGCCCCCGACTTCACCCTCAAGGAGACGTTCGACACGAGCGTCACCCTCAGCGACTACCGCGGCAAGCAGAACGTCCTGCTGTTCTTCCACCCCTTCTCGTACACCGATGTCTGTGAGGGCGAGATCTGCGAGATCCGCGACGAGTCCGGGCTCGAGCGCGACGACCTCGAGATCATCAATGTCGCTTGCGACGCTTGGCCCATCCGCCAGTCGTACAAGGACCACCTCAAGGCTAATGGCCGCTTTGTCGCCGACTTCTGGCCGCACGGTGAGGTCTCCAAGGCCTACGGCGTCTTCGATGAGGAGTGGGGCACGTGCATGCGTGGCACCTACCTGATCGACATGGAGGGCAAGATCGCCAACCAGGTCGTCAACATGGGGATCATGGATCGCCGCGACCAGTCCGTCTATCTGGACTGGTTGTCGTAGGCTCGTCACCGACCCGACACCGACTGCCGCGCGTACTTGGCTATTCTGAAGCGATGAGTCTCATCCCCGCAGCCGAATTACTCGAACGGATTCTGGCCGGTAATCGCGGCTGGGCCGAGGGCTCGTCCGAGCGCGACTATCTCGGTGCGCCGACGGATCCGCTGATCCACCAGCCACCCGTTGCCGTGATCGGCTGCTCCGACGCGCGCGTGATGCCCGCGGCAGTCTTCGGCGCCGCACCCGGGGCGATCTTCACGCTGCGCCTGCCCGGTCACTACACGGACATCCCCGTGGCGGCCGGCATGGGCTTCGCAGTGGCGACAGCCGGAGCGCGTCTTGCGATCGTGCTTGGGCACGAGGACTGTCGTGCGGTCGACGCTGCCTTTACGGAGTATCGGACGGGTACGGCACCCGACAAGGCGCTCGCGCCGCTCACCGGAGCGCTGGCGGCCGGGCTCTACGAGGCGGGTGGCGCCACCAGCGTCGAGCACGCCGTCGATGTCAATGCGCGGCACACCGCACAGAAGCTGCTCGCCCAGTGCCCCGTTCTGCGCCACGAAATCAGCCTGGGCCACGCTCAACTCGCAGTGCTGCGGTACAGCCCGTCGACGAAGCTGTTGACGGTGCTCGAAGAGAGCGTCATGCCACCGCGCGACGCGACGCACTAGCGCGACTAGTCGTCGAGTTCGAGCTGTGGGGCAACGGAGCGTGCAAAGCGCGACTCGGCAACCGAGTCGGAGAAGTAGGCGACAGGGCCGTGCTTGATCACGTGTCCCCCCTCTTCGTCGAGTTCCTTCAGCACCGCGATTGCAAACGATTCGATCAGCCACTCGCGCCCCGGTGGCACCGCACCTCGCACCGTGAAGCGCGTCAGCACGCCAAGCTGCTCCTCGCCCTCAATCGAGAGTGCGGATAAGAGGTGCATCGGGCCAGACGGCAAGACGTCGGAGAGCTTCTGCACGAGTTCGCGCCCCCTGGCAGCATCCGTCACGTAGAACTCGAGCACGATCTCGCGAATGCCACGACGCGCTACCCGGACGCCGTACATGTGCTGGTTATGGATGCGAATCGTCTCGCCCCCCAAACCACGCAACTTGACGCTGCGCAGCGACATCGTCTCGACGACGCCGCTCATCGCCCACGGCTCGATGGTGATTGCATCGCCAACATCGAACCAGCGCTCGAAGAGCATCATCGAGCCGGCAATGATGTCGCGCAGCACGCTCTGAGCGGCAAAACCACCGACGGCCAAGAGCAGTGAGATGCCGATCACCGTCGAGCCGGGGCCGGGGATCGCGAAGATAAAGATGCCGAGGATGCCAGCGGTGATCGCGGCATATCGCGACAGCGAGCGGATCGCCGCGACGAGCGTGTCGGCGCGCTTGGCCCGCAGATGCACGTCTTCGTCGATCGACTGACGGCCACGCAGGCGCCGCGCGAGGAGCGCGATGGCGATGCGCGGAATGATCAGCGCAGCAAGAATCGCTGCGACGATCACAATCGCGAAGGCCAGCCAGTTGATGCCGCCAAAGTTGAAGGTGTCGCTGCTCGGGAGAGAGATCACGTGTCTCCCATGATGCCTTACGGCGTCAGGAGTGCGCAGTGCGCAAGCGCCGGATGGCGAGCGAGCGCTCGGGCTTCGAGGGGATTGCTTCGAGCCGTGCGAGGGCGCGCTTGACGTTGTACTTCGTCCGCCTCAGCTCAATTTCACCGTCGTCGATGATCGCCCAGGCCGCCGATTTTTTGCCGTCGTAGGGAAAGCCAACGGCACCGGGATTAACGACCTCGATTACGCCGACCTGGCGTCGATACTGCTTGTGGATATGCCCGCAGAGCAGCGTCGACTGGGTGACGTCCGCCAGCATCGAGGCGACTCGAGCATTCGAATACGTGCGCTTCAACCGCTCTTCGTCGCTGCGTGGCGTGGCGTGGACAAGCAGCGCGTCGTGCTCTGGCAGCGCCAACTGCTCTGGCATATTGCGCAGCCACTGCACCCGCTCGTCGCCAAGTCGGTCCGCAGCCCAGCGCGCCTCGTCGCCCTCGTACCAAAGGATCATGCGATCCGTGTTGCCACGGATTGCTCGAACCGAGCCCGGCTGCTCGCGCAGAAGGTCGACAACGTCATCGGGTGCGGGTCCAAGCAGGGCGTAGTCGCCGCCCAGCAAAAGTCCTTCGCAGCCAGCCGCTCGGGCATCGACAAGTACCGCCTCAAGAGCATCGATATTGCCGTGGATGTCGAACAGAACTGCCTCGCGCATACACACAACCTAGCGCGGATATTGTTGTGATGTGGTGAAGATTGGCGTGCTTTTTCTGGCGCCGATTAGCGCTCCGCATGGCGCAAGGTTGCCCGCGCATCCTTCATCAGCAGCTGCAGGTTGTACGGATCGGTTGGTGAAGACACGAACCCAAACTGCCGGTACCACGCCGCCGCCGCATCGTCTTTCGCGTGGACGAGGATCAGACGCGCGCCAATCACATCGGCCGCCGCGCTACACCGAAGCACGGCATCCGCAAGAAGCGACCGGCCGACACCCTGCCCGTGGAAACGCCGGTCGACCGCGAGTCGCGCGATCAGGAGTGCAGGGATAAGGTGGCTGTCGGGCTGGCCCCGACCGACGCGCGCCACGCTGGTGGCTCGCTGGATGCCGCTGGCCGCAAGCGCGAAGTAGCCAATCGCCTGCTGGTCTCCGTGCGGTGTGACGACGTAGGTTGGTGCGGACTCGGCGCCCTGCGCCTGACGGGCGATCGTGGTCAGCCAGCGATCGAGTGTCTCATCGCCGCAGGCAAACCCCTCGAGCCGATGAGCGTCCCCGAGCGGTTGCGGTCGACGAATTGCGGCTGTCACTCGTCGGCGAAGACGCTTGGTGTTCGCACGAGACGTTCGAGCTCGGCGATCACACGCGGCGGCTCGTCAAGCATCCGCTGCAACTCGTCCCAGGCGGGACGCGGCAGGCTGAACTGCGTGCGATCTGCCAGCAGCATTTGGGCCCGCACTTTTGCGCTGTCGACCATAAACTCGGAGACCGACGTGCCCGCGAGTGCAGCGGCCTCGCAGATCAGCGCGTCATCGCGCTCGCTGACCCGAAGGTTGCGTCGTGCGGCCTTTGTTTCACGAGGGGTTCGTTCGATCTGCGCCATGACGTAACTGTACACCAAACGTATGTACACACATCGCGCACATGGTGCCAGCTTCTGCGCAGTTTCGACCAGAACGCCCTCTTTTTGGCCGCGTTCCGTGGTGGACTACGAAACGAGCGAGGCTTGGAAGCCCGCGACATGCCG
>Ga0194059_1000376_pt1 | contig 21269 bp, 19 predicted proteins | sample SepL6211m_MetaG_FD_163426 | JGI IMG/M metagenome (GOLD analysis project Ga0194059, IMG submission 163426) | Anoxic zone freshwater microbial communities from boreal shield lake in IISD Experimental Lakes Area, Ontario, Canada - Sep2016-L626-11m | ecosystem: Environmental > Aquatic > Freshwater >... | reverse complement strand
CATTTGAAGTAACGCTCGACGTTTCATTGCAGCATTATCAATTTTGTGGTCCGGCTATGCGACAGCAAGCACTGCGGGGCCTTGAGTTGGCTAGCTCTTGCGTGGGTGAAACACCATTGGTTGCGCAGGGTTCGGGGCCACCTTCTGCTGCAACCCACGCTGGATCGATCCCTGCTCGCAGCCGCTGCAATGGCAGGCGCCAGAAGCGCTGGCTGCCCTTTCCAGACTCAAACGCAGTGAAGCGTGCATGGGCAGGCGCAGCAAGCTTTTGGCCATGAGACGACGGGCAGCTTGCGGCAGCAAGGTCCAGCCGGCATAGCCAAAGCAGCAGGCGACCACAACAAAGACAATCAGAGATTGCAGTGTCATGCTTCAGGATCCTAGCCACAAGGTGATGCGGTAGGTGGCAAATGCCGCCGCGTAGGCCAGTGCGAACAGATAGAACGCCATCAGGAGCGGATAACGCCAGGAATTGGTTTCACGACGCACCACGGCCAGGGTTGACAGGCATTGCGGCGCAAAGACAAACCAGGCCAGAAGCGAGTAGGCGGTGGCCAGCGACCAGCCCTGCGCCAGCACGGGGGCCAGGGCATCGGTGACCGATTTGTCAGCCGCTGACAAAGAATAGACCGTGCCCAAGGCTCCAACGACGACCTCGCGTGCCGCCATGCCAGGCACCAGCGCCACCGATATTTGCCAGTTGAAGCCAAGCGGTGCAAACAGCCACTGCAACGCGTGACCGAGCATGCCGGCCACACTGTAGCTGATGGCTGGCCCCTGGCTGGCGTCCCAAGTCGCCGGCGGCCCCGGATAGGTGGACAGGAACCACAACACCACCATCAGTGCGAAGATGATGCCACCGACCCGGCGCAAAAAGATACGGGCTCGCTCCCATAAACCCAGGCCAATATTGCGCAGATTGGGAAGACGGTAAGGGGGCAGTTCCAGCATCAGCGGCTGGTAGGCACTTTTCATCCATACGCGCTTGTAAACCCAGGCGACCGCCATGGCCGAGACCACGCCAGCGACGTACAGGCCAAACAGCGTGAGGCCGCGCAGGCTGAACCAGCCCACATCGCGCGCCGGCACAAAGGCGCCAATGAGCAAAGCGTAGACCGGAAGGCGCGCCGAGCAGGTCATCAGCGGCGCCACCATGATGGTGGCAAGGCGGTCCCGCCAGTTGACGATGGTGCGCGTCGCCATGATGCCCGGAATGGCACAGGCAAAGCTCGACAGCAAGGGAATGAAAGCGCGCCCGGACAGGCCTACTTTGCCCATCAGGTTATCCAGCAGGAACGCGGCGCGCGGCAGGTAACCCGAGTCTTCGAGCAGCAAAATGAAGAAGAACAGAATCAGAATTTGCGGCAGAAAGACCAACACGCCACCGACACCGGCAAGAACGCCATCCACCAGCAGGCTGCGCAATGGCCCGGCAGGCATCAGGGCAAGCGTCCAGTCGCTAACAAACAGCACCGCTGCCTTGATGACATCCATGGGCCAGCTGGCCCACAAGAAGACCGCCTGAAAGATCAGGAACAACACCGCGGCAAGCACCAGCAAACCCCAGAAGGGGTGCATCACAGCAGCATCGAGTCGATGCTGAAATCGCCCCTGGTGTGGCGCCATGGGTGCGACCAGGGCCAGGATGCGACGCACTTCACGCTGCAAGTCAGTCGAACTGGTCGAGATTGCGTGACCCGGCGCACCGCACTGCGTTACTGCGGGATTGGCGAAATACTGCTCGAGCTGCGCCAATAACCTGGCGTGGCCGTCGTGCTGCACCGCAACAGTTTCGACCACCGGGCAACCCAACTCCTGCGCCAGTCGCGGCACGTCCACCTTGAGCCCTTGCGAGCGTGCGACGTCGGCCATGTTGAGGGCCACCAGCAAGGGCACTCCAAGTCGTTTGAGTTCCAGCACCAGGCGCAGATTCATGCGTAAATTGGTGGCGTCGACCACTGCCACGATGAGATCAGGGGCGTCTTCGCCAGCCCGCCGACCTTCGACCACGTCGAGCATCACCTGCTCATCGGCTGTCGCTGGCGTCAAGCTGTAGGAACCCGGCAAATCGACCACGGATACGGTCTGCCCGTTGGGTAGCCGGGCCAATCCGACCTTGCGTTCTACCGTCACCCCAGCGTAGTTCGCAACTTTTTGACGTGCTCCGGTCAGGAGGTTGAAGAGCGCTGTTTTGCCGCAGTTGGGGTTGCCGACCAGCGCGATACTTTTGATGGCAAGGTCAAGGCTGGGAGCGCTGGCGTGGGACATGAATCGATCAGGCGGTGCTGACCTCAAGGTGGCGCACTTGAATACACTGCGCTTCCAGCAGACGCAAGGCAAACAGGGTTTCCCCGACCTGCACTGCCAGCGGCTCGCGCCCGCCGGGCCCGCGGCGCAGCAAGCGAACCGGCTCACCAGCGATAAAGCCCAGTTCTTCAAGGCGACGCAAGGTTGCAGCACCGACCTCGGCAGAACCTGACACCACACGCTCTACCAACGCATGGGTGCCTTTGGGCAGATCAGATAACAACATCAAGTGGGCCTCACTAAGCAGCAAACGGGATTGAAACAACTCAAACGCAAATGAGATTCTATCTCATTTAGGGTGATTAGCAAGAGGAAATGTAGGGTCGTTTGCACCGCAGCTCCTGCATCCCAGGAGACAGGAAGTTGGTGTTCACTGTGCTTTTAAAGACTGCTGCGTATCACTCAGTAGACCGCAGCCACGCAGAAGCAGGGTTACGACGTGCTCTGTGGCACGATCATAATCCGCCGCAGCCAGTTCGGCACGACCCAACACGGCACTGACTTGCACACCAAAATCAGCGTAGGTCTGGGTAGCCGCCCAGATCGTGAAGAACAGATGCACGGGGTCCACTGGTGCCATGCGGCCGGCATTGATCCACCCCTGGATCACCGCTGCTTTAACCCGAACCAGTTCGCGCAGTTCCGTGCCAAGCAGTGCTTTCACCACCGGCGCGCCGTGCAAAAGCTCGTTGGCAAAGACCCTGCTCGCATGCGGGCGCTGCACCGACAAAGCCATTTTGGCGCGAATATAGGTTTCGATGGCGACCCTGGGATCCGCCTTGGGGGTGATGCTGAGGGTCGGCACCAGCCAGTCCTCCAGTGTGCGGGCAAGCACCGCGCGGTACAGCGCCTGCTTGCTGCCAAAGTAGTAGTGGAGATTGGCCTTGGGCAGGCACGCCGCCTCGGCAATGGCCGCCATCGTGGCGCCGGCAAAGCCAGCGCCGGCAAAGACACGCTCGGCCGCCGCCAGAATAAGCGCCTCGTTGGTCTGGCGTATCTGGCCTTTGGCTGCCTCCTCGCCTGGGGGTGGCGATGAACTGATCGAAGTGCGGTTCATTGGTCGGAGAAAGGAAAGGGGCCTACCCTGAAGGATATGACCCCTGCTTCACGCTAGCAAAGAATTTACTTGGACGCGGCGTTCCAAACCACGTGCGAATAAGCGGCCTTGCCCGGATCCTTCTTGATCACCGGCGAACTGCCAGCGGCCAGCAAGACCTTGACGGTGCGCTCAAATGCGGCCGGCTCCAAGTAGCCGATCTTGGCCGTGCCGGCGTTGGTGATCAGTTTGGCCACATTTTCCATCTGGCGCTTCTGCACTTTTTCGGAGGCACTACCAGAGGTGTCGGCCGCGACCACAATCTTGGCGGCTTCGGCCGGGTTCTTCACCGCATCATTCCATCCCTTGAAGCTGGCCTTCAGGAATTTGCCCATGCGCGCCACGAAAGCGGGGTCCTTCAGCTTGGCTTCCAGCACATAAAGGCCATCTTCCAGCGAAGCGACGCCTTCTTTTTCATAGAAGAAGGTGACCAGATCACTTTCCTTGACACCGGCGTCCACCACCTGCCAGTACTCGTTGTAAATCATGGTTGAGATGCAGGCGGCCTGGTTCTGCAGCAGCGGATCGACGTTGAAGCCCTGCTTGAGAATCTTGATGTCGGAGTCAGTCTTGTACCCAAGTTTGGCCATCCAGTTAAGGAAGGGATACTCGTTGCCGCCGTACCACACGCCCAGCGTCTTGCCCTTGAAATCTTTGGGTGTGCTCACGCCGCTGGCCTTCTTGCAGGTCAGCATCAAGCCCGATTGGTTGAACACTTGTGCAATGTTCACCAGTGGCACGCCCGCTTCACGCGCGGCCAGCGCATCAGGCATCCAGTTCACCACCACATCAGCGGCATTGCCCGCAATCACCTGCACCGGAGAGATGTCCGGACCGCCCGGTTTGATGGTCACGTCCAGACCTTCGGCCTTGTAGTAGCCTTTGGATTGGGCCACGTAGTAACCGGCAAACTGTGCTTGCGGCAGCCACTTGAGTTGCACGGTGACCTTGTCAGCCGCGCTGGCACTAGCGCCGATGCTTGCGCCGCAAACTGCCAGGACGGCAGCCAGCAGACTGTTGGCGATCTTGGAAGAACGAATCATGGAAAGCTCCTTGGTTTGGGAAAAAAGACGCGCTCAGCCCGGCGGGACCCAACGCGAAGCGGGAAAACAGAATTAACTTTCACGGACCGACGGGTGCCAGAAGGCGGCACGCCTCTCCAGTTGAACCAGCACAGCATAGGCCAGCGAGCCGGTAACCGCCGCCACCACAATAGCGCCCCAGACCAGCGGCATGTTCATGCGCGAAGCTTCCGTCGAAATCCGAAAACCCAGGCCCGAGGTGGGAGAGCCAAAAAACTCCGCCACGATAGCGCCAATCAAGGCCAGGGTGGCATTGACTTTAAGAGCTCCAAAAATGAATGGCAAAGCAGCCGGCAAGCGCAGGGCCAGCAAAGTGCGGCCATAACTGGCAGCGTAGCTGTGCATCAGCTCACGCTCGAGTCTGCCGGCGGCTTTGAGTCCGGCCAGAGTTGACACCAGCATGGGGAAAAAAGTCATGAGCACAACGACCGCTGCCTTGGATTGCCATTCAAAACCAAACCACATGACCGCGATCGGCGCCACGGCAACCAGGGGAATGGTGCTGGTCAGTGAGGCCAGCGGCAGCAACCCACGCTGCAGGAACGGCAGGCGGTCAATGGCAACAGCCACTACAAAGCCCATGCCGGATCCCAGCGTCCAGCCAATCAGGACCGCCTTCAGCACTGTCTGCACAAAATCACCCCACAAGGTCGGCCCGTGACTGCTCATGGACTGCAGGATCAGGCTCGGCGGCGGCAGCAGGACTTTTGGTACATCAAACGCCACCACCAACAGTTGCCAGAAGAAGATGACCCAGACACCAAACAGGGCAGCAGTCAAGGTGCCGTAAACGCGTCCGCTGTCCAGGGCAGCCATGCGCCGGATCGACTGCACTGCGAACAGCGCCAAAACGAAGGTCGCCAACCAGAACGCCGGGCTTGCTTCCTCACCCCCCGCCGGGGAGAACTGCATCAGCACCAGCCCGCCCGCCAAACATCCCGCGACCAGCATGACAGTCCATTGGGTAGCGCGCTTCATGCCTGACTCCGGTGCCGCAAGACCAGGCGCTCAATGCCAGCCACGGCAGTGGTCAGCGTCAGACCCAACAACGCCGACATCACCAGGGCCGACCAGATTTGCACCGTGTTGCCGTAATAGGAGCCGGTCAGCAAGCGCGCGCCCAAGCCCGCCTGGGCGCCGGTTGGCAATTCCGCCACCATCGCCCCAACCAGACCGGCAGCGATGCCGACCCGCAAGGCAGGAAAGAGGAACGGCAAGGCGGCCGGCAAACGCAGCAACCAAAGGGCCTGCCAACGCGTTGCTGCATAGGTATGCAGCATTTCGGTCTCGATGCGCTGGGGTGAACGCAGGCCCTGCACCATCGCTACGGTCACCGGGAAAAAACACAGGTACATGGCGATCACCGCCTTGGGTGCAACACCGGCAAAACCGAGACTGCCCAAAAGCACCAGCACGATAGGCGCAATCGCCAGCACGGGTACCGTTTGTGATGCCACGATCCAGGGCAGCAAGGCCCGATCGAGGGTGCGCGAATGAACAATACAAACAGACAAGACCAGCCCGAGCAGCGTGCCCATCACAAAACCCCAGAGTGTTGACTCAGCCGTCACTGCAACGTGAAACAGCAGGTTGCGCGGCGAATCCAGTGGCCAGTCCACCAGGGCTGACCAAAAATCCTGCAACACCTGATGCGGCGCCGGCAGCACCGGACGCTGCATCTCCATCGTGGCCGCCAGCAGGTCCTGCCAGCGCCACGCACCATCCTGAGGCAGGACGCGTTCGATTGCGCCCGGTGCATTGAGCAGCCAGGCGCCGAGATACCAGACCAACAATACCGCCAACAGGATGACCAGCACTGGCAAGCCCTGCTGGCTCCAGCGTGCGATCGGTCCTCTGACGACGACCTTAGTCATGGTGGCCTTCGGCCAAGGCCTCCCGCAGCGCATGTGCGACTTCGATGAAAACAGCGCTGTCACGCATACCCAGATGCCGCTCGTCCGGCAGCGGAGACTCAATCACTTTGATGATCCGCCCGGGCCGCGGCGACATCACCACGATGCGGGTAGCCAGGTAAGCTGCCTCAGCGATCGAGTGTGTGACGAAAACGACCGTGCGACGCTCACGCTGCCACAGTTGTTGCAACTGCTCGTTCAATCGATCGCGGGTGATTTCATCCAGCGCGCCAAATGGCTCGTCCATCATCAGGATACGCGGCTCAAACGACAGGGCGCGCGCAATCGACACGCGCTGCTGCATCCCGCCTGACAACTGCCAGGGGTACTTGCTCTCGAACCCGGTCAATCCAACACGCGCCAAGTGCTCAAGCGCAACAGTCCGGCTCTGCGCCCTGGAATAGCCCTGGATCTGCAAGGGCAAGGTCACATTGCCAAGTACCGTTCGCCATGGAAACAAGGCTGGCGCTTGAAACACATAGCCATAGGCACGTGCCAAGCGCGCTTCGTGCGGCGTGACGCCATTGACCAGCACCCGCCCGGCGCTGATCTTCTCGAGATCGGCAATCACACGCATCAAGGTCGTCTTGCCACACCCCGAAGGACCAATCAGGGCAATAAATTCGCCTTCACGAATATCCAGGTCAATGTTCTCAAGCGCATGTACCGGCGAATCGGCAGTTTCATAAACCACACTGGCGTTGCGAACTTCAACGGCCAGTCGCGCGCCGGCCGAAGACGTTGCATCTGAGGGGAACAACACTTCAGGATTTTTCATGGGACCGCGCAAAAACAGGTCGCAACGCACCACAATGCAGCGAGGCGACCTGGAAGCCAACCAATTGGTCAGGTTATTCTACTGAGCTACGCTATTTCCGTGCCAAGAATATCGTCGGGGTTTGTACGGGTCAGCCGGGCTCATTGACGCGATCGAGCCAGTTCCACATACCAGTCCAGACAAGCTGGATTCGCCATCGCCTCGCGGTTCACCACCTTCTCAAGCGGATGACCCAACAGCAACTTCTTGATGGGCAACTCCTGTTTTTTTCCTGACAGTGTGCGCGGTATCTGGGCCACCTGAAAGATTTCGTTGGGCACAAAACGTGGTGAGAGCGCCGTCCTGATGGCCGCCACGATCTTGCTACGCAATGCCGGCGTCAAGGTCAAATCGGGTCGCAACACGACAAACAACGGCATGTAGCTCTCGCGGCCCAGGTATTCCAGGTCAACGACCATGGAGTCGAGCACTTCGGGCAGGGCTTCAACCGCGCTGTAGATCTCGCTGGTCCCCATCCGCAGTCCGTGCCGATTGATGGTGGCATCACTGCGGCCGTAGATGATGCAACCCCCATGGCTTCCGATCTTGAGCCAGTCGCCATGCCGCCAGACGCCCGGGTACATGTCGAAGTAGCTGGACAGATAGCGCTGCTTGGCCGTGTCACCCCAGAAATAAAGCGGCATGCTGGGTATCGGCTGCGTGCAGACCAGCTCGCCCACTTCGTCGATCACCGGCTGGCCCTGCTCGTTCCAAGCCTGCACCGCACACCCCAGCAAGCGGCACTGCATCTCCCCTGGCACTTGCGGCAGTTCCCGGTTGCCGCCAATGAAAGCGCCGCAAAAGTCGGTGCCGCCGGAGATGTTGCTCCACCAGATGTTGCCCCCACGTTCATTCACTTCGTGTAATTCACTGCCCCCCGAGGGGGCTAATTCTCCTTGGGGCGGCCCGGCGGAGAATTGGTCGCCCCCACGCTCGCTCACTGCGTGTGGCTCACTGCCCCCCGAGGGGGCTAATTCTCCTTGGGGCGGCCCGGCGGAAAATTGGTCGCCCCCACGCTCATGCAGGGTGCGAAATTGTTCGGTGCCCCATGCTTGGGCATCGGCACTCAAAGGCGAGCCGGTCGTGCCCAGGGCCCGCACCCGGGAAAGATCACCACAGCCGATCAGATCCACACCCGCCTTCTGGCAGTTGGCATAAAACGCGGCGCCGGCGCCAAAAAAAGTGACGCTGAGTTCGGCTGCAAAGCGCCAGAGCGTCGTCCAGTCTGGCTCGACCTTGTTGCCTCTGGCATCAACGGTGCGGCCAGCCGGATTGCCGTCAAAGATGCAACAGGTCACGCCAGCGAGCAAGCCGCTGACCTGCGCGTTCCACATCACCCATCCGGTCGAGCTGTACCAGTGGTATCGCTCCCCCAGGGAGTTGGACGCATAGCTGCATCCAACGTCGTTGTGCAGGCACAGCAGCGTCCGTCCCACCAACACCGTTCCACCATGACCATGCACGATGGGTTTGGGCAGCCCGGTGGTGCCGCTGGAATAGACAATCCAAAGCGGGTGATCAAACGCCAACCAGAGCGGCTCAAAGGCCCGCGTCTGGGCATCGTCCCGACGGACGGTTTCGTTGAAATTGACGCTGCCGGGGAAAACTCTGCCGAAATCCGTCACCAACCCGAGATTGCTCTGCAACACCAGATGCTGCACCGAGGGCAGAGCAGCACAGAGCTCTGCCAGCACAGGGATGCGATCGATGTCGCGCCCGCCATAGGTCACGCCGTCGCACGCAATCAGCACTTTGGGCTCTATTTGCTTGAAGCGATCGATTACCGCATTGGTTCCCATGTCGGGCGCACAGATACTCCAGACCGCTCCGATACTGACGGTGGCCAGGAAGGCGACCACGGCCTCGGGCGCGTTTGGCAAATACGCTGCAACGCGGTCACCCGGCTGCACACCTTGGGCCTGCAGATGAAGGGCCAGCGAGGCGACCTGACGGCGCAACTCAGGCCAACTGGTTTCACGAGTAGCAGAGGCGCCCAGGCTCTTTTCGTTGTGGCTCAAAATGGCTGGAAATCCGGCTGCGTGAGCGGCCTGTGCATGACGTAGCACCTCTGCTGCGTAGTTGATTTTGGCGCCGATAAACCAGCGGGTGTCTGGCATCGGCGCTCCGTCGCAGACTGCGCTGCAGGGAGTGGGTGAGCGCAACTCAAAGTAGTCCCAGATGCTTTGCCAGAAAGCGTTCAGGTCCGTTGTCGACCAGCGCCAGAGCGCATCATAGGAATCAAAGGACAGCCCGCGCTGCGCAAGAAGCCAGTCCTGATAAAGACGAATCTGCGGCACCTGAGGAGGCATGGCGGCTTGGATCACGTACGGAGGTTAATGCAACGCGCGGAGAAAACCCCTTATTTCAAGTCGGCTTGCAACAGGCGCTCGCTCTTCCAGTAAACATCGTCGCCCACAGCGCCATCAGCGCGGTGTCGATTGAGAACACGAGCCAGCACAAACAACAGATCACTCAAACGATTCAGGTACTGGCGTGGCGTATCTTTCAGGGCTTCCTTGTCCTCCAGTGCAACCACCGATCGCTCGGCTCGGCGCGTCACGGTGCGGCAAACATGAGCCAGGGCGGCAGCGCGCGAGCCTGCGGGCAGGATGAATTCCTGCAATGCAGGCAAAGTAGCGTTGTATTGGGCCAGCGCCTGGTCCAGCGCCAGCACGGCCTCCGGCTTGAGAAGTTCAAAGCCGGGAATGGACAATTCACCGCCTAGATTGAACAACTGGTGCTGAATCTGCACCAGCAGTTCACGCACTGTGTCAGGCATCTCCTCACACAGCAGCACACCCAGATTCGAGTTGAGCTCATCCACATCGCCCATGGCATGCACTCGCAGGCTGTTCTTGGAGACCCGCGTGTTGTCGCCAAGGCCGGTGCTACCCTTGTCACCTGTGCGCGTGGCGATTTGTGTCAGTCGTTGTCCCATGAAACATCTCCTTGATCGGTGCTATTGTTGCAGCAAAATAGACGCTGCAGCCACGCACAATAGTCCGCCGCAAAGCTCCGCATGGTCCTGAATTGATTTGAAAAACGTAGGAAGCCCCCGTGAACACACCGTTTGAAACCTCTGCCATGACTCCCGCAATCTGTCAACGCGAGGTGCCTACAGCCTTGATTGAGATGCTGAAGGGGCGATTTTCCGATCAGTTCTCGATCGCTCTGGCGGTGCGCGAGCATCATGGTCGCGACGAATCCTCGTTTGCCGCGCCACCCCCCGCAGGTGTTTTGTTTGCGCAGTCGACGCAGGACGTCGTTGACGCGGTCAAGCTAGCGAGTGAATTTGCTGTCCCGGTCATTCCGTTTGGCGTTGGAACGTCTCTCGAAGGACATCTACTTGCCGTGCAGGGCGGTATCAGTATTGACGTCAGTAGCATGAACCAGGTACTGGCGATCAATGCCGAAGACCTGACGGTAACCGTAGAGGCCGGCGTAACCCGTAAACAGCTCAATGAAGCGGTCAAAAGTACCGGCCTGTTCTTTCCGATAGATCCTGGCGCCGATGCCACTTTGGGTGGCATGAGCGCCACTCGGGCCAGCGGTACCAACGCAGTGCGCTATGGCACGATGCGCGAAAATGTTCTGGCCTTGAAGGTGGTGACAGCCAGCGGCGATGTCATGCGCACTGGCACGCGCGCCAAGAAGAGCAGCGCCGGTTACGACCTGACACGCCTGATGGTCGGCTCCGAAGGCACACTGGGCATCATCACCGAGGTAACGGTCAAGCTCTACCCGCTGCCCGAAGCGATCTCTGCGGCAATATGTTCTTTCCCCAGCATCGAAGCAGCAGTGCGCAGCACGATTCAAATCATCCAGCTGGGTATTCCGATCGCGCGGGTGGAGCTGATTGATGGCAACACGGTGCGCATGGTCAACGCCCACTCCAAACTGAGCTTGCGCGAGGAGCCCTTGCTGCTGATGGAGTTTCACGGCTCCCCCACCGGCGTCAAAGAACAGGCTGAATCGGTACAGGAAATTGCCACCGGGTTTGGTGGAACTGCTTTTGAGTGGGCCACCACGCCCGAGGAGCGAACGCGCCTGTGGACCGCCAGGCACAACGCCTACTTTGGTGCGATTCAGTCCAAACCCGGTTGTCGCGCCATTTCAACCGATACCTGTGTCCCTATTTCCCGCCTTGCAGATTGCCTTCTTGATTCAGTCGCAGAGGCCGATGCGAGCGGCATTCCGTACTTTTTGGTTGGCCATGTTGGTGACGGCAACTTTCATTTCGGCTATCTCATTGACCCCAACATTCCTGAAGAGCGTGTGCTGGCAGAAAAACTCAACCACTCGCTGGTGACACGGGCCCTCAGGCTGGAAGGGACCTGTACCGGCGAACACGGCGTGGGCTTGCACAAAATGGATTTTCTGGTGTCGGAGACGGGCGCTGCGGCAATGGACATGATGCGAACCATCAAACGCGCCCTCGACCCGAAAAACATCATGAACCCGGGTAAAATTTTCACCCTCTAGTTGACCGGCAATTGGGCTTCTTCAGCGATGGCATTGGCCATGTACTCGATCATCCGCTGCATATCCTGGTCAGTGTCGGCGTAGCGAAGCGCGATGGCGCGAAAATCATCCTGAATTTCAATAAAAGCATCGACAATATCAGGATCAAAATGGCTGCCCCGCCCCTCGAAAATGACGGCGACCGCCTGGTCGTGAGGAACGCCAACCTTGTAAACCCGGTTTGAAATCAGCCCTTCGTACACGTCGGCTATAGCCAGCAAGCGAGCTGCCAGCGGAATCTGCTCTTCAGACAGTCCCTGCGGATACCCGCCGCCATCCCACCTTTCGTGATGCGAGTGCGCCATCTCCTTGAGCGTTTTGAAGGGTTCCCCCTTGTAGCCATAGGTCTTCTCAACCTGCTCAAGGACATCGCGCGCCAGTGTGGTGTGCGTCTTCATAACGGCAAGCTCGGCCGGCGACAAGCGGCTCGGTTTGAGCAGAATCCAGTCGGGTATTCCGATCGTGCCCAGATTGTGCAGGGGTGCCGCAAAAAAAAGCAGGTTGATGTAAGACTCGGTCAACGCCGACGCAAACCGTGGGTGGCCTTGAAGGCGCTGTGCCAGACACTTGAGGTAGTGTTGGATGCGCCAAATGTGATTGGCTGTGTCAGAACTTCGCGCGCCCGCCAGCTTGGCCAGGGTGAAAGCGACAACCGACATGCCTTCCAGCACAGAATCGGGGACGTTTTCGCAGCTGCTGTCAGGTAAGTTCAAGATCTGGCCCTGTATTTGGAAATTTCCTAGACCGGCAGTTTAGGCTACCTTGGCGTTTGCTGCAAAGGGCCCAGCAATGGCATGGTCTGTTCCTTCACCGCCCTGACCCGAATTCAATGGGCGGCGGTACGCGCCAGTTTTTCAATCAAGCCGTTAAGTTCATCCAGTGAAGCAAAACGGATGCTGATTTCGCCCATTTCCTCCATGCGTCCTGCCCGCTTGACACGCTTCTTGACACGAACCTCAACCTCGGCGGTGAGCAGGTCTGACAATTCCTCTTCCACTCGCTTGATGTCACGTGACTTCTCTTTCTTGTGCTTGACCGAGGTCAAGGTGAACTCGGCGCCGAGCTTCTTTGCCAGGCTTTCGGCTTCGCGTACCGACATCTTGCGCGCGCTGATCTGACTCGCCGCCGTGATCTGCGTCGCTCGGTCCAGAGCAAGCAGGGCACGCGCGTGGCCCATGTCCAAGTCGCCCGCCATCAACATGGTTTGCACCGGCTCCGCCAGGTTGAGCAAGCGCAGCAAATTGCTGGCCGCGCTGCGCGAGCGACCCACGGCCTGCGCGGCCTGTTCGTGAGTGAGCCCAAACTCCTTCACCAGCCGCTGTAATCCTTGGGCCTCCTCCAGAGGATTTAAGTCTTCGCGTTGAATATTCTCGATCAGCGCCATTGCCGCCGCGACTTCATTCGGAACATCCCGCACCAGCACCGGGACACTATCCAGCCCGGCGAGTTTGGCAGCACGAAAGCGTCGCTCGCCAGCAATGATTTCGTATTTACCCTGGTTCGGTCCATCCTGCAGTTGCCGAACCAGTATCGGCTGCAAAATCCCCTGCGCCTTGATGGACTCTGCCAGTTCGTACAGGGCGCCTTCGTCCATGCGGGTGCGTGGCTGATAGGTACCCGGTAGCATGTCTGCCAGTAATAACGAGGCCGGCTGTCCAGGACTGACCGGATTTCCGGCCGAGGCGTCAAAAGCCGCCCGGTCACTTACATTGGGGCCGAGCAATGCTTCAAGTCCGCGACCTAAGCCTTTGGGTTTTTTGGTAACCATCATCTTCCTTGTCTGTTCGTTTCTGGGTGCATTTTCAGATTCGTCCCCCACTGATTGCATCTGTCTAGCATTTGATGCCCCGCCAGCCAGTCACCCAGATTGGAGTCGGCATTGATATGGCCCACGTACCCATAATCGACGTACTCCGATCCCCACGCTCGGGCGAATTGGCGTGCCCGTAATTCGGTGCAAAAAGGATCGTTCCGGCTCCCGACCAAGATCGTGCTGAAGGGTAGCCTTTCCAGGGGAATGGGTGACCATGTGGCAAGCGTCGGCCGCAACGCCTCTCGCTCCGCGTCGCCCGGCGCGACCAGCAGCGCCGCCTTGACCCTATGGACGTTGTGCGAGCAACCGGCCCATGCCGCCACCAGGAGACAACCTAGGCTATGCGCCACGAGCAGCGTCGGCTCACTGCGCAGCAACAATGCCTCTTCCAATCGGGCAATCCAGTCTCCCCGCAAGGGCTGCATCCAGTCGTGCTGTTCCAGGCGCTGGTAGCCGTACACCGCCTCCCATCGACTCTGCCAATGAACAGGGCCGGAGCTTTGCCACCCGGGCAGAATCAGGACATCGGAAGGCTTCAATTTGCTATTCTTTTTGTAGCGACAAAGGTTGATTCTATGAGGCACGCAAACGGCATATCAAGTCTTGCTATTGCGTTCAACGACTTCTTGGGCGAACGCAATAAAGGCCTGCGCGCCTTTGCTTGAAGGATCAAAAAGCACCCCTGGGACGCCATAGCTTGGCGCCTCCGCCAAACGCACGTTGCGCGGAATGACCGTATTGAAGACTTTGTGGCCAAAATGGGCCTTGAGCTGCTCGCTGACCTGCTGCTGCAAAGTGATGCGCGCATCAAACATGACTCTCAACAAACCGATGATGGAGAGTTCCCGATTCAGATTTGCATGCACCTGTTTGATGGTGTTCACCAAATCCGTCAAGCCCTCCAGCGCAAAATATTCGCACTGCATCGGAACAATGACGCCATGTGCGCAACACAGGCCGTTGAGCGTCAGCATGGACAGGGACGGCGGACAATCTATCAGAACGAAGTCATAGTCGTTTTGAACCTCCACCAACGCCTGTTTGAGGCGTTTTTCCCTGCGCTCCAGATCCACCAACTCAACCTCGGCACCTGACAGTTCGCGGTTTGCTCCCAATATGTCGTAGCTGCACCCGCCCGCTATCAACTTGTCGCTTGTCACTTTGGCTTCGGCAATCGATGCCGATTCAAGCAGGACATCGTAAACCGTCAGTTTGAGTTGACGCTTGTCGACACCCGAGCCCATGGTTGCGTTTCCCTGCGGGTCAAGATCAACCATCAGCACCCGTTGTCCGACCTTGGCCAGGCCGGCCGCCAGATTGACGGTGGTTGTGGTCTTGCCAACCCCCCCTTTTTGATTGGCAACGCAGAAGATTTGGGCCATGGGTTGCTTCTTTAGGTGAGCGTAATAAGTGCTTGACGCCAAGCTCAACGAGACAGTGCCAGCTTGACGCCAAAGCCGACCAGAAACAGCCCGGCGAGCTTTTCCATGCCGGCCGATATCGACGGATTGGCCTTTAGACGTTCGGCCAAGAAGTGAGTCAACAAGACCACCGTCAAACCATAGGCGAAGGTAAGTGCCGCAATAGTGATAGCCATGAATGCAAAAGTGTTCAGCCCTTGATGCCGGGTCGGATCGACGAACAGTGGAAAGAACGCCATGTAAAAGACAATCGCCTTTGGATTCAGCAGGGTGATCATCAGGGCCTGCTTCAGATAGTGGTGCGGTTTGATGTGCAATACAGGAGCGGATCCTGGCTTTGCCAAAAGCATCTTGCCGCCAAGCCAGGCCAGATAGGCGGCACCGAGCCATTGCACCGCATTGAACGCCGCTGGATACGTGCTCAACAACGCCGCCACACCAGCCACAGCCAGCCACATCAACACCTGATCGCCCAAGATCACCCCGAAGGTGGCGGCCAGACCGCCTTTGACGCCCCCTTTGCCGGTTGAGGTAATCAGGGCCAAATTCCCCGGTCCAGGGATCAGCAGGAAAACGATGATTGCAATAACAAACGCGCCATAGTCGGCAATGCCAAACATAAGATGATTCCCCTTAGACAGGTACCGAGTTTACGTTAGGTCTTGCGCATCCAGACAATGCAACGACTCGCATCCAGCCCGGGCACCGTCAGTTGTTCCACGTGAAACACGCCAACATTTCCTGGGAGGGCGGAGATTTCCTCCTCAGGGGTTTTCCCCTTCATCGCCAACCAAATTCCGTCTGGCGCCATCAGATGGCCGGACAAGCGGACAAAGTCTGACAGCGCCGAAAAGGCTCTTGAACTCACCACTCGGTACGTGCCCGACAAATTTTCCACCCGTTGATGCAAGCCACTCAGGTTCGGGAGTTTCAAGGCGCCCGCCACATGCCTGATAAAGGCCGCCTTTTTTGCCACGGCATCGACGCAGTCGACCAGGATATCCGGACAGCATATCGCGATCACAACGCCTGGCAGTCCGGCACCGGTGCCCACATCAAGCAAGCGCACTCGTGTGGGCGCAAGGCTTGCCGCACTCTTGTCTGCGGCGCAAGCGCCCCCCGAAGGACCCACCAACTTGAGGCGCAGCGGTGCAATCACGGCCAAGCCGTCCAGCAAGTGATGCGTCAGCATGTCGGCCGGATCCCGAACCGAAGTCAGGTTATACGTTTTGGTCCACTTATGAATCAAATCGAGGTATTCCAGCAGCATGCCGATCTGGCTGTCGGAAAGACTCAGCTCAAGTTCGGCCAGACCGCGTCGCAACGCCTGCTCAAGGGGGCGCATCAGCCAGATACCTCGCCCGATGCGGCCAAATTGCCGACTGCAGCGCGCCCCAGGAAATTCTTCTTTTTCAAATGGATCAAGAGAAGCGATATGGCCGCAGGAGTGATGCCGGAAATACGCGACGCCTGCCCCAGCGTTTCGGGCTTGTTCTTGTTTAGTTTTTGGCGCGCCTCGATGCTTAGGGCGGAGACCTGCATGTAGTCCAACTCGCGCGGCAACCGAAGGTCTTCATAGTGAGCGGAACGTGCGACATCGTCTTTCTGCCGATCAATATAGCCAGAGTACTTGGCAGTAATCTCAATCTGCTCCACGACCGCCGCAACAAACAAACGATGATCTGATTGATTGCCAAACACATCGTCAGGCGGAACAGCCAGGTCGGGGGCGGCGTATTCACCTTCATTCAAGGACATGAGCTTGGCGTAGCCCACGTTCGGCCGTCGCAACAAGTCGCCCAGGCTGTACTCGTGCTCAAGCGCCTTTCCGAACACACGCTCAGACTCGGTCTCGGCCAGTTTCCTGGGACCAACCCAAATCGCCTTGAGACGCTCTGTTTCACGTGAAACAGCGTCCCGCTTGCGGCAGAAGGCATCCCAGCGTTGGTCATCCACCAAACAAAGTTGGCGGCCTACCTCGGTCAATCGAGCGTCAGCATTGTCTTCGCGCAACTGCAATCTGAATTCAGCGCGACTGGTGAACATGCGGTAGGGCTCAGACACGCCTTTCGTGATCAGATCATCTACCAGAACGCCCAAATAAGCCTCGTCCCGTCCGGGCAACCAGCGATCGGCTTTCCATTCGGTTCTTGCCCCGGCCTGTAGTGCAGCATTAACTCCGGCAAACAGTCCTTGTGCCGCCGCCTCCTCGTACCCGGTAGTCCCGTTGATCTGACCGGCAAAGAACAAGCCGGCTATCGCCTTGGTCTCGAAATTACTCTGGAGTTGTTGAGGATCGAAGTAATCGTATTCAATGGCATATCCCGGTCGCAAGATGTGCGCATCTTCAAGCCCCCTCATTGATCGTACGAGCGCGTACTGGATATCAAACGACAGGCTCGTCGAAATACCGTTGGGGTAATACTCATGGGTTGTCAGCCCCTCTGGCTCCAGAAAGATCTGGTGGCTGTCCTTGTCGGCAAAGCGTCCTATCTTGTCTTCCACGCTCGGACAGTAGCGCGGACCAACGCCTTCAATCTTGCCGGTGAACATGGGGCTGCGATCGAAGCCACTGCGGATAATTTCGTGCGTGTGTTGATTGGTGTGCGTAATCCAGCAAGACATCTGCCGTGGGTGTTGCTCAACGCGCCCCATGAAGCTGAACACGGGCGTATCGGCTCGCATGCCGCCGGGCATGCCATCGCCGGGCTGTTCAATGCACTTGTCAAAGTCAATGGTGCGCCCGTCCAGGCGCGGTGGCGTTCCGGTCTTCAACCGGCCCTGCGGCAATTTCAACTCTTTGAGCCGGTCAGACAGGCGCAACGCCGGTGGATCGCCGGCTCTTCCTGCCGCATAACTGCTCATACCTACATGGATCTTCCCGTTCAAGAAAGTTCCCGCCGTCAACACCACCGTCCTGGCAGAGAATTTGATGCCCGACTGGGTGATGGCACCCGTCACTCGATCCCCCTCTACCACCAGGTCATCCACCGCCTGCTGAAACAAACTCAAATTGGGCTGATTCTCCAGACGATGACGGATCGCCGCCTTGTACAAAACCCGGTCTGCTTGGGCGCGAGTGGCGCGCACCGCGGGACCTTTGCTGGAATTGAGTATCCGGAACTGAATGCCGGCTTCGTCCGTAGCAGCCGCCATGGCGCCACCCATCGCGTCGACCTCCTTGACTAGGTGGCCTTTTCCGATGCCACCAATGGACGGGTTGCAACTCATCTGCCCCAGGGTCTCGATGTTGTGACTCAGTAACAATGTCTTGCAGCCCATGCGCGCCGATGCCAGCGCAGCCTCGGTGCCAGCATGTCCGCCACCAATCACGATGACATCAAACTTTTGTGGATAGAGCATGGTTGATTTGTGGCCTAGGTGGGCGCAAGCTTGGTCAAACACCCCGCACACCAGCGGGTGAACCGACGATTTTACCGGTCACACCCCATTTCAGTCAGTAGTCGCCATGTGGCGCCAGCGAAGGCCGCCACGCAAATGGAAGAATGAGCAGGTGGTCAACAGGAAATCCATGCTATCAAAGGGTTTGTAGCTATCTATTTAATAGCACCAAGGGTCGTTCGTGTATTCTTGAACCGTTGCACGCCAACGGGTTGGTTTGGCGGTTTGTAAAAGCTCCCTATTTCCCCATGGTAATTACCCTTAACTGTCAAATTCTGGACAGTTGACGGTCACACTCGGGATTACGCTCGCGAAACGCCTTGTGGCGACAGGGTAAGACCGCCATCGAAACTTGCACCGCCCAATTCAACCTTGAGAAAGCAGCCTCATGAACGCCAACCACCCACTCAGCACACGCACACCTGACATGATTCGCGACGAACTCAATACCACCCTCGATCTCCAGCGCGCCGCCTACTTTGCACACCCCGTGCCCAGCTATGGCGAACGTCGCACCGATCTGCTCAAGTTGCAGGCTTTTGTCCGGGACAACAAGGAGGGCATGGTCGAAGCGGTCAATGCCGATTACGGCAATCGCTCCCGCCATGAGACCTTGTTTACCGAAATTTTCACGGTCATTGACGGTGTGGACCACGTACTCAAGCACCTCAAGAAATGGATGAAACCGCAGCGTCGAGGCGTCGATCTTCGTAATTTTTTTGGCGCCCGCAACCGGGTGGTGCCCCAACCTTTAGGTGTTGTTGGGGCTATCGTTCCCTGGAACTTTCCCATCAATCTCAGCTTCACCGGTCTGATCTATACGTTCGCAGCGGGCAATCGGTCCATGGTCAAGATGTCTGAAAACTCCCGCCACCTGGCGCAGTTCCTGATAGAAAAGATGCCCGCCTACTTTCCCAGAGAAAAACTAGCGTTTTTCGATGAGACCGGTGGCGTTGGTGTTGAGTTTTCCAAACTCAAGTTTGACCACCTCCTGTTCACGGGGTCGGGCCAGACGGGTCGCGCCGTGATGGCTGCCGCTTCGCAAAACCTGTGCCCCGTCACACTGGAAATGGGGGGCAAATCACCCGCCATCCTTTGTGAAGATTTCCCCCTGCAAAAAGCGGCAGAGCGATTACTGTTTGTGAAGCTACTCAACGCCGGGCAAATTTGCACTACGGTGGATCACCTTTACTTGCCAAAAGGAAAGACTGCCGCTTTTGTGGCCATTGCCAAAGATATCGTGAGCAAGCGCTACCCCCTGCTTGCCTCGCCGGACTTCACCTCGATCATTGATGACCGATCCTTTGCCCGCCTTACCGCTGCGCTGGAAGCCGCCCAGGCCGGCGGCGCGACGCTGGTGCAATTGATCCCCGGACCCAGGTGGGATGCAGCGAGCCGAAAGATTGCGCCCCATCTGGTCCTCAACGCCCCGGCTGACAGCGCCCTGCTGACACGGGAGATTTTTGGCCCCATCCTGCCCATCATTGAATACAGCTCGCTAGAGGAGCCGATACGCGCCATCAACAGTGGTGCACGCCCTTTGGCCATCTACCCCTTCAGCAATGACAGTCAGACCATCCAGACCCTGCTGGAGCGCGTCATGTCGGGTGGCGTCAGCGTCAACGACGGCTTGTTCCACGTCGCTCAGCACGACCTGCCTTTTGGTGGTGTCGGCGAAAGCGGCATGGGGCACTACCATGGGTTTGAGGGCTTTGTCACTTTTTCAAAAATGCGGCCCGTCTTTTACCAAGCCTCCTTCAGTGCGCTCAAGTTCATGTGGCCGCCCTACGGGAAATTCGCGACCAAGTACCTCGATTTCCTGACCAAATAATCCACCGTTTAGAAGGCACTCAATGCAAGACCAAGAGTTTGATTTCGTCGTTATTGGCGGCGGCGCCGGCGGGTGTGTGGTGGCCAGCCGGCTGTCCGAAGACCCGCGTGTTTCGGTCTGTCTGCTCGAAGCCGGCGGGCCTGACTCGTCGGCTTTCATTCAAGCCCCGCTCGGCTTTGCGGCCACTGCCGCGCTTGGCATCCACAATTGGAACTTCAACACGACGCCTCAACCAGGGCTGAATGGCCGCTGCGGCTTTCAACCACGCGGCAAAGTCATGGGTGGCAGCAGTTCGGTTAATGCCATGGTCTACACGCGCGGCAACCGGCTGGATTATGACAACTGGGCCGCGCAGGGAAATCCCGGCTGGTCGTTTGAGGAAGTCCTTCCGCTCTTCAAGCGCGCCGAGAACAGTGAGTGTTTTGGTGCCGATGCGTATCACGGCGTGGGTGGCCCACTCAACGTGAGCTATTTACGCAGCCCAAGCCCAATCAATCAAGCCTTTCTTGAGGCCTGTGAGAAGCAAGGGCTTCCCCAGACCAAGGACTACAACGGCGCATCTCAATTTGGCTGTTCGCCAGCGCAGGTAACGCAAAGAAATGGCGAGCGCTGCAGCGCGGCCAAAGCCTACATCACTCCCCACCTGGCCCGCCCGAACCTTACCGTCATTACGCATGCCCATACGCAGCGTATTTTGCTTGAGGCCAAACGCGCCGTTGGCGCCGAATTCTTGCGCGGGGGGCAAATCGCCCGAGTGCGAGCGCGGCGCGAAGTCATCTTGTCCGGTGGCGCCTTTGGCTCACCGCAATTGCTGATGCTTTCCGGCATTGGTCCGGCGGCCCACCTTCAGGAACACGGCATCCCCGTGGTGCAGGACTTGCCGGGAGTTGGGCAGAACCTGCATGACCACGTTACCGCAGTCCTGATCTACCGCACCCAGCGCAAAGAATCCACTTTCGGTTTCTCGCTCTCGGGCCTGGTCCAAATTGTCCGCAGCATCTTTGAGTGGCGCAAGAAACGCAGCGGCATCGTAACCAGCAACGTCGCCGAATCACAGGCCTTCATG
>Ga0194059_1000375_pt1 | contig 21271 bp, 21 predicted proteins | sample SepL6211m_MetaG_FD_163426 | JGI IMG/M metagenome (GOLD analysis project Ga0194059, IMG submission 163426) | Anoxic zone freshwater microbial communities from boreal shield lake in IISD Experimental Lakes Area, Ontario, Canada - Sep2016-L626-11m | ecosystem: Environmental > Aquatic > Freshwater >... | reverse complement strand
CAATTGCATCATTAAATTCTGGATATGCGCGTTCTAATTCGTCAGCAACTTCATCAAAGTAACTGCCATATGGGCGTTCGCTAGAGCCTGTATTGGCTGCACTGCGAACTAAGCCACCAAATCCTGAGGTGTCTCCTGACCCGCTGGTACCAAACATTCCGTGGTTTTCGCTCATGCAAGCAAACCTTTTAATTGATGTGTTGGTTTCGCGGCAAGTGCTGCTGCTTCAACTTCACGAATAACTTGTTCACGATTTACGCCAAGTTTCTCGCTGCCAATATGTTCGTGTAATTTCAAAATTGCATCCATCAACATTTCTGGGCGAGGTGGACATCCTGGAAGATAAATATCAACCGGAACAACGTGGTCTACGCCCTGAACAATCGCATAATTATTAAACATGCCACCTGAAGATGCACAGGCTCCCATCGCAATTACCCATTTTGGCGCAGCCATTTGATCATAAATTTGACGAAGGACTGGTGCCATTTTGTTTGACACTCGGCCTGCAACAATCATTAAATCTGCTTGGCGTGGAGATGCGCGGAAAACTTCCATTCCGAAACGTGCTGCGTCATAACGTCCGCCACCAAATGCCATCATTTCAATTGCACAACAAGCGAGCCCAAATGTTGCTGGCCAAAGTGAGTTCTTGCGCATGTAACCAGCGAGTTTCTCTACTGAAGTTAGTGCAAAGCCCGCAGGTAATTTCTCTTCTAAGCCCATGGATTTAATCCCATTCCAATCCGCCGCGGCGCCAAACATAGGCATATGCAACAAAAACTGTTGCGATGAATATAACCATTTCAACTAAACCAAATAATCCAAGCTTGTCGAATGTAACCGCCCATGGATATAAGAAAACAATTTCAATATCAAAAACAATAAATAACATTGCAGTTAAGAAATATTTAACTGGGAAGCGTCCACCACCTGCAGCTTGTGGTGAAGGTTCAATTCCACATTCATATGCTTCAACTTTTGCTCTGTTGTATCGCTTTGGTCCGGTAACTGCTGCTGCAACTATTGAGATAGCTCCGAAGCCGAAGCCAATTGCGCCAATTACCAGGATCGGTACATATGGGTTCACAGTCATGGAGTCTACGCGTTTAGGCGTTATAGGTCACAATCTGCAGATGTGAATTAAAAATGAATAAGTTCGGCTGGTTCGGCTGGTTGGAAATGTGGCATCTATCACGATTTGGAACTCGGCTTGAATCCCGTATGGATGGCGACAATCCCAAAGGTCAGATTTTTCCAATGGATTTTTTCAAACCCTGCCACTTTCATAAGTGCCGCCAGGCCAGGTTGATTTGGCCAGGCCAAAATAGATTCTGCTAAATAGACATATGCATCGGGGTTGGATGAAACTTTTCTGGCGATAGTTGGAAGTGCGCGCATCAAATAACGTAAATAAATTGTTCTAAGAATTCGACTTGTTGGTTGTGAAAATTCAACAACAACCATTCGCCCACCAGGTTTTAAAACTCGCAAAGATTCTCGTAGCGCTTTTAAAGTATCAGAAGTATTTCGCAAGCCAAAAGATATAGTTGTTACATCAAATTCATTATCTTTAAATGAAAGTGCGAGCGCATCGCCTTGAGTAAATGCTAAATCCGGATGACGTTTACGACCGGCTTCTAACATTCCTTTTGAGAAATCTAATGGGATAACTTCAGCGCCAGCATCTGCGAGTGGGCGACTTGAAGATCCTGTTCCTGCAGCTATATCCAAAATTCGCATTCCTGGTTTTGGTGCAATTATTGAAGTTGCGACTTTTCGCCAAGCCTTTGTGCGGCCCAGACTAAGCAAGTCATTTAATAAGTCATAACGGCGTGCCACACCATCAAACATGGCTGAAACCTCTTCGGGCTCCTTGCCTAGATCAGCTCTACTCACGCGTATATTCTCGCGGTAGTAGGCTCCGACCACAAATTAAGGGAGGCAAGTCCATGGTTCAGATTTCACAAGTAAGCACTCTTAGAACAGCGGTAATTCCACGTACAACTATCGTGACCCAAATTTCATTGATACTTACTGGAACTGTCTTTCTTGCGATCATGGCACAAATATCTTTCCCAATTCCAGGCTCCCCTGTTCCATTCACAGGACAAACACTTGGTGTTCTGCTACTTGGAACTGCATACGGTGCAAGCCTTGGATTTAGCACGATGGCTTTCTATTTATTAATGGGAGTTCTTGGTGCACCAATTTTCTCTTCTGGTTCACATGGGCTGGAAAGAATTGCTGGCGCAACCGGTGGCTACTTAGTTGGAATGCTCATTTCTACCCTCGTTCTTGGCGCTCTTGCTGGGCGCAAATGGGATCAACGAATCAAAACTGTTATCCCAACAATGCTTATTGGAAATGCAATAATTTTTTCTATCGGACTTATCTGGCTTCACCAATACACAGGGCAAAATTGGGCTTGGGTTTTCGAAAAAGGTTTCACACCTTTTATCTTCGGTGAAATCCTGAAAATCGCTATTGCAAGTACAGCGCTTCCTGTTGTCTGGCGATTTGTTTCAAAGCGATAGAGATAAGTTAAAAATTTAAACGTGTCAGTAAATATAACCACCGAATTTCTCGGTGATCATCCATCCCTTGATCTGATCGCTACAGATCTGGAAATTACCTCCACTTGGATTCGTGGTGGCGATGGCTTAATTGGTTTTGGGGAATGGCAGAGTACAAGCGTAAAAGGTAAGAATCGTTTTGTAGATGCCAGAAAGTGGTGGCACGAACAATTAGCAACTTTGAAAATTCAAAATAGCGTTCACGGCAGCGGCACTGGGCCGATTCTCTTCTCTTCATTTTCATTTGATCCATCTGAGGAATCAAAGTTAGTTATTCCTGAAATTATCATTGGGCAAAAGGGTGGTAAATCTTGGATAACTTGGATTGGTGACCAAACTCAACCTTCGATCTCACAATTTACAAATTCAAATCAGACCGGAGAAGTGAAATTCGAATCCGGTGCTTTATCTGATTCAGAATGGATGAATCGAGTTGCAGTCGCAGTTGCAAAAATTAAAAAGGGTGAACTTGAAAAAGTTGTGTTGGCCAGAGATTTAATCGCGACAAATTCTGACGCTATTTCAAAACGAAGTCTCATCGCATTTCTGACCGAGAATTACCCTTCTACTTGGGTCTTTTTGGTAGCGAATTTAATTGGCGCAACTCCAGAACTCCTGGTGCGCCTCAATAAATCACTTGTAACGTCAAGAATTCTGGCCGGAACAATTCGCAAATCAGGCGATGAAGCTCGAGATTTGGGGCTTGCCGCCTCGCTTGCCAAATCTTCTAAAGATTTGGAAGAGCATGAATACGCAGTTCGATCCGTTGCCGATGCCCTAGAACCATTCTGTTCGTCAACAAATGTTCCAGAGTCACCTTTTGTTCTGCACCTTGCGAATGTTATGCACCTTGCTACAGATGTAACTGGGGTTCTAAATGATTCAGTTACCCCGATAGATATTTTTACATTAATTGCATCATTGCATCCATCGGCAGCAGTTTGTGGAACTCCAACTCAAGTAGCGAACTCTTTAATAAATGAATTAGAGGATATGAATCGTGGCAGATATGCCGGTCCCGTTGGTTGGGTTGATGCACGTGGTGATGGCGAGATTGGAATTGCACTTCGCACTGGTCAACTTTCGGATGATTTGAAATCCATGCGAATCTTTAGTGGATGCGGAATTGTGGCCGGATCGATTCCAGAAGACGAGCTGGCTGAAAGTCAGGCTAAGTTAAGTCCAATGCGTACTGCGCTAGAAATTCGAGAATAAGTCTTAATCAAATTAGCAGACATATGTTCTCGGTTCGGTACTTCAACGATTACAAAATTTAGCCCGGTCTTGTTGTGAGCAATTGCGCGGTCTAAATCTGATGCTGATTTAACTTTCGAAACTGCAATTTCAAAGCCAGAAATTAACTTAACTAAATCTTGATTTTGTGGTGTAGCGAATATTTCCTCAAATCCATCAACTCCGGCCTGTGGAAGTGTCGAGAAAATTCCACCGCCATTGTTGTCTATGACAAAAATAGTTAGGTTTGATTTTGGTGGAGATAACAGGGCGTTCAAGTCATGCAGAAGTGTTAAGTCACCGATAACTGCGAATGTGCGCCCGAAGTTATTTGAAATTCCAAATATCGTGGACAAGTTGCCATCAATTCCAGCCAGGCCACGATTAGCAAAGACTTCAATTCCATTACGCGGTTTCGCGAAGGCCTCGATATCTCGAATTGGTCTAGAAGATCCAACAAATAGCGCCGATCCATCAGGGATCCCAGCAGCGATAGTCGAGAGCGCAATCTGTTCTGACCAGCTCTGATCTTTCATAATCTCTTGAGATGAAAGCTTAGATATTTCTCGCCAATCAGATTCCCAACTTGGATTTAATGTCGCAACTTCTAATTTGGGCAGTTCAAAGAAGATTTGCGTTGCTGTTCGCTTGGTATCGATTGTTGAAATTCTTGGATCAATTACATATGTTTTTTCGGCGGATGTTACATAGGTATTGATACTTCTAGAAAGCGTAGTTCGGCCAATAACTATTACATAGTCGGGTTTTAGATAGTTGCGAATAACTTCATCACTTAAGAATGCACTTGCATGCCCAACAGCTGATTTAAAGGAGAGTGGATCTTCTGCTAAAACTGGAAGGCCTGCGGCTTCAATAAACTTTTCTAAATCCGCACTTGAGAATGTTCCTCGGTCATGGCCAATAACTATTACGCCGTTACCAGTTACAGATAAGGATTTAGGGTTGGCTGCGTCCATTCTTGGTTCAACAATTTTCAGCCCTGAAAGCCAATCATTGTTATTTGTCGGGAGCAATGGGTCATCGAATTGAATATTTAAATGAATTGGGCCACTGCTTAATTCAAATTTACTTCCTGCAACTAAATCAAAACTTGTAATGTTAGGAAACATCCCAACTTGATCTGTTGTCTGATTTGCACCTGTCTTGCGCAATCGCTCTGGCCGATCAGCAGTTATAGCAATTAACTTATTATTTGAATGTAGTGCTTCAAGAAGTGCTGGATGAAAATTAGCTGCGGCTGTTCCGCTTGTGCAAATAACTGCCGTATGTCGATCGGTAGCTTTCGCGATCCCGAGCGCATAAAACGCTGCTCCGCGTTCATCCAATTTAATATGAAGTTCAATCAGGCCACGCGTTTTTGCTTCATGTAATGCAATAGAAAGCGGTGCATTTCTAGATCCTGGCGACATTACGAAATCACTGACACCAGATTCAATTAATTTACGGATAGTTTGGCGGGCAAGATCAGTTGAATTGCTCATGTCGCCACCTCTCACCAAATCCAGTTTCCCAAATACGTTCTATCCGTTGCTGCCACCAGATTCTACGGGCAGGGCTTGCTAGATATTTATTTATAATTTCTTCATCAGGCTCGGTGCGATTGGCTTTGATAGTGCCAGCAGTTATTTCATGTACGGGTTTCACTACATCACTTTCAAAGAGCGATGTGGTCGCAAGCCCGCAATCAAAATTTAATTCGCTCTGGCTGGCAGCTAATGCAAGGCCATGTGATATTCCAATACCAGTATCCAATGCACTTGAAATTACTGCGGGAAGTCCAATTCTTGCAATCAAGTTATTTGCCCGTGTGAAGCCGCCAGATGGTGCCCACTTAATAATCGCAACATCAGCAAAATCTTTAGCGCTCGAAAAATCACTTGCAAGCGCCTTTCTGATTGATTCATCTATTGCTATCTTCATTGGAATCTCTTTTTTAAGCGCAGTTAGATCAGCAATTTCTAGGCAAGGTTGTTCGATATATTCAAAGACATTTCCAAAACGCAGGTTGTAGTTATATAGATTTAGTAGCGCTGTTTTTAGATCCCAGCCGCCATTTACATCTAATCGAATTTTGAATTCTGGGTTGAAATCAAGTGCTGCTTCGACTAAATCGCTATCGTTTTCAAAATCATCTACCTTTATTTTTACAACTTTGGCTCCGGGAAATCTTTGTAATATTTCGCTTACTCGATTAATTTCGACCTTAGGAAGCGTTGCATTTATTCCAACCGTTTTTCGTTTTAACTCTGGCCAAGGTTTGTAGGCGCTTTCTAGCGCTGCTTCAAGCCATGGTTCGGATTCGCTCTCGTTATATTCAACAAATGGTGCGAATTCGCTCCATCCTGCGGGGCCACGAAATAGTGCAGCTTCTCTTACTTTTACGCCACGAAAATTTGTTCGCGTTGGAATGGCAACAACGGTTAGATCAGTGAAGATCTCATCTAAGTGCCACATGTTTTAGTTAAGGGCGCTTTGGAAATTTATCGAAATTTGGTTCACGGTTCTCTTTAAATGCATCGCGCCCCTCTTGACCTTCTTCGGTCATATAAAACAGAAGTGTTGCATCACCAGCAAGTTGTTGAACGCCGGCAAGTCCATCATCTGCAGCATTTAATCCGGCTTTTAATAATCTAAGTGCCATTGGTGAATGTCTTAACATTTCGCGGCACCAAGAAACTGTTTCTGCCTCGAGTTCTGCAACGGGCACGACGGTGTTTACTAGTCCCATTTCAAGTGCTTCTGCGGCATCGTATTGTCGGCATAAGAACCAAATTTCGCGAGCTTTTTTCTGGCCGATATGTGCTGCTAATAAACCTGCACCATATCCACCATCAAAAGAACCAACCATCGGTCCGGTCTGACCAAACTTTGCATTATCTGCTGCAATTGTTAAATCACAAACAACATGTAGAACATGTCCACCACCAACGGCCCAACCAGCAACCATTGCGACAACAGGTTTCGGCAATCTGCGAATTTGAATTTGTAAATCCAAAACATTTAAGCGGCCGATTCCCTTTTTAGCAAGCGGGTCGTTCCCGAGGTAGCCATCATCGCCGCGAACATTTATATCGCCACCAGAACAGAACGCTTCAGATCCGGCTCCGGTAAAAATAATTACGCCAACTGAATCGTCGTCTCGTGCCAGCGAGAAAGCTTCTTGTAATTCAAAGAGTGTCTGCGGGCGAAATGCATTGCGAACTTCAGGTCGGTTGATTGTAATTTTTGCCATGCCTTCGGCAACTTCATAAATAATGTCGGCAAAGCTCTCGCCGCCACTGCCAATAATCCATTTCGGAATGGTTCGGCTGCCCGGCTCGCGCTTAAAAGGTTTGCTCACATTTCCTCCTACAAAATATATGGATAGCCTACGGGTGTCATGAAAACTTCGGTAATTGATATTGGGCTCAAGTGGTCAGATCCAGAGCTAACGCAAGCCCTTATCGCTGGCTTTAGCCATGAAGAGCCGTCACTCGTCATCATAAGCACAACGGGTTCATCGGGGATTGTTAAGCGAGTTCAACTTTCGACAAAGGCAATCGCTACTTCTGCGCAGCTTTCAAATGCCGCGATTGGTGCAGGGGTCGGAGCTATTTGGTCACTGCTACTTCCAACAAATCACATCGCGGGGCTAAATGTTTTAGCAAGGGCAATAAATCTTGGAAGTGAAATTGTTAGCGTCGAGCAGGGCGCTGATTATTCGGCAATAGTTCCGACCCAACTCCACAGAGCTCTTAATGGTGATGTTCAATTATTAAACCACTTGCAGAATTGTAAAGCGGTGTTAGTCGGCGGAAATTCTGCAAGTAAAACTCTTCTGGAAAGCGCAGATGCATCAGGCATAAATGTCATCACAACTTATGGGATGACCGAAACTTCTGGTGGTTGTGTTTATAACAATCTTGCACTTCCCGGAATTTCAGTTGCTATTAACGAAGTGGGATTAATTAAATTCAGCGGCCCAATACTTGCGCAAGGATATGAAAACCAGGAAGAACTTTGGGCACAGAATTTTAAAGACGGTTGGTTTACCTCAAATGATCTTGGCGAAATAATTGATGGCAAGATTTTTGTAACGGGGCGAGCCGATGATGTAATCATTTCTGGCGGTGAAAATATTTCATTAGTTGCGATTGAAGCCGAATTGGCAGCAAATTTTCCTAACATCAACTTTGTTGCAACATCAATTCCAGATCCAGAATGGGGAGACAAATTATGTTTGCTCATTGCGGGTCAAGTCAATCAATTAAAGATTTCAGAAGTCTTGCAGAATAATTTAGGTAAACAATTTGTGCCGAAAGATTTCTTAACGGTTGCCGAAATTCCACAAATCGGAATTGGTAAGCCAGACCGTGTCAAAGCCAGCAAGTTATTCCAAAATAAGCAAAGATAAGCGGATGAATATTTGGCTAGCAGGGGCTCGGCCGCGCACACTTCCAGCGGCAATAGCACCGGTATTAATTGGTACCTCGTTAATAAATATTGATGGCAAGTCAATAAATTGGATTAATGCGTTTCTCGCACTTAGCGTTGGTTTACTGCTCCAAATCGCAGTTAATTACTCAAATGATTATTCTGATGGAATTCGCGGAACTGATGAAGTTCGAGTTGGCCCGATTCGGTTAGTTGCAAGTGGGCTAAAAGCACCGATTCAAGTTAAGAGAGCGGCAATTCTTACTTATACATTTGCTGCGCTATCTGGACTTCTACTCTCGCTTCGGACTTCCCCTTTACTCATACTTGTTGGTGCAATTGCAATTGTTGCGGCATGGAAATACACCGGAGGCAAGAACCCATATGGCTACGGTGGCTTTGGTGAAGTTTCGGTATTTATCTTCTTCGGTTTAGTAGCAACAATGGGTGCATATTTTGCGCAATCCGAGAGAATAACTTGGCAATCTTTCTTACTTGCAATTCCAATGGGCGCACTTTCTTGCACAATTCTTGGGCTAAATAATTTACGTGATCGCCCAAAGGATGCACTCGTTGGGAAGAAAACTTTGGCGGTTAGGCTCGGTGACGCTAAGGCTCGTCAACTTATAATTGCCCTGTTGTTAATCGCACTTCTAACATCATTCGCTGCCGCGCTAATTACGCCATTTGCGCTACTTGTCTTGGTTACGCTGCCACTCCAATACATTTTAATAAAGGGTGTTCAATCAGGCGCCGCAGGTTCAGCGCTAATCCCTCTTCTTGGTAAAGCTAGTGAGCTGCAATTGCTGACCTCCCTGTTGATAACGCTCGCACTATCGATAACAAAGGCTTAAACTGCAGCCATGCGCTTACTCATAACACTCTTAGTTCTTGCTCTATCTTTTTATGCATTCTTTGATTGTGCGCGTACCCCGCAAGAAGAAGTTGCGAAGTTACCAAAGTGGGCTTGGCTCCTATTAATATTTCTATTCTCATCAATTGGTGCAATTCTTTGGCTTGCTATTGGAAGACCAAAGCGCAATCCAGGCTCAGGTCGCAGCGGTAAAGGAAAAATTATTCCTCCCGATGATGATCCAGATTTCCTGCGCAAACTCTAAAGCCCGCTAAATACCTAAAGCCCGCTATACGTATGTCTTCCGGTTCCCCAAATATTTACATACACATAATTAAATAGGAATGTTGAACCTGCGAATAAACATAACCAAGCAGCCTTGCGTCCCCGCCAACCAACAGTTACCCGTGCATGTAAATATGCGGCGTAAGCAACCCAAGTAATAAAGGCCCAAGTTTCTTTTGGATCCCAACCCCAATAACGCCCCCAAGCAGATTCTGCCCAGATAGCGCCAGCAATTACTGCAAAGGTCCAGAGCGGAAATACAAATGCAACAAGGCGATATGTAAGTTGATCTAAAACTTCTAGCGTTGGTAATTTCAAGGCCCAAGTTGGGCGCGCACCATTTGATTCATAGCGATCTAAAATTAAATAAGTTGCCGCGACGCAATTTGCAAGAAGAAATACCCCACCAGAAATAATTGCCGCCGAAACGTGAATTGCTAACCAGGTTGATTTAAGCGCAGGCACAAGTGGCGCACTTGGTCGGTACAGAATTGTTATTGCAGTTCCAAGAGTTAAGAGGACGGCAATTGCAACTGGTAAGCCAAGCCATCTAATTTTATATTTCCAAAGTGCGAAGATATATGCACCAGTAAATGCAAGTGCACCAGTTATCGAGAATTCATACATATTGCCCCATGGAACTCGGTGGGCTGAAATTCCACGGAAAATAACGGCAGCAAAAAGAAAAAGGAAAGCTAGAACCATCATTACGGTTCCAAGGTCACCGCTTCGTTTTGTGCGAGTGAAATCAAATTTAGTTTTATCGTCCAAATTTCTGACTGAGAATGCCACTTCAACTGCATGCGCAATAAATGCAACTGTGAATAACACCATTGCAGAATAAATAGCGTAATTAGATAGGTATGCAAAATTTGTTGAACTCACGGGGGCTACCCTCTCATTTCTTTAACTAGCGATGCAATTTCAGATTCAAGCCCTGGAGTTGAATTCTTCGCTAAACCAGCAACTTCAACACCCGATTCTTTATTTAACTCTTTTACCCAAATACGTCGTGATCTTGTAAAGAGCGACATCAATAGGCCAAGAATCGCAAGGATTGCGCCGAACAATGCGTACATCTTGCCTGGGTCTTTAACTATCTGCAGGTTGACCCAAGGAGTCCAACCTTCAAATGTGATTGATCCCTCACTAAAATCATAAGTTTCATTCAATTTCAAAGTCTTTAATCCAATTCGCTTCATTGCGGATGTATCAAGGCGATAAACAGATTGTGGATTACCAGAATCCAAACCAATGTCACCGGTCCAAATAGATATCAATAATCGTGGATCTAGAACTTCTGGATAAGTTGAGAAGGCTCCGCGTTCTGAGTTGCGGGCAAAGGTTGGAACAAAAGATCCAATGAAGCCAACTTGCGGTTTCATATCTGGAACTTTAATTGCGCCGGTTGAAGTTAAATTTCCGTCTTGCGGCAAGAAAATTACTGCGCCTTGAAATTTGATCTCGCCCTGTTTATCGCGAACTGTTACTAGCGGAGAATAACCATTTGCCTGCAGATAAACTTTTGTGCTTCCAAAAGTTAGTGGTGAATTAACTCTTACGACTCTGGAGATCTCCTTTGATCCGACTGGATCTGCAATATTGACTGTAAGTTTGTAATCACTTGGTGCGCCAGTTTTTAAATCATAAGTGGCTTTGAAATCTGTCGCGGTGATCGAAAATGGACTGAGGGTTCTCTCGGATTCCAATTTTCCAAATGAAATAACATCATAAGAAGTTGGAATATTTATAAATCTATCCCCCACATTTATTATTGCATCCCCCTTCATCCCAAATAATGAACCGAAAGCTACGCCAATTAATATCAGAATCAACGAGAGATGAAAGATAAGATTTCCGGTTTCTCGCATAAAACCTTTTTCAGCTGAAATTGAATTTGCATCGCGTCTAATTCGAAAGTGATGCTTTTTAAACCAAACTTCCGCCTGATCTAGCGTTCCAGTTTCTAACTTCGCATGCAGCTCCATCCGATCTAAATTCTTCGGTGTGAGCGGGGGTTTTGCGCCAATCCCTTTCAAATGTTCGAAAGATCGTGGAAGAACGCAGCCAATTAAAGATATGAAGAGCAGGATATAAATTGAGCTAAACCAGGGCGAGCTATAGACATCAAATATATTGAGTTGATCTAAAAATTTTGCTGTTCCTGGATTGCTCTTAAAGTAATCAGCGACTTTAAGTGGGTTCTGCGAGCGTTGTGGGAATAATGATCCTGGAATTGCAGCAAGCCCTAAGAGCAAGAGCAAGATAAGGGCAGTGCGCATGCTTGTTAATTGACGCCACAACCAGCGCAGCGTTGATCTTGTATCTAGTTCAGATGCAGCGGTCACTTAAACCACCGGGGCAAAATCTGAAATTAAGCCACGTAATGAATCCATAACATCAGCCCAAAGTCCGGTAACTTGAAGAACTCCTATTAATATTAAAAATATTCCGCCGATTAATGTTAAATAGTTTCCATGGCGAGAGATAAATCTTCTAAGACGATTAGATTTATCAAAGAAGATTCCGACAAGAATAAAAGGGATACCTAGCCCTAAACAATAAGCAACACTTAATATTGCCCCGCGAAGTGCGCTTGATTCTTGAAACGAGAGCGTTTGTACGGCGCCAAGTGTTGGCCCAATACATGGAGTCCACCCAACACCAAAGAGAAAGCCGAGAACAGGTGCACCAGCTAGCCCTGCTCGAACTTTCCAAACTGGTTTAAAAGATCGGTAAAACTTCTGATTGAATAGAAAAATTACTCCCATAGCGATTGTAAGCAATCCCAATATCACCGAGACAACTCTTGAATTATTCGAAATTGTGGAGCCGATAGAACCAAAGAGCGCTCCATAGGAGATAAATAAAACTGAAAATCCAAGAACAAAAAGTAGTGAGCCCAAGGCAGCTCGCCCGCGACTTCGAACCTCGGTCATTCCGGCTGCATATGACAAATACCCGGGGACCAGCGGGAGCACACATGGAGATGCAAATGAAATTAGCCCAGCAATCATCGCAATCGCTGAGGCAACTAATAAATTGCCATCAAAGATCACGTCAACAAAGAAACTAAACATTTACGCCACTTCCTGAAACTTTTTCCAATAATTCTCGCATTAACGAGACGGTAACTTGGCCGCTAATTCGTGCGGCCACACGGCCTTGCTTATCAATAATTAAGGTTGTGGGAATCGCATTTGCGGGAAGAGAACCTCTGAAACTTGCAATCACGGCATCATCTATAAGCGTTGGATACGTTAACTTAAATCGATTTGCGAAACTAATTGCAGAGCTTAAATTGTCTCTAGTCAAAATTCCAATGAATTGGATATCAGGATTCTTTAGAGCAAATTCTGAAAGAGTCGGCGCCTCTGCACGACATGGTGAACACCATGATGCCCAAACATTTACAACAGTTATCTTTCCAACTTCATAATTAAATTTACCGCCACCTAGTATTTCACCGGATAAATCAGGGGCAACTTTACGTTGGTCTTCATTTACTAAAATTGCTGAACCATTTCCCGAAACATATGCTTTTCCGCTGTCGCTAGAAATTCCGCCTGTTGAACACGAAGTCAGAAGCAAGGCTGTTGCTAGGGCAATTATTAACTTCATTTAATCGGTAATAAATGTTTAGCAGGTTCTGTATAAGAAACATCGCCAATCATTCCTTCATTATCTAGGTGCAATGTAGTTACAGAAGCAAGTGTGCAGATTCGCTTTCTTGGATCGTGCAATAACCTGCGGCCTTCAACGGCTGAACGTAAAATCCAAATTGGCAATTGATGCGAAACTACAAGTGCATCTTTTCCATTCGCCGCATCACGAGCTGAAAAAACTGCAGCAAGCATCCGTTCAATTTGTTCGGTGTATGGCTCTCCCCAAGAAGGTTTAGCCGGATTACGAAGGTGCCACCAAGATGCTGGATGACGCAGAACGCCACTTCCTAATTCAAATTTTTTTCCTTCAAAAATATTTGCCGCTTCAATTAGATTCTCATCAGTTCTTATTTTCAAATTATGCTGTGCGGCGATTGGAGCCGCTGTTTCCTGTGCCCGTTGAAGTGGTGAGGCATGAATCGCACCAAGATCTAAACTCTTCGACCAATCTGCAACCACTTGTGCCATCTCTTGACCGCGCGCTGAAAGTCGCCATCCTGGTTGGCGCCCGTAAAGAATCTTTTCGGGATTCTCTACTTCCCCATGTCGTAGAACATGGATTGCTTGTGTCATGAACCAATCATAACTTGAACGCTAAGGTTGCGTCATGACGAATCATGGCAAGCACGTCGCCTTCTTCGATGTCGATAACACAATTCTCCGTGGTTCGACTATCTTCTTTCTTGGTCGTGGCATGTACCAAAGAGGTTTTTTTAGCAAACGCGATATCTCGGCATTTGTGCTGGCAAATTTAAAGTATCGCTTAACTGGCGCTGAAAAACCTGAGGAAATCGAAAAGTTTCAGAATGCTGCGTGTGAATTCATTGGCGGCCATAATGTTAAAGAGATCGAAGCAATTGCATCTGAGATTTATGACGAATTCGTTTCACCGGCGCTCTGGCAAGGAACAATTGATATTGCAAATCAACATCTAGCTAATGGTGAAGAGGTTTGGTTAGTAACTGCAACGCCCCAAGATATGGCTGTGCTTATTGCAAAGCGTTTAGGTTTTACCGGAGCGCTTGGTACAAAGGCTGAAGTTATAGATGGTACTTACACTGGAAAAATGAATGGGCTCTTATTACATGGAAATCAGAAAGCAATTGCAATCCGCGACTTGGCTGAGAAAGAGGGAATAGATCTTGCAAACTCGTTCGCTTATTCCGATAGCCATAATGATTTTCCACTTTTAACTGCAGTCGGACATCCCGCAGCAATCAATCCAGATACCTTGCTACAAATTCGCGCAATCCGCGATAACTGGCCAATTCACGATTTTAGAAGAGGACGGGCAATGAAAGCGGCGCTTGGTCCATCGCTGGCAAGAGTTGCCGCAGTATTAACATACTTATCACCTAGAAGATTGCGGTCGAAGTAACTTCTAAAACTCGGTAAAGTAAGCCAGTTATGTCTGTTAATTCTTTTGCTGACGAATTGCGTGCCCGCAGCGATGAGGCAATCGCCGAGCTTTTTCAAGTGCGCCCAGACTTGTTATCCCCTGTTCCAACCGATCTATCTGCGCTTTCAGCACGTGCCAATTCAACTCCGAGTTTGATGAGAGCACTTGAATCACTAAATAAATTTCAATTAGAAGTTTTGACTTCTGCTTGCATCCTTAATGAACCTTTTGCTAAATCTGAATTAGTTTCAATCTCGATCCCGCAGGCAGGTGAAGAGTTACTCCGGCTTTGGGCCGCAGCTCTCGTTTATAAAGATGGAACAAAATTTAGGTTACCCGGAAACCTGCGCCACTTAATTGGCGATGAACCTGCAGGCCTTGGCCCACAAGCCCAGAAGAAAATTGATTTCAAAGCGCTTAAAGAAATTCCGGCAGATTCTGCTGCTGTACTTGAACGGCTAACTTGGGGACCGCCTCGTGGCCAAGTTGGAAATATAAAAGCACCTGGCAAAGCGATTGGATGGCTGCTTGAGAATAACTATTTAGCGGTTATGGATTCTAAAACGGTTGTCTTGCCTCGAGATGTTGGAATGCATCTTCGTAATGGAAAGGTCTTTAAAGATTATTCTCCAGTTGCAAAGAGTTTAATTGGTACTCCGCGTAAGCAGAAAGATATTGATCGTGCTGCTATCGCAAATATTTCGAACTTCTTACGTTGGTGTGAGGAACTTGCACATAATTGGTCCGACGAACCGCCAATGGCCCTTCGATCTGGTGGACTTGGGATTCGTGACTTAAAGCGCAGCGCTGACCATCTTGGCGTCGATGAAAATTGCGTAGCGTTTGTCGCTGAGGTTCTCTATTTGGGAGGCTTAATTGTTATTGATACTGATGACCAAATATTGCCGACTAACTCCTTTGATATTTGGATGTCCAGGTCACTGGAGGAACGTTGGAGCTCTCTAGTTAATTTGTGGTTAGAAACATCACGCGTAAGTGGTCTGGTTGGAAAAGCAGGAGAGAAAAATATTGCACCACTTGGTCCAGAACTAGATCGCGCTGGAATCGCATCAATGCGCAAAGTTACGTTGAAAATTCTCTCGCAAAATCTAGAGTTAGATCCCGAGATAAAGACTCTGCAGGAAATAATTGCTTGGCAGATGCCTCAACGATTTAGCGCCGAATATATCGAGTGGACGCTAAGAGAAGCAGAATGGCTTGGGCTAACTGGACAGGGCGCACTTTCCGAATTTGGTAGCACATTTCTAAATGAATCTGCTGACTTAGGTGTCGAAAGTGCACTACCTAAACCAGTAGATCATATTTTGATTCAAGCAGATAACAGCGCAATTGCGCCAGGGCCACTGACTGTTGAACTTGCAAATATGATCGGAACGATTGCGGATATCGAGAGTCGGGGCGGTGCTTCGGTCTATCGTTTTAGCGAAAGTTCAATTAGACGCGGTCTAGATCACGGCCAAACCGGTGAACAGATTAAAGATTTCTTAAAGAAGACTTCTAAAACGCCCGTGCCACAGCCACTTGAATATTTAATAAATGATGTTGCAAAACGACATGGTCGCCTGCGCGTTGGTTCTGCACAGTCTTATCTCCGTTGTGAAGATGAAGGTTTAGTTACACAAATATTGCATGACAAGAAAATTGAATCGCTCCGTTTGCGCAAACTAGCACCACAGGTCTTAGTCTGTGATGTTGAGCCAAGTGATGTAATCGCAACGCTTCGCGAAGCGAATTATTTACCCGCTGCTGAAAATGCAAATGGAATTCTTATCTCCGCTCCAGCAATCCGTCGAGCAAAATCCCGACCTCGGCCGCCAAGAGTCTTAAGCGAAACTCATGCACCGAGTGAAATTGTCATTAAAGCTGCAGTTCGCACACTTCGCACCGGTGAGAAAGCAAGTTCACATAAACCCCGTGAAGTTCCAAGAACCACTGCAAATGAAACTTTAGATTTGCTGCATCAATATATTGAAGAACAAGCCAGTCTTACCATTGGATACGCCGATACAAATGGCGGGGTTTCTAATCGACTGATTGATCCGATTTCTATTTCTCTAGGCACGCTACTAGCGAAAGATCACGCTACTGGTGAGATGCAGAGCTTTAGGATCCCAAGAATCACCGGCGTCAGTCCGGCAAAGTAAGGCAGACTTATCCCATGGCGCTTATCGATGATCTACAAAAACTTGTCGAGTTCGAATCTCCAAGTGAAGATCTTCTCGCTTGTCGCGGAGTGATAGACCTTGCAGTACAAATCGCAGCAGAAAACTTAGATTCTCCGGCAGAAATTATTGAGGAAAATTCGCGACCAGTATTTTGGTGGGGCAGTAAGAATCCAAAAGTTGTTCTGCTCGCTCACTTAGATACTGTCTGGCCAAAAGGTTCTTACCTGCCAACATGGAACATCGATGGTGATATTGCGAAAGGCCCAGGAATTTTCGATATGAAAGCTGGATTCCTGCAAGCTATTTATGCAGTGAAAGAAATTCCTGGATCAAATTCAAAAGTTGCAATCATTGCCACGACCGATGAAGAAGTTGGAAGCCAGACTTCGCGAGGGTTAATTGAAAGAGTTTCAAAAACAGCCAGCGCGGTTTTGGTATTGGAAGCATCGCTAAACGGCAAGGTGAAAACTGGGCGCAAAGGCACTGCGATGTATCAAATTTCATTACATGGACGCGCTTCCCATGCTGGACTAGAACCTGAAAAGGGAATCAATGCAACAACTGAGATTGCTGCAGTTGTAATTGAAGTTGCAAAACTTGCGAATCCAGAATTTGGTACAACTGTTGTTCCCACAGTTATGCATGCCGGAACTACGACCAACACAGTCCCTGCACTAGCCACGCTCGATATCGATATCAGATCTTTTTCAGCAGAAGAATTAATTAGAGTAGATACGGCAATTAAGAAATTAGTTGCGTCGCATCCTGAAGCAAAACTTGAAGTCACAGGTGGCATAAATCGACCACCACTCGAACTCTCTGCAACTACCGAGCTATATGAAATTTTAGAGAAGGTTGCAAAAGAAATCGGCATGGATCCAATTGGCCAAGCCTCTGTTGGTGGCGCCAGCGATGGAAACTTTGCTGCTGCTGCAGGTGCACGTGTATTAGATGGCCTTGGCGCTATCGGTGATGGTGCACATGCACCACACGAACAAATATTGCTCTCTTCAATTCCGTCGCGAGTAAAACTTCTAACTGCTTTTATTAAGGAATTAATTCGTGACTGATGGCCCATTAATTGTTCAGAGCGATAAAACTCTTCTCTTAGATATTGATCATCCATTAAGCGATGAATGTCGTAGAGCAATTGCCTCATTTGCTGAGCTAGAAAAATCACCTGAACATATTCATACCTACCGCTTAACTCCCCTTGGATTATGGAATGCAAGAGCTGCCGGACATGATGCCGAGCAAGTTGTAGATATTCTTCTCAAATATTCTAGATTCGCAGTTCCGCATGCTCTTCTTGTCGATGTTGCAGAAACCATGTCCCGTTATGGCAGATTACGTCTTGAAGCCCATCCAGTTCATGGCCTAGTTCTTGTTTCACATGATCCAGCGGTTCTTAAAGAAGTTACACGTGGCAAGAAAGTTGCACCGATGTTGGGACTTCAACTTGATGCCGAAACAATTGTTGTTCATCCAGGACAACGTGGTTTCTTGAAGCAAGCCTTATTGAAACTTGGCTGGCCAGCTGAAGATTTTGCAGGTTATGTTGATGGCGAGCATCATGAAATTGATTTAGTTCAAGATGGCTGGAGTATCCGTAAATATCAAGAGCTTGCAGCTGAAGGCTTCTGGCACGGTGGTTCTGGTGTTGTAGTTCTTCCGTGTGGGGCTGGAAAGACGATTGTCGGAGCTGCAGCAATGGCTCATGCGAAGGCAACAACTTTAATTCTTGTAACGAATACCATCGCTGCAAGACAATGGCGTGATGAATTATTAAAGCGCACAACTCTTCATGAAGATGAGATCGGTGAATATTCTGGTTCAAAGAAAGAGATTCGCCCAGTAACGATTGCAACATATCAAGTTATGACAACGCGCAAGCAAGGTGTTTACGCCCACTTAGATCTCTTTGATGCAATTGACTGGGGCTTAATTATTTACGATGAAGTTCACCTATTGCCCGCACCAATATTTAGATTTACTGCAGATATTCAATCTCGTCGGCGCCTTGGATTGACGGCCACTTTGGTTCGCGAAGATGGCATGGAGGGTGAAGTATTTTCACTTATCGGGCCAAAACGATTTGATGTCCCTTGGAAAGAGATTGAAGCCCAGGGTTATATCGCCCCTGCAGATTGCATTGAAGTCAGAGTAAACCTGACTGATGATGAACGTCTAAATTATGCAACTGCCGAACCTGAAGATCGATATCGCTTCTGTTCGACTACGGCGACAAAACGTAAAGTTGCAATTGCACTTGCGAAACAACATAGCGAAGAACAAGTTCTGATCATTGGACAATATATTGACCAACTCGATGCGCTAAGTGCCGAACTTGGCGTGCCGCTTATTAAAGGTGACACTCCAATTAAAGAACGTGAACGGCTATTTAATTTGTATCGAACCGGTGAAATAAAATGTTTAGTTGTTTCAAAGGTTGCAAACTTTTCAATTGATTTACCTGACGCAACAATTGCAATCCAGGTTTCTGGAACTTTTGGTTCTCGTCAAGAAGAAGCTCAACGACTTGGCCGAATCTTGAGACCAAAGTCTGATGGCAGAACTGCAAGGTTTTATTCAATCGTTGCACGAGACACTGTAGATCAAGACTTTGCCCAAAACCGCCAACGCTTCTTAGCCGAGCAGGGTTATGCCTATGGAATTATTGATGCCGATGATGTTCTAAGTGCTAATCCAGATTAAAGTTTAGACATTGCCAATCTAAATCGCTCGGGACTAACTTTAAAGAAATCATGTGGTTCGTTATTAATTAAAATTACTGGAACGCTTTCGCCATACTTCTCTTCTAGTTCAGCATCGCCATCAATCAATTTCTTAGTAATAACGAAGTTAAATTCACTCTGCATTTGTTCTAGGACGCCTTGGGCGACATCGCATAAGTGGCAATTGCTCCGAGAATAAATGCTTACTTCAATCATTTAATAATTCTAAGCCTTTTCTAAGCGCAAAAATCCAAAGTGGGTGGTATCAAAAGGGCTCGACTGCTAGCGTTTTGCCCATGCGTGCCAGATACCTTCTCTTAGTTGCTGCACTTTTTGGCACAATTCTTGCCGCGCCAGCACAAGCTCTTCCGTCACAAGTTAAATCGGTTGACGCACCTTGGGTCTATTTTTATGCGGATAAATCTGGTCAAGCATCGGTAACAAAAAACCCATTTCCTAGAACTTATTTTGCAGATAAAGCGTTAACAAAGAGTTCTTTTAAAGTTGATTTCACTAATACGCCAGATATTTATCGTCCTGCAATAAATGCTGCGGTAGATGTTTGGGCAGAGAATTTCACCTCTCAAGTTCCGGTAAAAGTGCAGATCCTCTGGGAGCGCCAAGCTTCTGCGGGCACGCTTGCCGCAGCATCGCCCGGAAAATTCCATAATAATTTTAAAAATATTCCAGATAAAGATCTTTGGTATGCATCAGCGCTTGCGGATTCAATTGCGGGAGAAGATATTGAACCAACAATTCCTGAAGTAACAATTCGGATTAATTCAACAAATGGCCCGATGCTCTATTTAGGAACTGATGGGAATTGCCCGAATTCAAAATACGATTTGGAATCAATGATCTTGCATGAGATGGCTCATGGCCTGGGCTTTCTTTCTAACGCGGATTACGACAAACTTTTTGGTTACGGCAGTATTCAACAGCCAACTCCTTTTGATGCATATGCCCAACTTTCTGATGGACGCCGCTTAATGGATTTAGATTCGCCATCAATTGCCTTGGGTACAGCGCTAACACAGTCACTAGTCTGGTCCGGAGCAAATGGAGTTCGGGCAAATAATGGAATTAAGCCTGCGCTTTATACGCCAAAGATTTATGAAGGTGGTTCATCTGTCAGCCACTTGGATGAAGCAACTTTTGAAAATAGTGCAAAAGATGCTGTTATGTCGCCCAACTTGAAACTTGGCGAAGTTTTCCATGATCCAGGCCCATTGTTGATAGCAATGTTCGATGACTTATTGGCCAAGCCCCCAGCAGGATTGCCTTTTGGAACACCTGGCGTTCCAAGAAATGTTAAGGCTCTGGTTGGTGATCGCTCAGCGATAATTAGTTTTGATCCACCAATAAATCAAAGAACTGCGCAAGTTTCATCATATGTAATTAAAGTAAATCAGTCTGGTATTGAAAAAGTTGTTACAACAAGCCCAGCGATTATTTCTGGGCTCACAAATGGTTTCGTATATTCATTTACAGTAACGGCGAAAAATGCAGTCGGCATTTCATCCGAAGCAACTACAAATGGCGTAATTCCACAAACTTCTTGGAAGAAGACTGTTATTGATTCAAGCGCAGATGGAAAATATCTGGCCACAGCCACATATGCCGGAAAGACCGTAATCGCATATTCAGATACCCAACATGGGCAATTGAAATTAGCGACCTGGAATGGCAAGAAATGGCTTATTGAAACTGTCGATGGCGATGGAACTCAGAGCGGCAAGACAAAGAACAGTGTGGCTGGAAGTGTTTCTATCTGTACTAATAAAATTGGCAAAGTTGAATATTTAAATCTTTACTACGGAGATTTAACCAATAAAGATCTTCGACGTGCCTCTTATAACGGCAAAAAGTGGAGTTACGAAATTATTGATGGAAATGGTCCAGTAA
>Ga0194059_1000374_pt1 | contig 21317 bp, 18 predicted proteins | sample SepL6211m_MetaG_FD_163426 | JGI IMG/M metagenome (GOLD analysis project Ga0194059, IMG submission 163426) | Anoxic zone freshwater microbial communities from boreal shield lake in IISD Experimental Lakes Area, Ontario, Canada - Sep2016-L626-11m | ecosystem: Environmental > Aquatic > Freshwater >... | reverse complement strand
TTGATTTGCTGACTGTATTGCCGGCATTTTGCACAAGTACATAAAGCAAATTGAACTCGGTCGCTGTTAATTTCAAATACTCACCGCGCAGCTGCGTACTTCTATCACGAGAATTAATACGCAAGTCACCAACTTCAATCAGCTTATCGTCAGCAGCATCAGACTTCATTAAGTTATTTGGCATATGTTGCTTCAAATTGGAATATGCATTTTGTGTGTGCTAGCTCACTCTTTGAACCTCACAGTTGATTTTCATTCCAGTTATCGGCAGCTACCGGCGGCTCAGGCACAAAGCCTGCTAATTTAATTGCCTCGATAGCACAAAACTCATCTTTATCTGAAGCATCCCCACTAATCCCAACGGCGCCAATTGCAATGCCTTGCTTATTCACTATCAACACACCCCCAGGTGTTGGAATAAATCTTCCATCTGAAGCCGCTGAGAGTGCTGCCTGAAAGGTTGGTCGATTTGCCAATCTATCTCGAATTTGCCGAGTAGCCATACCCATACCTAACGAAGCCCAAGCCTTGCCAATGGCAATGTCATGTCTCAATATGCCGCAGCCATCCTCTCGCTTAAAGACAACTACATTCCCGCCAGAATCAAGAACGACAATCGCTAAAGGCAGCAACTTGTTGGCTACCCTCAGCTCTAAGGCATGAGTAATTATTTGATCCGCATCTTTTAAAGCTAAGCTTGAATAGACTGATATAAGCTTCTCGGCCATAATTACTGCCCCCTATTAATATCGATATTTTTATATTATCATAATAATATCGATATTATTTAGATTGCCAAATTCGTGAAAACCCCAAGAAGTAAGACAACCTATATCAACGCCATACAGGGAATAACCCTTGCCAGCGCGGTCTATGACCGACTGAAGGCTGATATCTTGCAAGGTCGCTTCACTCCCGATCAAAAGCTCAAAATTGAAGAGTTATCAAGCTTTTACGAAACTGGAGCAAGTCCGCTTCGTGAGGCATTGAATAGACTATCAGCAGAAGGTCTAGTTTCAAGAAGTGATCAACGAGGTTTTAATGTAGCGCCCCTACGATGGGAAGAGCTCGAAACGCTAACAGAAACAAGGTGCTTTATCGAAGGGAGGGCACTAGAGGAGTCAATTGCTCATCGCACCGAAGAATGGGAACACAAATTGGTTCTATTAATTCATAAGCTATCAAAGAAACCAAGATCATCTGAAGCAGACCAACACAGTGCTAATCCAGAATGGGAGTTACTTCACAAGGAGTTTCATAAAACATTACTAGAAAACGCGCCGTCTAGATGGATTAAAGAATTTAGCGAAACTCTTGGAACAGAAAGTTACCGATATAGGCAAGTTGCTGCCAGCAAAAACTTTGGTGAACGCGACCACCATGCAGAACATGTAGGAATATTTGAGGCGGCCATTAGTGGCGATGTTAATTTGGCGAAGCAATTATTGCTTGAACACTACAGAAAAACTTCAGCCTTAACTGGCCGTGGTGCAAGAAGCCTCAAACTCATAAAATAAAAGTTACTTCTTTATACGCAACAATCCACAAGTAGCTCTTTGCTCCGATTACAAACATACATATGCATTGGGATGAACGGCAACTGTAAACTATGTGGTCGGTACCGGATGTAAACCATGTGTCCGGTACGGACCATGCAAATTTGGCCTGCCCAGCACGATTCGAACGTGCGACCTACGCCTTAGAAGCTGTAAAAATGAGCTAAAACAATTAGTTAAACAAGGACTTTAAGGTGTTCAGTAAGCACCGAGAACCTTAGTATTGGGTGGAATTGGGTCAAAAACAACCCTCTTTAGAGGCTATATAGAAACTAGCAGTTGTTTTAGAGATCAGCATGTCAAAACTACTTCAACAAGCAGAAAAAGACCTCTAATTATTTAATTGCTTTTGGTTTAATAGTGGTGGAGCGGGTGAAGGGCGCCAAGTATCCATGCGTCTTCCAGAGGTCACCATCTTCTGGAGGGCTTTTTTGTACCCCTTTTGGCGTTGCACAGTCATTGCACAAAATATCATTGACCAATGGTGTAAACACTCAGACAATAAGTAAACAAGATAGTTACACTATTTGAGATGCATTATATTTAACAACTCACTTTCTCCACTGAAATGTGATTAGTTTGAATTGTTGAAATTATAAGTGCTACATAAGTAATGCCTTTCTGCTAAAGAGTTCTCATTGGTTACCATCATATGTGAAACAGCTAATTTTGAAAGTTATTTTTAACTTAAATTCTAAGACACATCAATGAATGATCCTACCCCCATAAGCAAACTCGCTGCCATCCTTGCAGCTGATGTGGTGGGCTTTAGCCTGAAGATGGGCGAGAACGAGTACTTGACGCTGAAGAACCTCAAAGCCTGCAGAGCCATTGTGGACTCAGCCATTAAAAATAATCAGGGCAGAATATTTACCACAGCTGGAGATTCAGTGATTGCAGAGTTTGCAAGTCCTGTAAACGCAATTGTCGCTGCTGTTGAATTCCAAAAGAACATCATGTCTAGGAATGCCGCATGTGCTGAAGAAGACCGCATGCAATTTCGTGTTGGATTGAACCTGGGTGATGTGATCGTCGAGGGTGACAACCTCTATGGTGACGGGGTCAATGTAGCTGCCAGAATAGAAGCAAATGCTGAGCCTGGTGGAATTCATGTCTCAGCCAAGTTTTACGACGAGGTGAGACGGAAACTGGACTTAAACTTTGAAAGTTTGGGTGCGCAGCATTTAAAGAATATCTCAGACCCGATAGCAACTTTTAAAGTTAACCTCGAAGTTGAAGGCATAAAGACAGTACAGAGCCATTCAGCTCAGCCAAACCCTAGTTCAAAGAAAGAATCGAGTGTATTGGCAAAGCTATTTGGAACCCCACTAAAGAAAGTTATCAGTTCATCTGTAGTAGTCGTAGTTCTTGCCGTGGGTGGATACTGGGGGATGCAACAGGAAAACAAACCCAGTGTTAACCCACTCTCCATTGCAGTACTTCCCTTCACCAACCTCACAGGGGATCCATCGCAAGCTTATGTTGCCGATGGAATGACTGCCAAAGTAACGACTGATGTATCACGGATCAGAGATGCAGTTGTGATCGATGCAGGCATTGCAATGAGGTACAAAGATAAAGCTCAGGAAATACAACAAATTGCCAAAGAAATTGGTGTTCGATTTGTACTTCAAGGTGATGTGCAAAAAAATGCAGGCAAAGTACAAATAAATGCCAAGCTGACAGATGCCCTATCGAACAAACAACTCTGGTCAGAAAGCTTTGAGGGCGAGATGTCTAATCTCTTTGCTTTGCAAGACAAGGTCACCAATCGCATCAGCGGAAGTTTGGGTCCTCAGATGCTGATCGTAGCGGCAACTGAAAGTGAAAAAAGAAAATCTAGCCCACAAGCTTCTGAATTGATTTTGCGGGCTCGTGCTTTGTCTATGAAAGGGAATGACGTTGCGACCTTTGAACAAAGAATCGAAATGCTTAGACAAGCGTTGAAATTGGAACCTAATAACCTTGATGCTATGAGTAGTCTGTCCCTTGCATTGGCGTTGTTTGCACCAAGGTCGCCAGAACAAGACTTAAGGAAATCCCGATCTGATGAATCTCAGTCCCTTGCATTGAAAGTGAAGGAGAAAGATCCAAATAATAAAGATATATATCATTCCCTGGCTTTATATGATAGAGAAAATGATAACTTACTTGGAGCCAAGCAAAATATAGAGACCTGGCTAGAATTAAATCCCAATCCAAGAGGTATTTCTACTTACGGAAATATTCTTTTGTTAAATGGAGAAGCTACTAAAGCTATAGAAATAGTATCTAAAAATTACAAAATCTATTCAAAATTTCCGTCTGATACTATTCTTAGCGCACTTGGGCGATACCATTTGGCATTAGGGCAAACAGATCTTGCAATAGACTATTTTTTGAAGGCAACTCAAGTTAATTCAAAAGTACCAGTATATTGGGCAGGTTTAGCTGTTTCTTATGCTTTAAAGGGAGAATCAAATCAAGCTGCAGCGGCTGTTGCAGAGGTAAAGAAATTGGATCCCAATGCTAAAAGTGTGAGTTTGAACTTCAGTTTGAAGCCACTTTCAGCCAGCCCTCCGTCGTATAAAAATTGGTACGAAAAGACCTACCTGCCTGCATACCGTAAAGCTGGTTTGCCTGAATGAGTCAATCTCAATATCTAACCGTGATCCTTAAAATCCGCCGCTTCGTTAATAGCGGGCGCACCGGTTCGATAGACAAGCTTGGTCAGGATCGGGTCAACTGACCACCATAAAAACGGGTTTATCTGCGTAATCTCATGGGCCAGTCTGGCCTTTGGCCTGCCCAGCACGATTCGAACGTGCGACCTACGCCTTAGAAGGGCGTTGCTCTATCCAGCTGAGCTATGGGCAGATAGAAACACGAATTGCTGGACTAAAGAATCATGGTCGGGGCGAAAGGATTCGAACCTTCGACCCTCTGCTCCCAAAGCAGATGCGCTACCAGGCTGCGCTACGCCCCGACAAGGTAGCTATTTTACATGGGCTGAGCAATTTCACCGTAAAGTTGAAGATAGAAGGTCTAATTTAGGAGCACTGGGTAATTTTTCATTGATTTTCGCTGCAATTTGGTTGCGCGTAAATTCTGCCAAGGCTTTACGGTCTATGCCTTGTGGGGCTAATGGTAGGAACTCAAGCACGATCAATAATGGCCTAGCTTGTAGAATCTTAAAAATAGACTCTACTAATCCCATCTCACCAATAAAAGCGGCTGCACAGGATGGTTGGAGCCCATTAGGCGTCTCTCTAAAATACCGAATTACCACCATCGAAACCGGCATATTGCTGAGCACAGCCGCCTCAAATAAACTCGTTTTAAAGGGTAAAACTACGGCGCCATCTGTAGAAGTACCCTCTGGAAAAATACAAATACTTTCCCGCTGAAGAATCGGTGCCATTTCTTGCGCAACCTTACGACCATGAAGTGCACTGTCTCTTCGCACAAATAAAGTGCCCAATTGAATTGCCATCCAACCAAAAAGCGGCCACCTAGCAACTTCTGACTTAGCAACAAAACGCATGGGCTTAAATGCCAATATCGCTTGTATGTCAACCCAGGAAATATGATTTGCAACTAATAAACAAGGGCCTTTTGGGAAAAAATCTGCATTAACTATATGCATGCGTACGCCAAGTAAAACTAATAACTTGCGAGTCCAATCTTGAATCTGCTGCGCTTTCGCTTCACTACTAAGAAAAGGAAATAGAAAACAAAGTGTAAGCATACCGCGAACAATATGCCAAGTTATTCTACTTAACGTAAAGCAAATTGAAAATGAAAATAGATTAGCCATCAAGTAATCATAAAATGAAAACAAGTCATAAAAATGACATGAAACTGTCATGCTACTTACATAACTGGATGGCTTAATGAACTTCCATGCAGCACTACAGAGCTATTTGGATTTCAGACGTGCACCTCGGAACAACAGGGTGCCAAGCAGACTACCTTCTCGATTTTCTGAAGCACAACGAAGCAGATACCTTTTATTTAGTTGGGGATATTATCGATGGTTGGCGTTTAAAAAAATCATTTTATTGGCCCCAATCACACAATGATGTCGTACAAAAATTACTACGCAAAGCCCGTAAAGGTACAGAAGTAATCTATATCCCCGGCAACCATGATGAAAGTGCCCGCCAATTTTTTGGTTTGTCATTTGGAGACGTCAAGGTAGTAGAAGAATGCATACACGTGACAGCCGATGGGAAAAAGCTGTGGATTACCCATGGCGACCTCTTTGACGGCGTAATGCAATACGCTAAGTGGCTAGCTTACGTTGGCGATAGTCTTTATACCTTCATTCTTCATCTGAATCGCTACTTCAATCATCTACGCATGAAGATGGGCTTGCAATACTGGTCTTTATCCCAGTATTTAAAGCATCAAGTAAAAAATGCCGTTAGTTTTATTGCTGACTATGAGCATATGATGGCCCGCGAAGCCCGAATACGCAATTGCGATGGGGTCGTTTGTGGGCATATTCATAAAGCCGAAATTCGGGAAATAGATGGGCTCCTTTATTGTAATGACGGCGACTGGGTTGAAAGCCTAACCGCCCTAGTTGAGACCAAGACTGGTGAATTAAAAATTATTCATTGGCCAAAAATTAAAGGGGATCCAGTACTTTCGCTCGAAGAGGCATTAAAACCTAAATCAACTACTCCAAGTGAGGTGTTTGCATGAGAATCATGATCATTACAGATGCATGGGAGCCGCAAGTAAATGGCGTAGTGCGCACCTTAAAGCAAACTCGCGCTGAACTTATTGCTATGGGGCATGAGGTCGATATGATTACTCCCACAGAATTTAAAACTATTCCCTGCCCTACTTACCCCGATATTTCCTTATCCCTATTTCCAGGTAAAAAATTAGCTGAGCGAATTAAAGTATTTGCGCCAGATGCCATGCATATTGCTACGGAAGGGCCATTAGGTTTAGCGGCACGTGCCTACGGAGTGCGTAACCATTTACCCTTTTCTACAGCCTATCACACGCGTTTCCCTGAGTACGTTCAAGCACGTACAAAAATTCCTGTGAGCCTCACCTATCGTTTTTTAAGGTGGTTTCATAAACCTTCCATGGCCGTAATGGCGCCAACCATAGTGGTTAAAAATGACCTTGAAAAATATGGCTTTACTAATGTTGTTTTGTGGTCGCGGGGCGTTGACCTCAACATTTTTAAAATGCAGCCCTCAAAAGTACTCAATTCAGCCCACCCTATTTATCTTTACGTAGGTCGAGTAGCAATAGAAAAAAATATTAATGCATTTTTAGAAATCAATTTACCTGGCTCAAAATGGATTGTTGGTGATGGACCTGCCCTGGCATCAATCAAGCAAAAATATCCTGAAATCAATTATTTAGGTGTCCTTGATCAATTTGAGCTTGCTAAGGTTTATGCCGCAGCTGATGTTTTTGTTTTCCCTAGTAAAACCGACACCTTTGGCCTAGTCTTGCTAGAGGCTATGGCCTGCGGTCTGCCAGTAGCTGCTTACCCAGTAACGGGCCCCATCGATGTACTGGGAAAATCGAATGCCGGCGTAATGCATGAAGATTTAAAAGAGGCCTGCTTACAGGCCCTCAAAATTCCTCGGGAGCAGGCTCGCGAACATGCTGAAAAATTCTCATGGCGGGCTGCTACCGAACAATTCGCTAGCCACCTTAAGCCAGTGCCCAATCCGCAATTACATAAAACCGTCCTTGCATAGATTACTTAAATTGAAGCCTCCTTACCATATTGATCAAAACCCCCATAAGGGTAATCGCGGCATCACACGCGCTTGGCATGCGGCTAAGAATTCTTGGTGTGGCGTCGTTTATGCCTTTCAAGAAGAAAGTGCATTTCGGCAAGAGCTCACTTTATTAATAATTCTGACGCCAGCTGCTATTTTAATGCCCGCCACCCATTTAGAAAAAGTACTAATGGTGGGCTCTCTTTTATTGGTGTTGGTAGTGGAATTGCTAAATTCGAGTGTTGAAGCGGCGATTGATCGCATTTCTTTTGAACATCATGACCTTTCTAAACGCGCCAAAGATTTTGGCTCAGCAGCAGTCATGTTGACCTTGTTATTTGCCTTATTAGTTTGGCTCACTATCGCCATACCACTTATTTTTAGTTTTTTTTATTGAAAGGTTAATGTATGACAGAAATTCCTAACCCTTTTAGGCACTTAGAGAGTCTTATTGTTTTTGATAAAGACGGCTGGGGGAAAAAATTAAAGCCCCTAAAAAAGATTTTTTCTAAAAAAATTGCTAAGAAACTGTTCGGCAAGAAATTTGCCCTTAAATCACGCTCATCCTTGTTAGCTCAAGCTGAGCCTATTGCACCAAACCTAAAACCTGTTAAAACAAAAAAACCTACTTTACAAATTTCTTGGGCCAGCGATGCGCAAGAAATAGGAGAGGCCCAACAGCTAAGATATGAAGTATTTGCCGAGGAGATGGGTGCGCAATTAGCATTTAACAGTTCTGGTCTAGATATCGATGAGTTCGATGCGTATTGCGACCACCTGCTGGTGCGCGATCAAGAGAGTCTACAGGTAGTTGGTACCTACCGTGTTTTACCGCCTCATAAAGCACGGGAAATCGGTCGTCTTTATTCCGACTCCGAATTTGATCTCACTCGATTGAATCATTTACGCCCTAAATTAGTTGAGGTTGGGCGCTCTTGTGTGCATGCTGATTACCGTTCTGGCGCTGTCATTATGGCCTTATGGAGTGGGCTTGCCCAGTATATGCAATTACATCAATATGAAATTATGTTGGGGTGTGCCAGTATTCCCATGGCTGATGGGGGGCATTTCGCTGCCAGCCTATTTAATTCATTAAAAAATGAGCAGATGGCGCCAATTGAAAACCATGCGTTTCCGCATGTGCCCTTGCCATTAGAACGATTAAATGGTGGCCTGGATGTCGATCCACCACCACTCATCAAGGGCTACCTAAAACTGGGTGCCAAGATTTGTAGTGCCCCCGCCTGGGATCCTCAATTCAATACTGCAGATGTACTTACTATTCTGCGTCTCGATGAGATTAATCCGCGCTACGCCAAGCATTTTTTTGGTACTACGAAATAGCGGCTGTTTATTTCAATTTAATCCGATAACTGCGCCCAATACGCTCCCACTCTGAAGCTTCCTTTTTTAAACTAAACTCAGTTAAAGGGTGGTCATCTGCCCAAGCTTTTGGTAAGCTAACGACAAAACCATCATCTTCGAGCGAAACCTTAACAGCAGGTAAATCGGCATCAATGCGACCGCGGCTGAGCACATGGGCTAGGCGCAAACTAAATAGCATGCGCCAATCTAAAAACCCCTCACTAGAAGCTAATTTTCCTAGCTTACCGGTATGCCCTAGCAATAAAGTCGCTAAACGTACTTGATCTTTTTTAGAAAAACCAGGCATATCGGCATTACCTGCGATATATGCAGAGTGGCGATGATAGCCGTTATGGGAAATCGATAAACCAATTTCATGCAAATTAGCAGTCCACTCGATGAGCGCCAAATTATCGTTACGATTTTCTAAACTCGGCTTTGGTAATTGCTCTAAAAAATCAGTCGCTAACTTACCTACTCGCTTAGCCTGATCTCGATCGACGGTATAGCGCTGCATAAATTGCTCGACCGTAACAAAGCGCATATCGTGATGTTGAGCACGACCCAGTAAATCATAGAGCACCCCAATGCGCAACGAGCCATCGGTTACCTCCATCGAATCAATTCCGAGCTCATTAAATACGGCTAACATAATCGACAGCCCACCTGGCAAGACTGAGCGGCGATCATCTTTCAAGCTAAGTAATTCAACTTCGCCGACATTATCAAACTGGAGTAATTGCTTTTTAAGCGACTTTAAACCCTCACGTGTAATTAAACCCTCCAGATGATTCGCATCACCAGTTAAGTTATTTGCCATGATTAAATCAGCCAAGGCCCGGGCGGTTCCTGAAGAGCCTACTGCCTGACGCCAACCTGTTTTTAAAAAGGCGCCAGAAATTACCTGAATCTCCCTTTGAGCCGCTAACTCTGCCTCTTTAAAAGCATGGGCATCGATTGCACCTTTGGGGAAAAATTGCATGCTGTGCGAAACACAGCCAATGTAAAGACTTTCTAATAACTGCGGCTCGTACCCAGTACCGATGACGAATTCGGTTGAACCCCCACCAATATCAACTACCAAGCGATTGCCCTGCACAGCTGACGCTTCGTGTGAAGCACCAATATAAATTAAGCGCGCCTCCTCAACCCCAGCAATAACTTCAATAGGAAAACCCAAAGCCTGCTCGGCATCGGCAATAAAGTTCGCCGAATTACGTGCCACGCGTAAAGTATTTGTTGCTACTGCTCTTACTTTGCTAGGATCAAACCCGCGCAAGCGCTCACCAAATCGATGAATAGCATTCAGGCCCCGCTGGTACGCATCATGGCCTAATAATTTATTTTCGGTTAAACCCGCGGCCAACTTAACCGATTCGCGCAGAGTATCAATCGGCCTTAATTGGGTACCAGAGGAGGTGTTAATCGCTTGGGCAACTAACATGCGAAAGCTATTCGAGCCTAAATCAACTGCAGCAATTAGGTTTGAGCCCAGTGGGGATGAAATATTAGGAGAAGTGGGCAAATGAGCGAAACCAGTGAAAAATAAAAGATAAGCTTATATTATGAAATAAAAGTAACATATTAGTGAAATATAACCAAAAAATATGGTGACCCCTCTTCTCAACCGTGAAATCGGTATTCTGGAATTCAATTCGCGGGTCTTATCGCAGGCTGAAGATCCCCAAAACCCACTATTGGAGCGCTTGCGCTTTTTAAGCATTGTTTCTAACAATTTGGATGAGTTTTTTGAAGTACGGGTTTCGGGACTTAAAGAACAGCTCTTAAGTCAGCCTCTCAAGCTTGAACCGGACGGCCTCACGATTCATGATTGTTACCAACGGGTGGCTGAATACTCGCATCAACTCGTCGCGCGCCAATATGAGATTTATCAAAAAGTTATTATTCCTCAGTTGGCAACTGCTGGAATTCGTTTTTTAAGGCGTGAAGATTGGTCAGTGCAGCAACGTCGTTGGGCTTTAGAGTTTTTTCGTGCTGAAATACTGCCACTCTTAACGCCAATAGCCCTAGATCCTGCTCATCCATTCCCGCGAGTCGGCAATAAAAGTTTAAATTTTATTGTTTCTTTAGCTGGCAAAGATGCTTTTGGGCGTGAAGCCAATTTAGCCGTAGTGCAAGCGCCACGCGCTTTACCGCGAGTGATTCAAATTCCCAAACGAATTTCTGACTGTGAGTATTCTTTTGTCTTGCTCTCCTCCTTAGTGCAATCGTTTGTGGCCGAACTTTTTCCTGGTTTAGACATTTTGCAAGTCCATGCTTTTCGCGTCACGCGAAATTCTGAATTATTTATATCTGACGATGAGGCCACTGATTTACGTGAGGCTTTGCAGGGCGAACTGCCAACGCGACATTTAGGCGATGCAGTAAGGCTAGAAGTATCGGCAGATACCCCTCATGATTTATTAGAATTCCTGCGACTGTCAACCCAATTAGAGGCAACGGATTGTTACCGGGTAAATGGTCCTGTAAATTTAGTGCGACTTTCGCAAATACCCGATTTTATTGATCGCCCCAATTTAAAATTTCCTCTTTATCAGCCCGCTGTCTTAAAAACCGTTCCTGATGAAACGCTCTTTCAAAAAATTCAACGGGGCGATATTTTGTTGCATCATCCTTACGAAAGTTTTGAGCCTGTTTTGCAATTGCTACGCGAAGCCGCACATGACCCCGATGTATTAGCGATTAAACAAACGGTTTATCGCACCGGTGATGAATCGCCTGTAATGGAGGCCTTAATGGAGGCGGCTCGCAATGGGAAAGAAGTAACTGTAGTGCTAGAGCTATTAGCGCGCTTTGATGAGCAAACTAATATTAATTGGGCATCTAAACTAGAGTCGGTTGGAGCGCATGTCGTTTACGGCGTAGTGGGCCATAAATGCCATGCAAAAATGCTGTTAATCGTGCGCCGGGAAATCATACCCACTGCAAATTTAAGTTCTAGTAAAGCAGCACCAAAATACATTTTACAAAAATATGCGCATTTGGGGACGGGCAACTATCATCCCCGTACGGCAAAGCTATATACCGACTTCGGCCTCATGACTTGCGACTCTGATATGACGAGTGATGTCCATCAACTCTTTCAGCAGCTAACGGGTACTGGCTTGCAATCAAAGACGAAAGACCTACTTGAGGCTCCATTTACCCTCTTAAGTGAACTTATTAAGTTGATTCGCGCTGAGGCACGCGCGGCACGGCTGGGGAAAAAAGCCCTTGTTATTGCAAAAATGAATGCCTTATTAGAGCCTACTATTATTGAAGAGCTTTATAAAGCATCGCAAGCTGGCGTCAAGATAGAACTCATTGTGCGTGGTGTATGTGCCCTTAAGCCTGGCGTAAAAGGATTATCGGACAATATTCAAGTGCGCTCGATTATTGGTCGTTTTTTAGAGCACCACCGTATTTATTATTTTTATAATGGTGATAATGAATTAGTCTATTTATCTAGTGCCGATTGGATGGAACGCAATCTTTTGCGGCGCGTCGAGGTGGCTTTCCCGATTAAAAATCCCGTTTTAAAACAAAAAGTCATTCAAGAGGGCTTAAAAGTACTTCTGGCTGACAATGCTTCTGCCTGGCGCATGCACTTTGATGGCAGTTACCAGCAACTGCAAACTAAGGCCAAGCAAAAGCCGATTATTGGTCAAAATGTCCTGATGGACCAGTTTTCCAGTTCCTAGCCTGTCATATTTGGAGGTTAGAATACGGTCATATGGATTCGTTGCGTCCTGAACATCATGAATTCGAGCTAAAACTCGTCTTCCTAGCCGAAAAATTACCGGCAATTGAAAAATTTCTCATTGGTAAAGGCGGGCTTAAGCGCCAGCACCTACAAGCGGCTTATATCGATACCCCCGACTTTCGTTTGGCCCGTGCTGGTATTGCCCTACGCTTGCGTAAAGAAGGCCGTCAATGGGTACAGACCCTCAAAACCGGCACTTCAAGCAGCTTTAATCGGCTAGAGCATGAGATAGCCGTTCCTCATCGCGGGACAGGCATTCCAGCCTGGTCACTGGCTGCCCATGCTGACCACCCCGCTGGGGCCATACTCATGAAAGCGCTTATTAATACCTCGGCTGAAGCTTTAGCTGTGCGGTATTCCACTGATATCTGGCGCCGTAAGGCCCATATTAAGGCGCGTAATGGCGTGGTTGAATACGCCCTCGATCTCGGTCAAATTAAAGCGCTCGACACCCAAGGCAAAGAGAAAACGGTTCCCGTGATGGAGCTTGAAATTGAACTCTTAAGCGGTCGCCGCAGTGCAGTTATTTCTCATGCATTAATGATGGTAAAGCGGTTTGGCGCCTTTATTGACACACGAGGTAAGGCACAGCAAGGCTTTACCTTGGCAAATGGCATTCAATCTAGCCCGCCAGTGCGGGCACAGTTGGCTCATTTTGCCAATTCCAAGCCAAGTGATGGCGAGATGATTACGACCCTAGTGCAGTCGTGCTTAGCGCAAATTTTGCCCAACTTAAGTGAAATGAATGCAGGTATTAGTCATTACGATGAGCACTTACACCAACTTAGGGTGGGCTTAAGACGCTTTAAATCTGTCCTAAAAATCTTGGCAATGAATCATCTTTATATGACCGAGCCCCAAATTCAATCGCTCAATCAAGTATTTCAATTGCTTGGCACCTATCGAGATAGCAATTTTATTGCCGAAAAATTGAGCCCTGCCCTAAAAGCCTCGAAGGGCCCTGCAATCCAGCTTGAAAGCATGCCTCCGCAAGCGCATCCAAGTACATTTCTTCGTGCCAAGCCATTTCAAGAATTGTTACTGGCTATTATCGCCCTCGGCAACGAAGATAAAGAATCGAGTGTATCTACTAGCACTTTAAAAAAACGAGTTCTAGCCATGCTCGATATCACTTATCGTGATACCAAAAAAAATGCGGAGCAATTCAAAATGATCGACGATATCAAGCGCCATCGTTTACGTAAGAAATTAAAATTTTTACGCTACTCACTTGAGTTTTTTGGTGATTTTTGTCAGCCTAATAAACGCAATAAATACTTTAAGGTCATGGGTGCCGCCCTAGAAAGTCTCGGCAACTATAACGATATTTGTGTGGCAATTCATGAATTAGGGCCAAGTGTAGAAAAACATTCGCAGCATTGGTTTGCCATGGGCTGGTTAAGTGCAGAACAAAATCGAGTCCGCGAGCAAAGTAATGAGAACCTTAAATCGCTATATAGCTTAAAAAAAATCTGGTAAGGTCATTCATTTTTCACCATGAAACTAACTACTGCTAAGAAAAATTCTAACCCTAAAAAATCCGCTTATGAGGATGAACTTTATTTATTACAAATTGAGCTCGTTAAGCTACAACGTCACTTCATTAAAAATGGCGAGCGCATTCTGGTGATTTTTGAGGGTCGTGATGGTGCAGGTAAAGATGGCAGTATTAAACGCATCGTCGAGCATCTGAGCCCAAGAGAAACACGAATTGTTGCACTAGGCAAACCATCCGACCGAGAAACTAGCGAATGGTACTTCGAACGCTACGTAGCGCAGTTACCCAGCAAAGGTGAATTTACCTTGTTTAATCGTAGTTGGTATAACCGCGCCGGCGTTGAGCATGTCATGGGGTTTTGCACTGAGAAAGAATATCTGGAATTCATGAAAACGGTCAATGGCTTTGAGGCAATGTTAGTTGGCTCAGGTATGAAGTTAATTAAATACTATTTAGATATTTCTAAAAAAGAACAGGCTGAGCGCTTGTTAGATCGCACTAAAGACCCCCTGAAGCAATGGAAAACGAGCCCCATTGATCAGCAGGCGCAAAAAAAATGGCTAGCCTATAGCAAAGCGCGCGATGCGATGTTGAAAAAAACAAATAATGCGGAAGCGCCGTGGACTGTGATTCGGGCAAATGAGAAAAAAATCGCCCGTATTAACTTAATTCAACATCTTTTATCGACCCTAAGCTACCCCAATAAAAATAAGAAGATTTTGAAATTTGACCCGCAAATTGTGGTGCAATGGCCATGCAATTCGTTGCTACTTCCTCAATTAGAGCCTTAATTAGCTCGACATTTTAATAAATCTGTCATATTTGAGGGTAAAAATAATAATTATCCCCCCCCGTATAAGGCTCCTATGAATGAATCAGATCTCTATCGTCGCGCACAAGAAGAACTTATGGACAGCCTTGATGAAGAGCTTGAAATGGAGATGGAAGACGAACGGCTCAGCCAAGATCCCCTTACAGCTGAAGAACGTGCAGACCGCACACATTATTTTAAAGAACTAATCCGCTTACAAAGTGAATTAGTCAAGCTCCAAGATTGGGTTGTAGCAAAAAAACTCAAGGTCGTTGTTCTATTCGAGGGTCGTGATGCTGCTGGTAAAGGTGGCGCCATCAAGCGTATTACCCAAAGACTAAATCCTCGCGTATGCCGTGTCGTTGCTTTATCAGCCCCCAGTGAGCGAGAGCGCTCGCAATGGTATTTTCAGCGCTATATCAGTAGTCTTCCTGCGGCTGGAGAAATTGTGCTGTTTGATCGCAGTTGGTATAACCGCGCAGGCGTTGAGAGAGTCATGGGCTTTTGTAACGATACAGAGTATGAAGAATTTTTCCGCTCAGTACCTGAGTTCGAAAAGATGCTAGTTCGCTCGGGAATTATTCTGATTAAATATTGGTTTTCTATAACCGATGATGAACAGCATTTGCGCTTTATGACGCGCATTCATGATCCATTAAAGCAATGGAAATTGAGTCCGATGGATCTAGAGTCGCGCCGGCGCTGGGAGGCATACACGAAAGCCAAAGAAACTATGATTGAGCGTACTCATATACCAGAAGCACCATGGTGGATAGTTGCAGGAAATGACAAGAAAAAGGCGCGCCTTAATTGCATCCATCATTTCTTGGAGCAAATACCCTATCAAAGCATCGAACATGAGCAAGTAATTTTGCCTCAGCGAGTGCATAACCCAGACTATATTCGTGATCCAATTCCAGAATCAATGTACGTGCCTTCGGTTTACTAAGGTAGGCACCAGAATTTTTAAGATTTAAATAGCAACGACTCTTTCGCTTGGGAACTGCAGGAGAAATTTACTGCCCTTTCCAAGAGTGCTATCAATCTGTAATCTTGCCTGATGCCGATTGGCAATATGCTTAACGATTGCCAGGCCAAGTCCAGTTCCGCCGGTCTCTCTAGACCTACTTCGGTCTATGCGATAAAAACGCTCGGTGAGCCTGGGTAGGTGTTCACTAGAAATCCCAGTACCAGTATCGCTAACTGAAAAATTACCTTGAGAATTTTCATCAACCTGCCATGTAACGTAAATTTTGCCGCCGCTCGGGGTGTAATGCACCGCATTAGAAAGAAGATTACTAAATGCCGAGAGTAACTCCTTATGGTTGCCTAAAATATCATGCTGCTGGTCAACCGTGAACTCAATTTGATGATCGCCATGGGACAAGGCCTCAGCATCATTTTTCAATAAAGAAACTACACTAGCCATATCAATCGGTTGCATAAGCGGTGCGCGAATATTGGCCTCTAAATTAGCTAAGGTTAAAAGGTCCTCAACCAAACTTTGCATACGCTTTGCCTGAATCTGCATCATCTGTAAATATCGCGTGCGTTGGTCCTGATCTAAATCAAGCGTTAAAACTGTTTCTAAAAAACCAGTCATGACAGTTAAAGGCGTGCGCATTTCATGCGAAACATTCGCCACAAAGTCGCGGCGCATGGCTTCTGTTTTACGTAAATCAGTAATATCTTGTGAAAATACTAAGCTTCGATTTTCGGCAAAAGGAAAAACCTGTAGCATTACCGTTAAGTTTGCTGCTGGCCCCATTTGCTCTAGCAATAAGGGCTCATTAAAATTGCGTTGCGTTATGTAGCTAACAAATTCTGGTTTGCGTATTAAATAATTAATTTGCTGCAAAACATCGCGTTTATAACTTAAGCCAAAATAACTTTCAGCGGTTGCATTACACCACTCAATTTGATCCTGATCATCTAGCATCACAATGCCGTTTGGCGAGGCTTGCAAAGCCTGGATAAATCGTTCGTGCTGTAGTTCAATTTGGCGCACCTTTTGGCGCATGCCTCGTGCAAACCGCTGTAAACGGAAAAAAATATCTTCCCATTTTCCACTTACAGCGGGCACATTTTCACTATTTCCGGCAACAATATATTGTTGCAGTCGTGACAAGTTCACATATGAATTTACTAGCGGCAGCCCTAAAGCGGCTATGGCAAAAATTATCCCAGTAGGGGCGCCTAAGTATTGATTACCCAAGATATAACCAAGTATTGCCAGGGTGAGCAATGTGCCAAAGCGCAATAAAATATCAAACATTGATCAATCTTAGCAAAGTAAGTACATAAAATCTATGTTGCTTAAGCCTAAGATACTGATTCTTATCGAAAATTTACTCATTTAGAGGTATTGTCACAATATAAGCATAGAATACTTCATTATTTTAATGGGGCGCATAATGGGAGCATACCTTTATGAGGATGCAGTCAAGCAATTGCAAGAGACTGGATCAATCAATCTCATGGATTTAAGAGCGCTTCCTTATACGGATCTCAAAGATTTGCTCGATGAAATCCAAGCATGGACTTTATATGCCAATGGCGACATGAAAAAGTTTAAGAAAATTTCTAAAAAGAATCGCGAAAAGCATAAGAAAGATCTAGTCTAGACAGATAATCCGCTCTTTTTAATACTTGATTGAGGCAATGAAATTACTACTAACAATTATTTTTGCGTTATTTTCAATAAGTATTTCGCAGGCTCAGCCGATCCGTTTTGTGGCATTCGGCGACATGCCGTATTCTGTTAAAGATGAAATCCGTTACAAAAGACTAATTCAGGAAATTAACCAAAACAAGCCTAATTTCAGCATTTCAGTTGGAGATATTAAGGCAGGCTCAATTCCATGCAGTGATGCAAATAATGATCGTGCTTTTTTGGAATTTCAAAATTTTAATGGTCCCGTGATTTACAGCATTGGGGATAATGAATGGACTGATTGCCATCGTGAAGAGGCGGGTTCATTTAACCCAAGCGAACGTCTTAATGCCATACGGGCAAAATTTTTTCCATCTAATCAAAGTCTCGGGCAAAATAAAATTACCCTCGTACGTCAAGCGGATGTACAAAGTCAATTTAAATCCTATGTTGAAAATTCCTATTGGATTAGGAATAAATTCTTATTTGTAAGCGTCAATATTCCGGGATCCAATAATAACTTTGAGCGAAACTTAGAGTCAGTACAAGAATATTTTCAAAGAAATGCCGCTAATTTAGCTTGGATCGACTATGTATTTCAGTTGGCAAAAAAACAGGCATTGGCGGGCATTGTTTTTGCTTATCAAGGAGATATGTTTTATAGCCCCGCTCAAGCAACTGACCTATCAAGCGGCTATCGCGATACTATTGCAGCCCTTAGGCACCATGCCGAAATTTTGAATAAACCAATTCTATTAATCCATGGCGACTCTCATCGCCTTAAAATCGACCAACCTTTAATGACCACCAATCAAAAATATGTTCTTGAAAACGTCTTTCGTTTGCAATTAATGGGTGCGGATCAAGTACAAGCAGTTGAGATAATAATTGACGCTGAGAAGCAGGCACCATTTAGTTTTCGCCCGCTCATCGTGCGCGCTAATAGTCAACTGTAACAATCTTTGGCTTAATGTCGCAGAATCCATGTTGAGCAATTCGCGACTGGTCCTTCAATAAACTGCGCAAGCTTTAAGGGCAAACGCAATGGTTTAATCAACATTTTTGCTGCCATTGCCAGTGGGTATTCTTTTTTTATTTGCCTGCTCAGTTGTTGATAGAGTAATTTAAATTGACGTAAATTTTGCTGCTTTCTGTTGCTGTCGCAATTATTAAAAACATGCCACATTGCGCATTCAGCATCGTCTTTACGCGCCTCAAGCACTCGCCTGAAAACGGCACCAAAAATTTGCCAACGGTTAGTAATGCAGTCAACATTTAATTTCTTAAAATAGGCATAAAAATGTTTGTAATGGTTAATTTCTTCTGCTCGAATTGCCAAGGCAATGCCTTTTAAAACAGGCTCGTTTGTTTGCGTTGCTAGGGACTGATAAAAAGTAGCAGTACCGGTTTCGACCACACATCGAGCCACCATCTCTAAGACATGAGTAGGCTCGTAGGCACTAATAATACATTTACGTGAATAATCTGCAAAGAATTTGGAGTACGCACTATCCCAATCAAAATGTGGCCATGCGTGTTGTGCATAGTTACGTAAGGTTGTGCCATGGCGCACCTCCTCCTTTTGCCAGCTAGATTCAAGCCATTCAACAATTTCTCGATTATCAGCAAAATACAGTGCTAAGTTATTGCTATAGAGATCTGCAGCAATCTCTATAAATGACGCTGCCGTAACTAAATAAAATAAGTCTTCACGGTCACGAACTAGCAACGTATCTAACTGATCCCACGGGATAGCTCCTAGATCCCACTTGGCTGGTGCATTTGCAGGCTGTCGCATCTTCACCTCCCAAAACAAATGTTCAAACTGAAAATTTATTTTAAGTTAGTAGTATGTAAAACCTGTCTTAATAGTGTCATTAAATTGACATACTTACCATAACTATTGACGACAAAATAAAGCCTGACCCATTTTTATAGTATCGCCCAGCTTCCAATGAGGTATTAGCTTATAAGTTGGTGGCGCAAAAAATAGGATAGTTGAGCCATGCTGAAACCAGCCCAATTCACTACCGCGCTGAAACTCAAAATGGCAAGGTATTTGATTTGGCCCTGGGTACTTTAAATGCAATAAAATATTAAGGCAATGCAAACGAATACTAGCAACTAATATAGCTGCCACTGGAACCAAAGTAATGATTTGATTGTCATCTTGCTCGCTCAAGGTATATTCCATAACTGCTCGTTCATTCTTACAAAATAAACTCTCAATCCGCTTTAGGGCAATTGGATTGACATTCCAAGTATCCCCAGAGATATAGGTCAGCTTCTTTAAAATACCATCTGCGGGCGCATGAAATCGATGGTACATACTTGAGGTTAGGCGCAATGTCACATAATCGCAGCCCTCATAACTGGCTGCTAGTTGCGCATCGGGAATCAGCTCCAATAAGTTATAGGTAAAGCCTTTGGCTTGGAATGCCATACCACCGTTCACTTGCCCAAATGCACCTATAAGGGCATCACATGGACTCACCAGCACGTTCTCAGATTGATTGATAGGCCTTGCACCAGCCTTCAACTCTCGAGTAAAGCAAGCGTGCATACTCTTAAAGTGAGTCTTTTTCGCCTCCGACAAATCTAATTGGGAAAAAAATTGCCAAACTTGAATCGATAAAAAAGCGACCCAAGGATGCTCAATCTGGCTAAACCATCCCATAAAGCGCGTCAGCGTAATTCGCGGAAGTCGATTAGTCAACAAGAAATTGAGATCCTCCTGACCAAGGATGCTTTGCGTAATTTTTTTAATTGACATATTTATGTCAAAAAAATGCAGTAAAAGAGTCAAATAGAGTCATTGGGAGCTAGCATGGAATATCAAATCGCTTTTAGTATAGTAGGCGCAGGTATAGGTCTATTATTGATCAAGAAAATCGTCTCACGTTTGCAGCTCTCAAAAGCCAAGCACCCGTCTTTGGCCGGACACTCGCGGATGGCAAAACGAGTTGCTCGCTTAATTCCATATTACACATTTAATCAAACATCATTTTTTAATGTTGATAATGCCCCAGCTGAAATTAGCTCCTTAAGACGAACAGGTTTTGAGCGCCTTACAAAGATATTCAAACAGCGTTTCGCAAAATCTATTTCCCTTACTAGTGAAGCAGCACAAAATATATCAGATTTACAATTTACAGCCAGCTATCGAGTGCCTTTCCAATTTAATGACTATGTTAGCAAGCACCTTAAGGCGGGTAGCTTCATGCAGTCATCTGCTGGAGTAACACTAACTGATCTAGACGGTAACATTTTTTATGATCTAACTGGCTCCTATGGGGTTAATGTGTTGGGGTATGATTTTTATAAAAAATGTATTGCCGAAGGTGCTAAGCGAGTCGAGCACTTAGGCCCTGTATTAGGGTTTTATCATCCGATCGTGGCTGATAACGTAAAACGGCTACAAGCCATTTCGAAGCAACCCGAAGTTTCATTTCATATGTCTGGCACAGAAGCGGTCATGCAAGCAGTACGATTGGCTCGCTATCATACAAAACGAAGTCATTTGGTACGTTTTAATGGTGCTTATCATGGCTGGTGGGAAGATGTTCAACCCGGCATTGGCAATCCCCTCCCCCCGCGCGAAACATACACCTTAAAAGAGGCTGACCAGGATAGCTTGCGAGTATTGCGTACCCGTAAAAATATTGCTTGTGTCTTAATCAACCCACTTCAGGCTTTACATCCCAATGCAGGGGCACCTGGCGACTCATCCCTGCTCGATAGCAGCCGCAAAGCAAGCTACGATCGATCCGCATATGCCGCTTGGCTGCATGAGCTTAGACAAGTCTGCACTGAAAAAGGAATTGTGCTAATTTTTGATGAAGTTTTTGTCGGTTTTCGCTTAGCGCCTGGTGGCGCACAAGAATATTTTAATGTTCAAGCAGATATCGTTACGTATGGCAAAACCTTAGGGGG
>Ga0194059_1000373_pt1 | contig 21321 bp, 17 predicted proteins | sample SepL6211m_MetaG_FD_163426 | JGI IMG/M metagenome (GOLD analysis project Ga0194059, IMG submission 163426) | Anoxic zone freshwater microbial communities from boreal shield lake in IISD Experimental Lakes Area, Ontario, Canada - Sep2016-L626-11m | ecosystem: Environmental > Aquatic > Freshwater >... | reverse complement strand
CTGGTGCAGCCTCCACTCCACACAATCCCCAAGCAGCATCGGATCCTGGCGAATCAACGCCTCGGCCGCGCCGTAATCAGCCGCCTCCAGCACCAGCAAGCCGCCGCCGCCCGGACGGCCCTCCCCATCCACCAGGTAGCCGCTGCTGAGGCGGACGCCCCGGGAGCGCAGGTCAGCCACCCAAGCGTGGTGGGCCGCCAGGTGGGGCCTGGCCTCGGCCGCCGGCACCCGCAGGGTTTCCGTCTTGATGAACCAGGGCATGGCAACGATCCCCCTAAATCAAGCTTTCCGATTGCCGCAGCTCAGACCGGGCCCAACTGAGCCGGGTCCCCGATCCGGCGCCGCAGCTGCCCGCAGGCCGCGTCCTGGTCGAGACCGCGACTGGCGCGCACACTCACGGCGATCTGGCGATCCTGCAGGGTGCGTCGAAAGGTTTCCACCTGTTGGGGCGTGGGCCGGCGGAAATCCTCTTCGTCGATGGGGTTGTAGGGAATCAGATTGACGTGGCTCTGGAAGCCCCGCAGCAACTGGGCCAGGCCCTCGGCGTGGCGGCGATGATCGTTGAGCCCCCCCAGCAGGATGTATTCAAAGCTGACCCGGCGGCCGGTGAAGGCTACGTAATCCCGGCAATCCTGCAGCAAAGCCTCGATCGGATAGGCATGGGCCGTGGGAATCAGCTCCTCCCGCAGGGCTTGGTCGGGGGCATGGAGGCTCACCGCCAGGGTGAACTGGGCCCGACCCAGGCGATCGAGGGCCCGTTCAGCAAAACCCGGCAGGGTAGAGGCCACCCCCACCGTGCTCACCGTGATCTGCCGCTGGGCCATGCCCAGGTCGCGGCAGAGGCAGTCGATGGCCGCCAGCACGGTGTCGCTGTTGAGCAACGGTTCGCCCATGCCCATGAACACCACATGGGTCGGCCGGCGCTCCATCGCCTCGCGCACACTCAGCACCTGGTCGACAATTTCGTGCAGCTGCAACGAGCGCTGCAGGCCCTGCTTGCCCGTGGCACAAAAGCGGCAGGCCATCGGACAGCCCACCTGGCTGCTGACGCACACCGTCAGGCGGTCGGGGCTGGGGATGCCCACCGTCTCCAGGCTGAGACCATCGGCGGTGGCCAGCAACAGCTTGACCGTGCCATCCCGGGCCGTGGAACGGTGCAACTCCGCCAGGCGACCGATCGGATCGGGGCCGGGCTGGGGCCAGCGCTGCCGCCAGGCCTTGGGTAGCACCGTGATGGCCTCCACACTGCGGGCCGAACGGGTATAGATCCATTCGTGCAGCTGGCGGCCGCGGTAGGCGGGCTGGCCTTCGGCCTGGACCCAGGCCTCCAGCTGGGCCTGGTCCAGGCCTAACAGGGGCGTGGGGGCAACAGGAGCGGGATTGGCGGTGGGCCCGGAGGCGCTCACGGCCGAATCAGGATCCCGTGGCCCAGCGTCCACTCCACCAGCACCAGGGCGATAAAACCCAACATGGCCGCACGACCGTTCAAGAGCTCGTTATGGCTATGGAAGCCCCAGCGGGGTAAAACCCGCTGGGGAATGGGGGTGCCTAGGGCCGTACGTTGGGCCCTTTGATTCACGCTGGCGTCAGTCATCGCTGAGTAGCCCCTCTTCTTGAAGACCCTCGAGGGCCTCGGGGTCTGGGATCAGATCCTCCACCAACGCATCGTCATCAAGACCTGGACGCGCAAAGGCGGCAAAACCACTTGCGGTCGCCTCAAGGCCATGGCGACTGCGGGTGGCCTCCAGATCTTCATCGGAGGGGTCATCGAGCACGGCGGCCGTCACGGGAGGTGAAGGCATCTCCACCGTGTAATCGGGGCGGAGGTTCTGCATCCGACGGAAGCCACTGCCCTCCTCCTCCAGGATGTCGGGATGGGGACCCGCCTCGGCGCGCAATTCCTCCTCGAAACCGCTGAAACCGGTGCCGGCAGGGATCAGGCGGCCGATGATCACGTTCTCCTTGAGGCCCCGAAGCCAGTCGCTCTTGCCTTCAATCGCGGCCTCGGTCAGCACCCGGGTCGTTTCCTGGAAGCTGGCCGCCGAGATGAAGCTATCGGTGTTGAGGGAGGCCTTGGTGATGCCCAACAGCACGGGCGTGAACTCCGCCGGTGCGCCCCCGGTGATGGCCATGGCCGAATTGACCTGCTCCACCTGACGCAACTCGATCAGCTCGCCGGGCAACAGGGTGGTGTCACCGGCATCCTCGATGCGCACCTTGCTGGTCATCTGGCGGACGATGACCTCAATGTGCTTGTCATCGATGGAAACGCCCTGGGATTTGTAGACGTTCTGCACCTCAGTCACCATGCGGAACTGGAGATGGGAGATCGCCTCCTGGGCCGCCTCCATGGTGGGTTTGCGGCTACGAAGATCCTCGAAGTGGCACTCCAGCAGCTCGTGGGGATTGATCGGACCATCGGTCAGCATTTCGCCGGCCCGCACCTGTTGGCCATCACTGACCATGACGGTGCGTCCCAGCAGAATCGGATATTCAGTGATCGCGTCATCGCCCTCGATCACCGTCACCGTGATGGAGTCATCCTCATCCACCTGCTTGATCTGCACCGTGCCGGCCTTGCGGCAAAGCACAGCCGATTCCCGGGGACGACGGGCCTCCAGCAGCTCTTCAATCCGCGGCAGACCCTGAACAATGTCACCGGTCTTCTGGCGCTCAAACACCAACAGGGCCAAACCATCGCCCCGTTGCACCAGCTCGCCATCGCGCACATGCAACACGGAATCGGGCGAAACCATGTACGGCCGACCCAGGCGGATGGTCAGGGTGGAACCATCAATGGCTTCCACCTGGCCGCAACAGGGGGCCTTGAAGTCCTCGGCCAGAAGATCCCCATCCACCAGGCGCTGACCCACCACCACATCAGGAATGGCCGCGCCCAACTCAAGGGTGCGGGTGTCCCCGGGGCGCTCGACGATCAGGCGACGAATCGGTTCCCCGGGGATGGCCTCGGGCAACTGCACAACCCCGTCGTCCTTGCAAAGGATCTGGGTGGTGGCCACCACATCACCGCGCTTGACGGAAGTGTTGTCTTCCACCTGAAGTTCGGTGTGGGTAGAACCATGGCTGGCATCGGAGAGGGTATCGCGACGCACTAACAAGGTTTCCAGAATCACCAACTGCAGGCGCTCAATCGTCTTGGATCGCTTATCGGCAATGGCTTCAACATCCACCGTCATCTGGGGGGTGGTATCAAACGTTTCCAGAATCAACTGGGTGCGCAGAAGCTCAACACCATCCACCGATTTGATCAGTTCGCCATCTTTGAATGTCAGGCGCTGACTGGCCTTGAGGGCAAGGGATGGACCTCCGGTCTGTTTGACCATGGCCAACTCGGGCAGGTGGGCCTCGTCAGGAATGGTGTACTCCTCGACAGGACGCACCAATACGGCACCACCTTCAGGGGTATCAACAGCCTCAACGAACACCATTGCCTCAGCCGTATGACCTGGGGCAATTTCTTCACCTGGATTCACCATGCGGCCTTCACCGCTATAGCGGGACAGCACTTTGCTATCCGAGATCAGGTGGACAGAACCAGAGCGAACAATGATTTCGCGCAGGATGTCATTCTTCTGGGTCACCGTCACAATGCCGGCGGTTTGGCTGAAGATATCCTTGACCACTTCGGTGCCGGCCTCGATCCATTGGCCGTCCTCAATCATCAACAACGAAATATCCTTGTTGATTTCATGGGTTTCCTGGGGAATCCACAACAACGTCCCCCCCTTGCTCACCTCGTAGCCGTGCTTGGCCGAGCGAGCTTTCTTGATCGATAGGCCAGGGGCAAAACGAACGATGCCACCAGTCTGGGTGCGGAAGCGATCGTCGGCCAACTCGGCGATCACCTCACCGGCACCGATCTTACTACCCGGGGCAGTTTTCAAGAGATAACGGGAATTATCCTTGTCCTCCAAATGCCAGATCTCACCCGAGTGGGTTGATTCCCCTAGCAGTTTGCAGTCTTTAAGGATGACACTAGCCGTGACAATCTGCACCTCACGCGAATCACCAGCGGACTCACGCAGGCGAACGGCACCGCCGTATTCGCTGACAAGGCGGCTTTCAGCCAGCACATCACCGTTATAAACCGGCTTGTTGCCCTCAACCACGGGTTGGGCATTGGGTGGGAGATTATAAACGTCCCCACTGAAGACCCAAAGCCGACCCAGACGTTGGGCTTTGTGGGTGATATTGCCTTGGCGATCGGTAACCTCACGGGGTTGAATCACCTCCTCGAAACGCACCTGGCCGGCCAAATCACAAATCACATCCTTAGTGGCCTTTTCGACGCTCTTCTTGACTGCAGCGCCAGAGGAAATCTGGGCAAGAATCGTGTCCGATGGAACGAGCTGACCATTGGCAACGAACAAAATTGAACCCGATGTGATGTCGAGTTTCTGCAACTTGCCCTTGCCACTCGGCTTGACAACGAGCCCGAAGTCGGTTTCCGCCAACTGGGCCTCCACACCATGGGGTGTGCGGTGGGGGCGAACACGGGCCCGACCATCGAATTCCACTTCGCCTTCCACCAGCGAGCGCACCACACCGGTCTCGGCGGTGGACACACCACCGGTGTGGAACGTACGCATGGTGAGCTGGGTGCCCGGCTCCCCAATGGACTGGGCGGCGATGATGCCAACGGCCTCGCCCAGATCAACCAGCTGGTTGTGGGCAAGGGCCCAGCCATAGCACTTACGGCAAACCGAACGGGAGGCCTCGCAGGTCAACGGGGAGCGGACCATCACGGTGGTGATGCCAGCGGCCTCAATGGCGCGGCTCAAAGGGGGATCCATCTGGCCATCCCGGTCCACCATCACGGTGCCATCGGCAGTGACGACGGGTTCGGCGGCGAGACGGCCAACCAACTTGCTGGCGAAACGTCCCTTCTCGTCTGCCTCAATCAGGATGCCGCGGGTGGTTCCACAATCCTCCTCGCGCACGATGACGTCCTGGGCGACATCCACCAAACGACGGGTGAGATAGCCAGAGTCCGCCGTCCGCAGGGCCGTGTCGACGAGACCCTTACGGGCCCCATAGGAGGAAATCACATATTCAGTAACCGTCAAACCCTCGCGGAAGTTGGTACGAATCGGCAAATCGATGATTTCGCCCTGGGGGTTGGCCATCAAACCCCGCATACCCACCAACTGACGCACCTGCGACATATTGCCGCGGGCACCGGAGTTGGCCATCATCCACACAGAATTGAGTGGATCGTTGTCGTTGAAGTTGCGACGCACAGCGGCTACGAGACGTTCATTCGTCTCGGTCCAGGTGTCAATCACCTTGGTATGACGCTCCACCTCGGTAATCTCGCCGAGCCGATAACGCTCTTCGGTTTCGGTGATTTGCTGTTCCGCTTCAGCGAGGAGAGCCGCTTTGTCTCCTGGGATTCGCAAGTCATCGACAGAAATTGACACCGCCGCCTGGGTGGCGTAATGGAAGCCAAGATCCTTGAGTTCATCGGCCATCGCCGCCGTTGCCGCCGTGCCATGGTGCTTGAAAGCCCAAGCCACGAGATTGCGCAGGGCCTTCTTGTCGATGATCCGGTTACGAAAAGGGGGAGCCTGGCTGGGAGTAGGACGGCTGACCTCTGCAATTGGGGCCGTTTTAGCCGCCTTAGCAGACTTCTTGCTCGTTTTCTTGGCGGGGGTGGCGGTCATGGCGGCGCGCGGAAGATAGGGAAGCGAAGGAAACGGAGAGGGAAGGGAAACCGGGGCGGTTAGTTAGCAGCGACAGCGCCGAGGATGGTCTGGTTGATCACAACCCGGCCGACGGTGGTGAGAAGGTAACGGCTGATCAAGGCTCCTTCTTCGTCGAAACGATCTCGGCGTTGGCGCCATTGTTCGATGCGGGTGCCATCACTGAGTGTTTCCTCCTTGAGGGGAGCTTCGGCCTCATCGTCGTCATCGACTTGACCGTTAAAACGCACCCAGACCCAGTCATGGAGATGGAGATGCTTCTCCTCAAAGGCTGCAATCACATCACTGAGATCAGCGAAGGTTCTGGAACGATCTCCAAATTCAGGCCGGACGCGCGCCCGATCCACAGCCGTCAGGTAATAGGCGCCAAGCACCATATCCTGGGAAGGGGTAATAATGGGTTCACCGGTAGCAGGAGAGAGAATGTTGTTGCTGGCCAGCATCAACATGCGCGCCTCAGTTTGGGCCTCAATCGCCAGGGGCACATGGACGGCCATCTGGTCACCATCAAAGTCAGCGTTGAAGGCTGGGCACACCAGTGGATGCAGCTGAATCGCGCGACCATCCACAAGCTTGGGCTCAAATGCCTGGATGCCAAGACGGTGCAGAGTGGGGGCGCGGTTCAGGAGAATCGGATGGCCTTCGATCACCTCCTGAAGCACCTGCATGACCTCATCATCAGCACGCTGAATCAACTTCTTGGCGGCCTTGATGTTGTTGACGATGTTTTGGCGGATGAGGCGATGGATCACGAAGGGCTGGAACAGCTCAATCGCCATCTCCTTGGGCAGGCCGCACTGATGCATCTTCAGCTTGGGACCCACCACGATCACGGAACGGCCTGAATAATCGACCCGTTTACCAAGAAGATTCTGACGGAAACGCCCCTGCTTGCCCTCAATGATGTCGCTGAGAGACTTCAGAGCACGATTGTTGGCTCCGACCACAGTTCGGCCGCGTCTGCCATTGTCAATCAGGGCATCTACGGCCTCCTGCAACATGCGCTTTTCGTTGCGCACGATGATTTCGGGGGCGAGGATCTCCTGCAGTCGGGCCAGGCGATTGTTGCGGTTAATCACCCTGCGGTAGAGATCATTGAGATCACTGGTGGCGAAGCGACCACCATCGAGCTGCACCATGGGACGCAGATCCGGGGGAATCACCGGAATCACATCCAGCACCATCCAATCGGGACGGGCATTGGTGGCGATGAAATTATCGATCACCCGGAGCCGCTTGATCAGCTTGGCCCGTTTCTGCCCCTTACTTGCGCTAATCTCCTCGCGCAACTGTTCGGCGATCTCATTCAGTTGGAGATCTTCGAGTAATTGCTTAAGCGCTTCGGCACCAATGCCAACAATAGGCTCATTTTCAATTTCGGAATCTTCGGCAAAAATCTGATCTTCTATTTCCAGCCACTCATCCTCGGTCAAGAGTTGCTTGTAGGTGAGATCTTTGTGATCACCCGGATCAAGGACAACGTAGCAGTTGAAATATACAATCTGCTCCACATCCCTGAGGGGCATATCCAAAAGGATCGCTACATAACTGGGGATCCCCTTGAGATACCAGACATGGGAAACCGGAGCAGCCAGCTTGATAAAGCCCATGCGGTGACGCCGCACCCGGCTTTCGGTCACCTCAACGCCGCAACGCTCACAGACAATGCCGCGGTGACGAACCCGTTTGTACTTACCGCAATGGCATTCCCAGTCCTTGGAAGGGCCGAAAATCTTCTCACAGAACAGCCCATCCATCTCGGGCTTGAGGGTACGGTAATTGATCGTTTCGGGTTTGGTCACCTCACCGACCACCTGACCATTGGGGAGTGTGCGCTGTCCCCACTGCATGATCCGCTCGGGAGAAGCGAGCGTGATCTTGACGTAGTCGAAGTGGTTTTCGGTGCGAAGGTTGCTGTTGGACATCGGGGTGTGGGGAGCGCTCGCTAACTCAAGGAAGGAAGACAGACATAGGGAACCGGTCCGAACAATCAATTCGGACCGGTTGTCGATCAGAGATCAGTCGTCGTCATAATCCGCGACCCCCAGGGACTCGTAGGTGGGACGGCTAGGGGTACTGCGACGGGGATTGACATCCTGCATGAGGTCCACTTCTTCGCCGCTATCGGTATAGACGGCGATGTCCAGACCAAGGGATTGGAGCTCGCGCATCAACACCTTGAAGGATTCGGGAGTGCCCGGACGCGGTATGGGTTTGCCCTTAACAATGGCGTTGAGGGCTTCGTTCCGACCTTGCATGTCATCGGACTTGACCGTCAACAGCTCTTGCAAGGTATAGGCAGCGCCATAGGCTTCCAGTGCCCACACTTCCATTTCACCCAGCCGCTGGCCTCCCTGCTGAGCCTTACCGCCCAAGGGTTGCTGGGTCACAAGGGAGTAAGGACCCGTGGAGCGGGCGTGGATCTTGTCGTCAACAAGGTGGACGAGCTTGAGGATGTGGGCATAACCAACGGTCACCGGTTGATCGAAGGCTTCGCCACTACGACCATCAATCAGCTGGATCTTGCCAGGATTCTCAGGGTCGTAGACCCATTCCTTGCCGGGTTGCTTGGCCGCCTCTTCGAGGTAGGCCTGCACGGTCTGCTTGGATTTCTCGGCTCCGTGCATTTCATCGAACGGCACCACCTTCACCCGGCAACCGAGGTGGGAAGAAGCCCAGCCCATCAGGCATTCAAAAACCTGACCCACATTCATCCGCGAAGGCACACCCAGGGGATTGAGCACAATGTCAATCGGGGTGCCATCGGGCAGATAGGGCATGTCTTGCCGGGGCAGGATGCGGCTGATGATTCCCTTGTTGCCATGACGGCCAGCCATCTTGTCACCCACCTGGATCTTGCGCCTTTGGGCTACATAGACCCTGACTACCATGTTGGCTCCAGGAGGTAGTTCGTCGCCCTGTTCGCGGGTATAAATGCGAACGTCAACAACCCGGCCACGCTCAGTACTGGGGACCCGGAGGGAGTTGTCGCGCACATCCCGGGCTTTTTCCCCGAAGATGGCCCGCAGCAATTTCTCTTCGGGAGGCTGGTCGGATTCGCCCTTGGGGGTTACTTTACCGACCAGGATATCGCCAGATTCCACATAGGCACCGATGCGGATGATGCCCATTTCATCCAGATTGCCTAGGCTTTCTTCGGCAACATTAGGGATTTCACGGGTAATTTCCTCGGGGCCGAGCTTGGTCTGACGGGCCTCAATCTCGTACTTCTCAATGTGGACAGAAGTATAAAGATCGTCTTGGACGAGACGCTCGCTCACGAGGATGGCATCCTCATAGTTATACCCTTCCCAGGGCATATAGGCGATCAGTACATTCTGCCCCAAGGCGATTTCGCCCCCTTCACAGGCGGAACCATTCGCCAGCACCTGGCCAGCGATCACCGGATCGCCAAGCTTGACGATTGGACGCTGGTTCAGGCAGGTGTCCTGGTTAGAGCGTTGGTACTTCTGCAGATGGTGCACATGTTCGTAGCCTTCCTCATCGCGGATCACGATGGCGGTGGCATCCACGAAGGTGACCGTGCCGTTGACCCGGGTAATCGGCACCATCCCTGAGTCGCGGGCGACCTGGGTTTCCAGGCCGGTCCCCACCAGGGGGCGTTCTGGACGCAACAGGGGCACAGCCTGACGCTGCATGTTCGAGCCCATCAGGGCCCGGTTGGCGTCGTCATGCTCCAAAAAGGGAATCAGCGACGTCGCCACGGAGATCACCTGCACCGGTGAGAGCTGCACGTAATCGACCTGCTGGGGGGGCACCTTTTCGAAATCCTGGCGATAGCGAACCGGCACCAGATCAACCGTGATGTTCCCCTCAGAGTCCGTGGCCACGTCGCCGGGGGCGATGCGGCATTCGTCTTCCAGATCAGCCGAGAGGTAGATGGGGGCCCCCTGCTTGATCACGACCCCCTCTTCGACCTTCCAGAACGGGGTTTCGATAAAGCCATATTCGTTGACCCGGGCGTGGGTTGCCAACGAGCCAATCAGGCCGGCGTTAGGACCTTCAGGGGTCTCGATGGGGCAAATCCGACCGTAGTGGGAAGGATGGATATCGCGAACGGCAAATCCCGCCCGCTCCCGGGTCAGGCCCCCAGGGCCGAGGGCACTGATCCGGCGTTTGTGGGTCAGCTCCGCCAGGGGGTTGGTCTGATCCATGAACTGGCTCAGTTGGCTGGAGCCAAAGAACTCCTTAATGGCCGCCACCAGGGGCTTGGGGTTGACCAACTGGGCCGGGGTGAGCGAATCGGTTTCACCGACTGTCATGCGCTCCTTGATGATCCTTTCGAGGCGATTCAGGCCGACACGCACCTGGTTTTGAAGCAATTCGCCTACAGAACGCACCCGACGGTTGCCGAGGTGGTCAATATCATCCAGGGAAGCGCCGCCAACATCCAGCTCAAGATTGATCAGGTAATCGATGGTCGAGAGCACATCCTCGGGAGTGAGGGTCCGCACGGCATCTGGGATCGTGAGGCGCAGCTTTTTGTTGATCTTGTAGCGACCGACGCGACCGAGGTCATACCGCTTGGGATCAAAGAAACGGCTATGCAGCAACTGCTGACCACCACTCACTGAGGGGGGTTCGCCCGGACGCAGCTTTTTATAGAGCTCAAGCAGAGCCTGGTCTTCCGAACTGATGCCCTCGTCGTTCGCGGCTTCAATCGACTTTTGGTAGTACTCAGGGTGGCGAAGCTTATCGAGAACATCATTATCGGAAAGTCCGATAGCCCGCATCAAAACGTGGGCATTGATTTTACGGGTCTTATCCACGCGTACGTGGAGCAAATCATTCTTATCGGTCTCAAACTTCAGCCAGGCACCCCGGTTAGGGATGAGGCTGGCATTGAATGTTTTACGTCCATTCTTATCCTGCTCATCCTTAAAATAGACTCCAGGGCTGCGCACGATCTGGTTCACAATGACCCGTTCGGCGCCATTGATGATGAAAGTGCCACGTTCAGTCATCAGCGGCAGTTCGCCGATAAAAACTTCCTGTTCCTTGATTTCCCCTGTTTCCTTATTGACAAGCCGGCATGTCACATACATCTGAGAAGCGAATGTGGCGTCACGTCGCTTCGCCTCCTCGACATCGTGGCGAGGCCGCTTAAGGCGATATTCATTGCCAATAAAATGCAACTCAAGCTTGCCGGTGTAATCCGTAATCGGCGAAAAGCTGTCGAGTTCCTCGATCAGGCCCTTTTCCAGGAACCATTTGAAGCTCGCCCGCTGTACCTCCACGAGATCGGGAAGGTAAGTGACGGTCTTGGCGACCTGGATCGCGCTGCTCATGCGGTGGACCTGCAGGAACGAAAAAGAAGGACGGACTGGAGGGGGCTCTGGTGTCAGATCCGCACCGATTCCCGGGGAGACCCAAGGAGGATGCCGACGCGAATAGCCGTCCCCCCGAGGGGGAACGGCTATTACCACCAACCTCTGTCACCGGATGGACCGGAACAGAGCCGATTCGGCGGCTGCCGACGCGGAGGAAAGGGCTGGGGACACCAGGACTTGAAGAACCAGGATGGAAATGGAAGCGTCTCCGCTGCCAGGCCAATCTCAAATCATACCTTGTCAAGCTCCAGACCGAACAGTGTCACGGCATTGGCGGAGCTGCTCAGGGCCAGGCTGGCCAGGCTCTCACCCCGCAGCTCCGCCACCCGCTCGGCCACCAGGGCCACATGGGCAGGCTCATTGCGTTGACCCCGGCGGGGAACAGGAGCCAGGAAGGGGCAATCGGTTTCCACCATGAGGCGCTCGGCCGGTACGCGGCGTGCGCATTCGTGGGTATCCAGCGCCTTGGGGAAGGTGACTGTGCCGCTGAAGCTGATGAAAAGGCCCAGTTCCAGAAAGGTGTCCATCTCGGCAGGGGTGCCGCCCCAGCAATGCATGACCCCCCTCAGGCCTGCGCCCTGGCGATGTCGTTGCCGCAGTTCGGCCAGCATGGGCTCGGCAGCATCCCGGCAATGGATGATCACGGGCAGATCCAGCTCGAGGGCCAGATCCAGCTGGGGCCTCAACATGGCCAGCTGCTGGTCGAGATTCTTCTGGCGATAGAGATCCAACCCCAGCTCACCAATGGCCACGACCCGATCGTCGGCCAGGGCGGCCTCCCGCAGCACCACCGGCGTGTCAGCCTGCCAATGCTCGGTATCCAGGGGGTGGACACCCACCGAGTAGCGCATTTCGGGGAAGCGATCCGCCAGGGCGCGGATGGCCGGAATCTCACCAGGCTCGACACAGGCATGGACCAGGGCCCGCACTCCGGCCTGGCGCCAGCGGGCGGCCACCCCATCGAGATCGTCGTCGAACTGGCGGAAAACAATGTGGCAATGGGAATCCACCAAAACGGCTGGCACGCCCCCTGCACCCGTGGGGTGATCTACGACAGGCAAGGAGGCCATGGAGGCGCGAGGACCCGAGGATTACCCATTGTGGCCTGGGCCTGCGGCGCGCTGCCGACCAAGCCCCCCGACCCTAGCCTCAGACAACGATGCGAGATGAGAGCTTGATTGCGTCCGGTTCCCAACCCACGGCCGCCCCTAGCCCCGTGGCCCTCACCTGCCTACAGGATGGAGAGGCCGCCGGGGCCCGACTGGCGGCCATTGCCGCCCGCACCGGCGATGGCCGTCGACGCCAGGAAGAGGAAACGGTGGCCGCCATCCTGGAGCAGGTGCGCCTGGGGGGGGACGCCGCCCTACTGGACCTCACTGAACGTTTTGACGGGGTGCGTCCCCAGCCCCTACGCCTGGATAGCACCCAACTGCAGGCCGCCTGGGAATCCATAAGCATCGAGCTACGCCAAGCCCTGGAGCTGGCCCATCGCCGCATTCTCGATTTTCACCGCCGCCAGCTGCCGGCGGACCTGGCCGTGGTGGGTCCCCATGGTGAGAAGCTCGGCCGCCGCTGGCGGCCCGTTCAGAGGGCTGGCCTTTATGTGCCCGGCGGTCGAGCGGCCTATCCGAGCACCGTGTTGATGAACGCCGTTCCGGCGCGGGTGGCTGGCGTCGAACGCATCGTGATGGTCACCCCGCCGGGTCCAGGCGGGGCACCCAACCCAACGGTCATGGCCGCAGCCCATCTATGCGGCATTAACGAAGTCATCCAGGTCGGCGGCGCCCAGGCGATCGCCGCCCTGGCCTGGGGCACCGAAACCGTACCCCGGGTGGATGTGATCAGCGGGCCGGGCAACCTCTGGGTGACCTTGGCCAAAAAAGCGGTGTACGGCCAGGTGGGCATCGACTCCCTGGCGGGCCCCAGCGAAGTCCTGGTCATTGCCGACCACACAGCCAGAGCCGAGCATGTCGCCGCCGACCTGATGGCCCAGGCCGAACACGATCCCCTGGCGGCGGCGATCCTGATCACCACCAGCGCCGAACTGGCGGCGGCCGTTCCCAGGGCCATCGACGCCCAACTGGAAAACCACCCAAGAGCGGCCATCACCCGGACAGCCCTGGAAGATTGGGGCCTGATCGTGGTCTGCGAAGACCTCGAAGCCGCGGCCCGCCTCAGTGACCGCTTCGCCCCCGAGCACCTGGAGCTGCTGGTGGAGCATCCCGAACCCCTGGCGGAGCACATCCGCCACGCCGGGGCCATCTTTCTTGGCCGCTGGAGTCCAGAAGCCGTGGGGGATTACCTGGCCGGGCCCAACCACACCCTCCCCACCAGCGGCACCGCCCGGTTCAGTGGTGCCTTGAGCGTCGAAACCTTCCTCCGCCACACCAGCTTGATCGGCTTCAACCGGGCGGCCCTGGAGGCCACCGGTCCAGCCGTGATCACCCTGGCCGAAAGCGAAGGGCTCCACAGCCACGCCGAGTCAGTCAGGCAACGGTTGGCTGAGCCCTGAGCCCCCTGCGGGGTCCCCCACCATGGCTTCGGCCAGGGCCTCCATGGCCGAAGCCAGCCGTGGCACGGCCGTGGAAAGGCGTAAATCTTGAACATGGACCCCATGGGCCTTTTTGGGACAATCGGGATCGCGATCCAGGCAACTGATCTGGCGGTAATCCAGGCGTTGTTGCTGAAACTGGTAGACGAAATTGCGATTCAGGCGCCGATCGGTGGGACCTAGACCAATCAGGGGCCGGCCTGCGAGGGCTTCACCGAAATACATCAGCAGGTGCATGGCACTGCCGACGCATCCGGCGATGATCGGGGCCTCGGCCAACAAGCGCAACTGCTCCGGCATGGGCAGGGTTTCGGGATAAATAACCCTCCAGCCACGCGCCCGCAGTTCCTCTTCGAGTTGTTCCTCCTCGGCCAGGAGGCGACATTGCGGAGGCAAGCGGGATCGACTCAGGTAAAGCCGAGCCTGACCTGGGTCCGCAACGGGCTGCCCCCCAAGGGCCCCCTGGCCCGCCTCTGGCCCAACCAGGTTGTAAGAGCGATCTAGCAGGCGCCTCACCGCCAGGAAATGGCGGCGATCCACAGCGCAGCGATTGATCATGCTGGGCCTGGGAATCAGCACCCTGGGGCAGAACAGGGGCCTAGGCAACGACCGGGTCGAGAGGATGCGGTGGGGCTCCAGGCCCAATAGGGCACACACTGGCTCAATCGCCTGATCCGAATCCGCCGCCAGCACCACGGTGGCCTGGGCCGCCTTGGTGGCCAGCAGTTCCACCTCCGGATCCAGCAACAGGGAGAGGTGGGCGGCCGCTTCGGTCAGCAGGTGACCGAAGATCTCCAAACGGGCATAGGGCACGAAAAGGATCTCGCCGCCCCAATCCAGGCCGCTGGCATCTGGCACCACCTGGGCTTGCGGTTCGCCGTAGACGTACTCCGAGGCCCCCGGACCACGTCTGAGAAAACTGTCTGGGACCGGTCGACCCAGGCCATCAAAAACCCCATGGGCTCCTGGAAATAACAGGCCATCCCGGATCTCGATCAACCCCTCAGGGGCCGAGCCGGGCGCAGGCAGTCGAAAATGGTCGAGGTTCAGGACCTCAAGTTCCCGCAGCGCCACGGGGGCCTTCACCCGGTCGCGCAATGGGGATCGGGTTGATCCATCAGCGACGGATCAGATCCCGAACCCTGGCTTCCCCATCAACGATCTCGCCGACAAGCACCTGGTCCGTGAGATTGACGAACAGTCCGTTTTCGAGAACACCAGGAAGATTGTTGATCGTGGACTCAAGGGTGGCCGGATCGGCGATACCACCGGCAAACATGACATCCAGCACCAGGTTTCCCTGATCCGTGACCACTGGCCCGGCCTTACGAACAGCCATGCGCAGCTCGGATTCACCACCCAGGGCAGCCAGCTCAGCCTTCACCTGCCGCCAGGCCCCAGGCAATACTTCAACGGGCAACAAAAAGGACAGGTTGAGCCGTTCCACCAACTTGCCGGCATCGACGACCACGACGAAGCGTTGGGCCCGTCGAGCCACCAGCTTCTCCTGGACATGGCAGGCTCCACCCCCCTTGATCAGCTGAAAACCTGGATCGACCTCGTCGGCCCCATCAATGGCCAGGTCAATGTGATCAATCGCATTGAGGCTCTTGAGGGGAATGCCGAGCTCGGCTGCCAGCACTTCCCCTTGAAAGGACGTGGTCACGCCGGTGATGTCGCGCAAGGCACCGGTGCGGAGCTTCTCTCCTAAGGCCTCGATCATCAGCGCCGCCGTGGAGCCGGAGCCCAGGCCAAGCACCATGCCGTCCTGAATTTGCTCGACCGCAGCAGCCGCAACGGCTTGCTTCATCCGTTGCTGAAGATCGTCAATCGCCACCCGTTACCTCTGAAACCGAGCGGCGTGACGGTAGCAAGCGGCCTGCACCAAGGCAGGAATCCCTCAGGCCGCAGCGGCCCCAGCGGCCGTGCCCGGCTCAAGCACCTGCTTGACCGCAGCACTGAGCCTGGATTTTTGGTTGGAGCCCGTATTGCGATGCATCACGCCCACCTTGACAGCCTTATCGATCTTGCTGAAGGCGGCATTCAGGGAGGACTCAACGGCGGCCTTGGACTCTGGTCCAGGCTTCTGGCCGTAGGTGGTGCAGGCGACAAAGCAGCGCTTCATCAAGGTGCGCAGGGCCGACTTGTAGGTGCGGTTGCGCAGGCGGTTGCGCTCGGCGATCTCGATGCGTTTCTTGGAAGACTTGTTATTGGCCACAGCGGGTTCGCAGCGAATTCAACAAAGGACGATCCTACATCTCCCCTCTGCCGCCCCCCTCCGCGCCTGGTGGAAACTGGGGTTCGACGCCAGGATGGAAGGGCCAGTGCCCAATCTGGCCGCCCATGCCCCCCCGACACCGTCAGCTCTCGGAGGACTCATTTCTTTCGGGGCCCGGTCGCAAGAACATCCTGACGCTGGATGGCGGTGGTCTGAGGGGACTCCTGAAGCTCGGCTCGGGTATCACGACGCCATTGAGCAGCGACTCCGGCAGCGCCACGGCAACGATCCTGACTACTTGAAAAGGACCAATATCTGGGCCGCAAGATCTTCAGTCGGGACTGGTTGCGCCGTGGGGTCATCCTTGCCCGTTACGACAAGGAACGCCGGAAACCGAACTCAAGACGGTTTTCGGCAGCGACACCACCCTGGGGAGCGACAGCCCTCATGCTTGCCATGGTTCGCAAGCTTGCCCCCAACAGCTTCCACGACAACCAATTTGAATCTCGATTCGACCTTCCCCATGCCTGATGCAATCCCAAACACCGAGAAAAGCCCGTTAAAGCGCTACGTCAAGCGCGCCGATCAAGCGGTGACAGCAATTCAGATTAACTTGGACATCCAGGGCTTCAGCTTTCAAAAATGGGGCTCCCAACAGCAATGCAATAAGGGGGATTGGCTGGTGGACAATGGCGGCAATGTCTACACAGTTGCCGAAGACAGCTTTGCTGCAACCTATCGATCTGTCAGCCCTGGGCGCTACATCAAAACAGCCCCAGTCTGGGCCGAAATCGCCACCTGCGATGGCGCCATCAAGACAAAAGAAGGCAAAACCCATTACGTCGCCGGAGATTATTTAGTCTACAACGGGGAAAATCGCCAAGATGGCTATTCAGTGACTGCTGAAGTCTTTGAAAAAATGTACGAACTGTTCTCTGATCCATCAGCGAGATGATCTGGGCCGGCACCCAACCGTGCACGGCCCAAAGCCTGCAACTCAGCCAGGGGATTGGCCATGGGGCGATTGGCCCTGCTGGGGCAAGGCAGCCGGCCGGATCGAGATCTGAATCTCCCGCTGGCCCCTCACCACCTTGAGGGGGAGGGGCTCGCCCACCGTGGCCTGCTCGACCCTCTTGAGCAGATCAGCGGGCGTGGCTACCCGGTCCGCAGCAATCGAAACCACCAGGTCCCCCCGCTTGAGTCCCGAGGCCTCAGCAGGGCTTTGGGGAAGCACCTTCTGGACTAGGGCGCCATCGCGCTCAGGAAGTTGCAACAGGGCATTGGGATCCTGATTGTTCTCCCGGGCCACCCTGGCCGTCAGCGGCACCAGCTGGAGCCCCAGGTAGGGATGAACCACCTTGCCACCGGAGGCCAATTGGTCTGCCACCCGCTTAGCCAGATTGATCGGGATGGCGAAACCCAGGCCCGCTCCTGGTCCAGATCGAACGAGCGTATTGATGCCAATCACCTCGCCACTTGCATTAATCAGCGGTCCCCCAGAATTGCCTGGGTTGATGGCGGCATCGGTTTGGATGAGATCCAGTCGTTTGTCAGCAAACCCGAGACTGTTGATATCCCGGTGCAGGCTGCTGACAATACCGAGGGTGACAGTCCTTTCGAGGCCGTAGGGACTGCCCAGGGCAATGGCCCAGTCGCCCACTTCCAGGGCTTCGGAGTCTCCCAGGGGGGCCGCCTTGAGTTCGCCTCCTTGGGAGGGCAACCGAACGACCGCCAGGTCAGTCACCGGATCGGCCCCGATCACAGTCGCATCCACCTGGTGACCATCGGCAAAGGTGATCGCCACCCCATCGACTTGATCCACCACATGGGCATTGGTCAGGACCAGACCCTGGCCCGCGTCAATCACCACCCCGGAACCCTGACCCCGCTCCCGCATCGAAGGCGAGGGATCTCCCATCAAATCCCGCAGCAAGGGGTCCAGCATGGCCGGATCAAAGGCGGGCCTGGCCACCTGGCGCTCCGTATCGATACGGACTACAGCCGGCGACACCCGACGGGCCGCCTCGGCCACGAAGCTATGGCCGGTACTGGCCCCAGCCTGGGATAAACCAGGGGCAAGGGCGGAGGTCGCGGGGCTGAGGGCCTGGGCCGGCAAGGGGCTGCCCGGGAACACCATTACCAGGGCAGCCAACAAAACGGTTAGCACTGGGCGAACCAGTGGGCGATAAAGCTTGATCAGGGCAGGAACTCCCGAACATGTCTCGTCCCCGAAACTAGGGGGATTCCTGCCAAGCAAGGCGGGGCCATTCATGCCGGATTCCCCCCGGTGCGAACCTCGGCGCCGCCACGCGCCGGGATCCCAATCGGGCGCAATCCCTAGCCAAGCCATGAAGAATCCTCATTTTCACGGCCCTCCAGCCAGGATCAACCCTCTCCAACGGGATTAGCCCGCCTAAGTTGCCCCGAACCTTGCGCCGGTCATGGTCACAAGTTCTCCAGGCAGCCGGCGACGCTGCACCCTCTGCGAAGTCGAGATCCAATCCCTGGCAGGCGGCCAGGATCTTGTCCATTTCAGCCTGGGCGCACCAGGCAGCCGATCCAAACTGTGGGCCAGGGTCTGTCAGTACCTGCGCACTCCCGAACAGTGCGCCCAGTGCCTCAACCAGGACCCGCGCCTGCGGGGCGATGTCAGCAACAGCGATTACTACGCCGAACCTCCGGTTCTGGACATGCCTAGCTCCCTCTGATCCGGGACAATCCATCTCCCCCTGGTCCCTTAAGGTGGTGTCTTGCCCGCCGGGCAACACCCTTTCCGCCCCTGTGCCGGTACTCCGGCCAGCGTCATGAGGGGGCAGTTTGACAACTGCAGCTGCGGCGGTCCGCCCCAGCTCTTGTCTCCCCTTGCCCCACCCGCTTCTTGCTGATCTTGAGCGCCTGGCTGCCACTGCGGCCCTGGCGGCGGATCTCCAAGTCGTAGCTGTCCATCTCCACACCCACCGCATCCCCATGACGGTGCAAGTGATGGTGCGGCGATCCGATGGCGGCGACGTCAGCCTTGACGCCTGTGCGGCCTTCAGTGGCCCCCTTGGTGAGGCCCTTGAGAGTGCAGCCCTGCTGGAAAGCGCCTACGTGTTGGAGGTGAGCAGCCCCGGCATTGAGGAAGAGCTGACGAGCGACCGTGATTTCAACAGCTTTCGTGGTTTTCCGGTGGCAGTCACCCTGTGCGACGGGCAGGGGGCCGAACAGATCCGCGAAGGTCTCCTCCTCGGGCGTGACGCGCTTGAGGTTCAACTCAATGTGCGCGGCCGCACCTTGCGCCTGAATCGCGCCACGGTGACCCATGTGCGCCTGGTCAGCCCCCGCGACGGCCCCTGATCCGGCAGGGCCTTTCGCCCAAGCGGCCCCCACCACCCAGTCTTCCAACCCTCCCTTGCTTCCCTTATCCCCATGGCCCTGGTTCTGCTGCCCGGTCTGAACAACTTGATCGAGGACATCAGTGAAGAGAAAAAGCTGGCCCCTCAGGTGGTGGAGGCGGCCCTGCGGGAAGCTTTACTGAAAGGCTACGAGCGCTATCGCAGAACCCTCTATTTGGGCATCAGCGAAGATCCCTTTGAAGAGGATTATTTCAGCAATTTCGATGTGGCCCTTGATCTCGATGAAGAAGGCTATCGAGTTTTAGCCAGTAAAATCATCGTTGAAGAGGTCGAGAGCGAAGATCATCAGATCTCGATCGAGGAAGTCAGGCAAGTCGCCGATGATGCCCAAACGGGGGACACGGTTGTGCTCGATGTCACCCCGGAAAAAGATGACTTCGGTCGAATGGCTGCCGCCACGACCAAGCAGGTGCTGGCCCAAAAACTACGGGATCAACAGCGCCGCATGATTCAGGAGGAATTCGCCGACCTTGAGGATCCGGTCCTGACGGCTCGAGTGATTCGCTTCGAACGACAGTCGGTCATCATGGGCGTCAGTTCGGGCTTGGGCCGCCCTGAGGTGGAGGCCGAACTGCCGCGGCGGGACCAATTACCTAATGACAACTATCGGGCTAATGCCACTTTCAAGGTATTCCTGAAAGAGGTGAGCGAAGTCCCGCGCCGCGGGCCTCAACTATTCATATCACGCTCAAATGCAGGCTTGGTTGTTTATCTCTTTGAGAACGAAGTCCCCGAAATCCAAGAAGGCTCCGTTCGCATCGTCGCCGTTGCCCGGGAAGCCAATCCCCCCTCCCGGTCCGTGGGACCCCGCACCAAAGTAGCCGTCGACAGTGTTGAAAGGGAGGTCGATCCCGTCGGCGCCTGCATCGGGGCGAGGGGTTCTCGCATTCAGCAGGTGGTCAATGAGTTACGTGGCGAGAAGATTGATGTCATTCGTTGGTCTCCTGATCCCGGCGAATACATCGCCCATTCCCTCAGTCCCGCCCGGGTCGATATGGTGCGCCTCGTCGACCCTGAGGGCCACCACGCCCATGTACTTGTACCGCCCGATCAACTCAGTTTGGCCATTGGTCGCGAAGGGCAGAATGTGCGCCTCGCCGCAAGATTGACGGGTTGGAAAATCGATATCAAGAATTCGCAGGAATACAACCAGACATCGGAAGACGAAACCGTCGCCGTACTCATCAGCCAAAGGCAGGAAGAGGAAGCCCTGCAAGCGGAAGCAGAGGCCCGACTGGCCGCTGAACAAGCCACCAGAGCTGAGGAGGACGCGCGCCTAAGGGAGCTTTATCCCTTGCCCGAGGACGAAGACGAAGACGGGGCCCCAAGCGACACCCCCGCAGAACCCGACATGGAGAACGAAAGGTGAGGGGCGATCGCCCGGTGCTGCGCCGTTGTGTGGCCTGTAGGACCCTGGCGGACCGACGCCATCTGTGGCGGGTCATCCGCCTGGCTGGCGGAGGGTTCGCCCTAGACCGGGGCATGGGCCGCTCGGCCTACGTCTGCCCCAGCCATGATTGTCTGCAGGACACGCAACGGCGCCGGCGACTCCAGAGGGCCCTGCGCTGTCAGGTGCCCGCCTCGATCCTGGACAGCCTGCAGGCGCGCCTACAGCAGCCCCTGAGGCAAGATGAAGCATGGCCCGCGTCCGACTGTGGCCCGGACACTGCGGTTACCCCCGACCGAATCTGAGACCTGAATGACCACCAGCGGCAAAATGAGGATTTATGAGTTGTCCAGGGACCTGGGCCTGGACAACAAGGACGTGCTCGACGCCGCCGAGACCCTGTCCATCCCGGCACGCAGCCATAGCAGCTCAATCAGCGAAGATGAGGCGGGTCGCATTCGGGCACTGATCCGCACTAAAAGCAACGGAGGGGGAGCTGCGCCTGCGCCAGCCCCCAACGCCATCCTCGCCGTGAAGAAGGCGAACCAGGAAACCGGGGCATCCCCAGGGACTCAGCCTGCTGAGCCCCCAGCCCGTCCTGTGACGCCAGCGCCAGCCCCTCCTGCGGCCGCCGCAGCCCCCGCACGTCCATCCCCAGCACCGGCCCGGGCCGCCTCAGTACCAGCAAGCCCACCC
>Ga0194059_1000369_pt1 | contig 21641 bp, 26 predicted proteins | sample SepL6211m_MetaG_FD_163426 | JGI IMG/M metagenome (GOLD analysis project Ga0194059, IMG submission 163426) | Anoxic zone freshwater microbial communities from boreal shield lake in IISD Experimental Lakes Area, Ontario, Canada - Sep2016-L626-11m | ecosystem: Environmental > Aquatic > Freshwater >... | reverse complement strand
GAAAAATTATCCTGAGTGCTTTTGAGCCAGAGGAAAATTTTACCAGCGGTTGGTGGGGGCGGTGTGCAAGCCATTAAGTACTGCGCCAAAAATTGTAAAAGAATCCAAAGTACGAAGTCAAAGCTGAGTGCTAGTGGCGTTGCGAAGAGTAAAACAATAATACTAGTTACTCTTGGTCGGATGTCAGAAATTGAAAGCGGGTTGAGCATGGGCTTGCCTTCGTCTTGTTTTTTTTGCAGCAAAGTTTCAATGGTGTCGATGATTTTTAAATCAACCGCCGAGCTCAAACCAGCTACAAGGAACATGCCAATATAGTATAGTGGTGGCTTTGAGCTCCAAAAAATGGCCCAACTAATGAAAGGAATCGGTGCTAGTGTAGTAAATATTTTGGCCAGTGAAAAACAATTTTTACCAAAAAATTTTTGATAAAAATTAGTTACTACCTGGAAAAAATGCAAAATTACCCGATCCGCTAAGATTAAATTGCTGATAATTTTTGACATGTCCAACGCCTCCTTGAATTTTGGTTGGTGTTTAAAGGTGCAGATATTTAGAATAATACAGAAATACTAAATCGTCAATGTGTGGTATGATAAATAAAAGTATTAAAGTCTTAAACTTAAATTATGACAAAAAATCAAGTAAAATTAGGCATTTATGTTAGTTTAGGATTAATAATGTCTGTTTTTACTTTTTTAAATATGAATTTTCTTGCCCCAAAAACAGTGATTTGGGAGCGAAATCAAAATCTTGAAATTTTAAAAGATAAAACAGTAGTTACGCCCAATGCTCAGATAAATAACTCATCTATTCCTTTGAGTATTGCTAGTTCTTCGTCTGGTGTGCGGCTGTTATTTTTTGGTGATCTAATGCTTGATCGTTGGGTGCGTCAGTTAATTGACAAAAATGGTCTTGATTCGATATTTGATGGTCTTAGTCAGGATGAGGGCAGTTTTTTTAAAAATTATGATTTTGTCGGTGCCAATCTTGAAGGGGTTGTGACCGATAAGGGCAATCATTATTCGCCCGTATATGCCAATGACTTCGCTTTTAGACCAGAAGATGTTAGGGGACTCAGTAAATATAATTTTAATATCTTTAACGTGGCCAATAACCATGTTACCGATCAGGGCGTAAAGGCGGAAGTACAAAGTCGAAAAAAATTGATCGAGCTGGGCTTTGCAAATTTTGGTTGTCATGACCGGTTAGTAGGTGATTGTAGCAGTCTAATTACTCACACAGGTTCAACCACAATCTCTTGGCTGGGTTTTAGTCAGGTCTATGGCGTCCTTGACCAGGCTGCAGTGGTTCAGCAAATAACTAAGGCAAAAAAACTGGCTGATTTTGTTGTGGTTAATATTCATTGGGGCAGTGAGTATCAAGCCAAATTTAATCAGACACAGCAGCGATTAGGTCACGCCATGGTGGAGGCGGGGGCAGACGTAGTCATTGGTCATCATCCGCATGTTGTTCAGGGGGTAGAAAAATACCAAAATCGTCTAATTTTTTACTCGCTCGGCAATTTTATCTTTGACCAATATTTTTCTACTAAAACCCAGCAAGGCCTAGCCCTAGGCATTATATTGAATAATGAAAAACTGGCAATAGATATTTATCCGCTTGCTTTAGGTAGAACTTCGCCAAGACAAATACAAGGCGTAGCCAAACAGCGAGCCTTTAATGAACTCGCCAATATTTCGGCCGAGGATGATACACTGCGCTCTCAAATAAAAAATGGAAAAATAGTTATATCCAATATCGTTAAATAGTGTTATAATCAAAATATATTATTAGCTTTAAATATGGCCAAGGAACCGCAGATAAATTTAAAAGAAATCGCCATTCCAACTATTTCAAATGACGATCTCAAAAAACTTCTCGATGAAAATTTGCGTTTAACGCAAGAAATTCATGAGATGACGCACAAGATTAAGAGTTACATAACTTTTCAGAAATTTATGAGCTTTGTCTATATGGTGCTAATTATCGGACCAATAATCTTCTCGATATTTTATCTGCCACCGCTGCTTAAACAGGTTTTTGGGTCGTATTCAGAATTACTCAATCCAACTAATCCGAGCGCTTTACTGCAAAATGTTAATCTGGAACTTCAGAAAAATCAAAATCTTTTGAAATAATAGATTTAAAAAACACCGTACTGTCGTAGTATGGTGTTTTTATTTTTATACTTGCCCCTTGGTTTATTGTTTTGGTTTTTTTAATTAGTAATCCGTGATTTATTGAAATTAATTTTTTTCGATTGTTTCTTTGTATTCTAAGCCGTTACCTAAAATTGGGAGAATTGCGGTAAAAAAACTGTTAGCAATTTTATACTTACTGTCAGTTAAAAATTTTTCACTTTCTTTTTTGAAGTCAGTATTTAAAATATCTTTTACTTCGATAAAATAAGCTCCCTTTGTTGCGCCTATAGATCCTGGAAATAAGTTGGTTTTTATTGATTTGTCATACCCTGCTAGTTTTATTTTAGTTTCATTTTTTGATCCATGATTATACCAAAATTCAAGTTCTGAATTGGCTTTAGTTTTTAAAGATTTGATTATTTCTGGTTTACTTTTCTTCTCTTTTGTAATTATTGATTGGGAAATTAGCTTGATCGACATGATGGGAAAATATTTTTTCAAGTCTTTTGCTGAAAAAAATTCTATTGTGCATTCCATTTTTTGCTTGTTTGAGTAGCATGCCTTTTTAATAGCAGTCAAATGGTTTCTTGTAAGAGTGTTTTGAATATTTTTTATAATTTTGTCTATAGGTATTTGAATCGAATATTTGTAGTCTGGTCTGTTTACAAGTGCATTTTTTTCATTTTGTACTTGATTAAGTAAATCGCCTCTGCATTCCTTGCTGAACATAATAAGCCAGGGGAGAGACTCTATATTACCTATTGCTAGTGCTGCAGGGTACATAGTATCTTGACTGATTTCATTAAAACTGGCAGGACAGGAGACTGATTTATTTGCATACTTTATGCTCTCACTAGAAGAAGCGTATTCATTTTTATTTCCATATTCGAATTTTATTCTACATGAACTGGTGGAATTACCTTCAATTGAGTAATAAAAGGGGTTATTTTTTCTAATTATTTTTAATTTTCCGGGACTGCAGTTTATTAATTTATCACCAAAGCATTTTAGATTGTCATTTATTATTTTTTCAGATTTTTTTTCATTGAGAATTTTTTCAAAATCTTCTGTGTAGCTAAATTGACCACAATCATTTGTGGTTTGTGCCATCGTTTTGTTGGCGCTCAAAAGCAGAGTAAATGTAAAAATGAAGATCAAAAGCTGTTTCATAACTTTATATTAATGAATTAATTTTAATTTGTATTAAATATGTAATCCGTAGTTAAATCGACGTAAATTTTTAATTTTTAATGTGTTTATTCTGATCGTATCTTTTATTTAAGAAAAATCCTACTATTAGGTAATCACAAGCTTAAAGCAAATTTTTATTTTTTGTAATTTTACCTTAATTTTTATTGTCTAATTTTGTTATTATATCATTATTTCAATTGTCCTAAAAGTCGTAATTAAATGTTTAAATATAATGACTTACTATAATATATTATATTATTTTAGGTATGAAAAAATTAGTTTCTTGTTGAATGAGACTAAAATTGGCTAAAAAAATTGAAAATAATATGAGATATGTTTTTGATTTATTGTTAATTTAATAAGTGCATTTTTATTATAAAGATTTATTTGCTAGTCATTTACCAAGCAAATTGGTAATAAAAATGAGCCCATCATCTGATGAGCTCATGCTGTGTAAATTATTCAAATAAATATTTTACAACTTCAGGATCTGGGAAGTTATCGAATTTCATGCCAATAGTTAGATAATAATATTTTTATGTGATTTGGGGTTAATTTTTATCGAAACAAAATTTAGTGGTGTTTGCAATATCGCCTCCATAAATTTCAACGGTTTCACAATTTTCATTTTTGCAATCATTGTCATTAGAGCATGCTTTGTGGCACAATAGATCGCCCTCTTCATCGCCGGCTACTGGGCCACTCGGCCCCATGCCGCTATACTGTGAGTGATAACAAATATAGCCAGCATCGCAGGCCACATCATTTGCGCAAGATTTTAAAGTCGTGTTATTTGCTAAAGGTTTAGTAATTATCGAATTTTCTTGGTTGGTTGAAATAGTTTTTTTAGGGTTTTTAATAAACTTGGCTTTACTATTGCGCAATAGTACGGCCGATAATCCAATAATTGCGATCATGATTGTTGAAAAAGTGATTATAGTTTTTTTACTCATTTATTGTGTTTTATAATAAGTCTAATTTCGTGCAAATTTTTTAGTTATTTTTAATAAATCTCACTGACATTAAAATTTTTTCAAATTGTGATCTTCTTTTTGTATCATGATTGCTTAAATTTTTATTGTTTAAGACATTAAAGGAGCTAGTTTTGATGAAGTTCGTATATTTTTTATTTACAGCATCATTGTCGGTCACGGTGTAATTGTTATTTATTTTTTGGGACAAGTCGATTGGCTGAAAATTAAAAATTAGATTGGCGTAGTCGTTTTTATTTTTATTTTTTAATAAGGCTCGTGTATTAAAGATTGGAGAAGCTTCGATATTGTCATAATTAGTTGAAAGATTGAATTTATTATTGCTAAGTTGAGCGTTTTTGCACGTCACGCCGTTCTTATAGGTCAAAGGATTTTTGCAATTGAAATCAGTGCTGGTTGGCGTCTCATACAGCCAACTTTTGTAATTTTTTGTTTCCATGGATAGGCTGAATATATTTTGACTGTCCTTGTTGTTAAAAAATACGTCAATACTTTTGCCGCCCTCAAATGACTCTTTTGAGTTAGAGTTGTCTGTAATTACTTCTTTGTATGTTAAATCACTTGGGTACCTGAAGCTTATGCCTGTAATTTTATTTGTATATATTTTTGAGTCAGATGCGGTAAAGCCAGTAGTCGCCCAAGTCATTGGCGCATAGGTCACAAATGTCAAAAGAGATAACAAAACGACTTGTTTGATTTTTTTCATGTTTTTTTTGATGATATTTTTAATGCAGCACTCATATTAAAAATTCGTCTTATTTTTTGTCTAATATTTTACGTGAAGTCTTTAAAACTAACGCTCTCGGTATAAACCTGACGGAGCTAGACATGATATAATTCATAATTCCGTGTATGGCCACTGTTTTGCCTTGCATCATTGAATTGTAGCCATATTCTGCCACCTCCTTAGCTGTTGGCAATTTTTTATTCTTAAAGAGTTCGCTGTCTTCCATGGCGCCTGCTGCTTGAAAGCCAGTTTCTGTTGCCCCTGGGCATAGTGCAGTCATTGAAACGCCTGTATTACTTATCTCATTGCTGATCGCTTCAGTAAAGCTTAATACGTAGGCCTTTGTGGCGCAATAGACGGCCATAGTCGGTCCTGGTTGGAAGGCAGCTGTTGAGGCTACATTCATTATTTTGCCACTTCCTTGCCTGATCATGTCGCGAAGATAGAGTTTGGTGAATAGCGTTAAGGTGGTAATATTCAAATTGATCATTCTTAACTCTTTATCCCAGTCGGTATTAGTAAACATGCCAAAGTCGCCAAATCCTGCGTTGTTTATCAAGTAATATATCTGGATATTTTGTTTACTTGTCTCGTTATATACTTCTTGGGCCGAGTTAGTTGCGGAAAGGTCTTTAGAGATAATATAAACACTAACTTTGAATTGTTTTTCAAGCTCAGCCTTAATCTCGTCTAATTTTGCTTTGTTTCGGGCAACTAAAACCAAATCACAGCCCTTGGAGGCGTGAATTCGTGCCAACTCTAAGCCAATTCCGTTGGATGCTCCTGTTATTAAGGCGGTGTTCTTCATTTTGGATTACTTATATTGTAGTTTAATTTTATAATGAGGCATAATAGATTCGGAACAATTCGCCAACAGTAGAGCTCCGAATATTAGTGATGGCACACGATTTTGGTGAATGTCCACGTGACTCGAAAAGCTCGGTCCTGTTAAATGTCATTATAGTACAATTATCGCAAATATGACTGAAATGCACAAACGCTTAATTATCTTTAGCATGATAGCTTAGCTTTAGTAGAGTGGGGTATTAAAAAAGAGGTGAACTAATAAAGTTAACCTCCTGATTGATTATACAGTTGCAGTTATGATTGTGCCGTGGATATGGCAATCTGGTTTTTTGGTATGAATTAAGCCCAGACTAATATCTGAGAATGGTGTGCACCATTTGAAGTTGTTTAACCAAATAATTTTGCCAGCTGCATATGTGGCTGGCTTTTTTGTTTAAAAAAATTTCGAATTGAGTTACTAAATATGGCAGAGCCCTTGAGGATACTAGTTGTTAAATAATCAGAAGGGCCTGAGTCGCCAAAAAATTAGCCGTGAATTTCAAACTGATGCTCGATAAACACTCCATCTTTATAAATAAATTTTCCAGAGAAAAATCCTTTTTGGTCTAACCATTTAATGAAAATTTTGTCCGCTTCCCATAAATTCAAATCAAATAACTTATCGTCATTAATCCATTCAAGATTTCCTTCATTTGATTCTATTAATTCACCATCAAATTCAGTAATTACAAAAAGAAAGACATACCAAGTTTCTCCTTTACTAAATTGCGGAAATGTAAGTATGCCTTTTATTAAAGGGTTCTTTGCATTTAACCCACACTCTTCTTTGACTTCACGAATGATACATTCTTCAGGTGTTTCACCGTCCTCAATTTTGCCACCGAGACCATTCCATTTTCCTTTGTGCATATCGTTTTCCTTTTTGACACGGTGAAGCATGAGGGTTTTTCCATTTTTTCTAATGTAGCATAGCGTTGCGAGTTTCATATTAAAACGTGATTAACAAGTAAAAATTTTTAGCGACTTCATTTAATTGTCCAAGGCCCATTCGTCGTTTGCGGAGCACGGAACGATAGTGACTGCGCTGCGATTTTGCCTAACTCGTTAATATACGAAATAATTTCGTATAATATGCTAAATTTGGTATGTCATGCTAACTATTTAGCGTTATTTAGCAATATTGTAATTATAACCACAATAAGATAAAAATGAAAGTTGTTGTGTCGTTTTTGTGTATATGGGTTGAATTTTCTTATTTGCTATAAAAAAAATAATTGGCTAGAATTAAATAACGTTAAATGTTTTAAAATATACGTAATTGATGTTGTGATAAATTAATAAAAATGGAAAATTTACTTGAAAAAATTGAAGAACTACGGGAGAAATTGCTTGATTTGTGGCGATTACTTGATATTGATCGTCAGATTGAGGTCGTGAACGAGCTTAAAGTTGAGATGAGTGGTGCTGATTTTTGGCAGGACCGTGAACGGGCGGTCGAGGTGGGCAAGCAAGCTGAGGGCCTGGAAAAGGAGACGTTAAAGTGGCAAGAGCTCAAAACCAAGATTCGTGATTTGGAAGAGCTGGTGGCGGAAGCCAACAAGGAGTGGGATGATTCGTTGGCTGAAGACGCTTTAGCGCAATATACGGATTTGAAAAAAATCCTCGAGGGGTTTGAATTTTTAGTCTTATTTAATGGTAAATATGATCGGTCTAATGCTATTATCTCGGTTCATGCTGGGACTGGCGGGACTGATGCGCAGGACTGGGCAGAGATGCTTGAACGGATGTTTCTGCGCTTTGCTGAGCGCAAAAATTTTTCAACTGAGGTTTTGGATTTTTCTGCCGGTAATGAGGCCGGCATCAAGAGTGTGACGATCAAGATTGCTGGTCCTTGGGCTTACGGCTATCTGCGCGGCGAGGGCGGGGTGCATCGCTTGGTTAGGATATCACCTTTCGATGGTGAGGGACTGCGTCATACATCATTTGCTCTTGTAGAGGTTATCCCGGAGTTACCGGAAACGGTTGAGGTTGAGGTTTTAGCCGAGGATTTGAAGGTTGATACTTTTAGGGCCTCTGGGCCGGGTGGTCAAAATGTCAACAAAACTGAGAGCGCTATCCGTATTACACATGTGCCGACCGGCATAATTGTCAGCTGTCAAACTGAACGCTCACAACATCAAAATCGGGAAAACGCCATGAATATCTTACGCGCCAAGCTGCATCAATTGCAAGAAGCTGCGCGTTTGTCGGAGACCTCTCTCCTTAAAGGCGAGACGCAAAAGGCTGAGTGGGGCAAGCAAATCCGGTCTTACGTCATGCAGCCTTATCAAATGGTCAAAGACCATCGGACTAACTATGAAACAGCCCAGGTGCGTGAAGTCTTGGATGGTGAGCTTGAGTCTTTTATGGAGGCGTATCTCAGGGCGAATCGTAGTTAATACTCAGTTTTGTTATAAATGAGTCGTGTGTTGCAAAAATATCTCAATGCATTTTTAGTCGCTTTTATATGTGGCGTTGGCGTGGCTTCATTTTTGCCTGAAAGTTTTTTTGGTTATCAATTTTATATCTTCACAGTCGCAATTTTATTTATAATTGCGGCTGTTTTTGTTCGCTGGTATGTTGGGTCTCGTCAAAGACTGTTTGCTTTTTTTGGTTGCTTAGCTATTCTCGGTCTTGGTTTGTGGCTTTATGGTTTTAGCTTATTGGTGCCGACAATGGACCATGTTGTAAATTTTGCTGAACAAAAAATTGCCTTGTCTGGCAGGGTAGTGGCTGAGCCGGAGCTACGTCAGAATGAGAGACGATATGTGGTTAGTGATTTAAAATTTGCAGTGGGGCCTAGAAAGCTCGATGGCAATATCCTGATTGTCGCTCCTAATTATCCGGAACTATTATTTGGTGATGTAGTTAGCTTTAAATGCAGGCTTAAGCGAGCTCAAAAGATTGAGGATTTTAATTATGACCGCTATTTGGCGAAGTCTGATATATATGTCTTATGTTACCAGCCGGTTTTTGAAAAGATTAACCGTGGTGATTTTAAGACCAGAACAGAAATATTAAACTATATTTACAGTAAAATTTATTTTTATAAAAATTTAATTCGTAATTTATATATTGAAAATCTGGGTCAAAATGAGTCAAGTTTAGCTAATGGCATAATGCTTGGTGATCAAAAGATTATGGATACGACTTTGCGCCAAAATTATGCCAGTTCTGGCCTCGCACATATCATTGCAATCTCCGGCATGAACATGACCTTGATTTCTGGGTTTATCTTGCTTGTGTTGATCTGGCTCGGTTTGTGGCGACGGACGGCCTTTTACGTATCAATGATTATATTATGGGTCTATACAGCAATGATTGGCATGCCCGCCTCGGCGGTGCGGGCGAGTATTATGAGTTCGATCATTTTGGCCGGTCTGGCATTTGGCCGGCTAGCCAGTACGGAGCGAGTTATCTTGATTGTGGCGAGCTTGATGATTGCACTCAACCCTCTGATCTTGCGTGATGATATCGGCTTTCAGTTAAGTTTTATGGCATTTTTAGGGGTTGTATATTTTTATGAGCCTATACTTGAGTGGTTTCAAATCAAAGTATGGTTAAGGCGTTGGCCGAATTTTATCATCGAAGGTCTGGCTATGACTCTGGCGGCTCAAGTGCTGAGTTGGCCGATTATGATTAATAACTTTGGGCAAATCTCATTTATCTCACCGTTTGTAAATATTTTGGCGGTGCCCTTGTTGGCCCCACTAATGATATTATTATTTTTAGTCTTGCCAGTGTATTATTTTTCAACTTCAATGGGTTGTGTACTCTTTATGCTGATTGATTTTTTACTCAAGTACCTAAATTTTTTGGCTACTTTTTTTGGTGGTCAAAGCTGGTCGATTTTAAGGTTTGATGGTCTGGGTCTGTCGTTGACGTTTGTGTATTATTGTTTTATATTATATGTAGTTAAGCGAAGAAAAATTAACTCAATATGATTCACATACCCCTGGTTAGGCGACGTCATAACAATCACTGGAAAGTCATTGCTATCGGTTTGATGGTTATTATTTTTTTGGCGGTGAGCTTCCTGTCGCTTTATTTTTATGTCTTTGGTGCTAAAAATCCGCTTAAGGCTGCTAGCGTTACCAGGCCAACCAATATATATGTCGCGCCGCAATATCGCTTGAGTTCGCTAATAAAGGACAGGATTATTAAATAATTGACGTGTCTTGGTTAAAGGTTAACATCAAAAAAATAGTTGTCATTGTTTTTATAACGTCAGTCGTTTTGTCGATTGGCGTATTTTTTTATTTATATCAAATTAGCAGCGGTCAGGCTAAAAAATTAAGAATTAGTTTTTTGGATGTAGGGCAAGGTGATGCTGAATTAATTCAAACAGCAGAGGGGCAAAATATCCTCATTGATGGCGGGCCTAATAAAAGTGTCCTATCGGCACTAAATTCACGGTTGCCCTGGTGGGACAAGACTTTTGAGGTTGTGGTCTTGACCCATGAACATGACGATCACTTAGCAGGTTTAATCGAAGTTCTCAAAAGATACAAAGTCGGCAAAATATATTTGGCGAGCAGTATCAAGGAGACGCCACTACTAAAAGTTTTTACCGATCTAGCGACTGAGAAAAATGTGCCGATAAATCACTTGGCATTGGATTATAAGATTAAGTTTGGTGAAAATTATCTAAATTTACTAGTGGCCACTGGTACGTTACGCGGTGGTGGTGAGTTTGAAAATGAGAATTCCTTGATTGAGCAGTTGGTCACGCCGAGTGATGATAACATTCTTTTGATGGGTGATGCCGGCAAAGCCAGAGAAGAGGTGATGATAAATGGCAATGCAAAACTACATGCGCAAATAATTAAAATCGGCCATCACGGTTCTGATGGTGGTACAACTGAGAATTTTTTGAAATTTGTCGCTGCGCCTATCGTTGTAGTTTCTGTTGGTCAGGGCAACAAGTATGGCCACCCAAGTCCGCGCATTCTGCAGCGTTTCAAGCGCTTGAATGAGTCGGTTTTTAGGACCGACCTGCTCGGCACCATTACTTTCAGTTATCAAAATAAAGCTTGGAGCCTTGATTAGAAGTTGGCTATAGCCTATAATTACAGTGTAAAAAAATATGTATGGTAAAAAAAATACTTTTGGTTGAAGATGACGAGATGCTGCGTGAAATATATGGTTCAAAGTTACAAAGTGAGGGCTTTGAATTGACGGCGATCGATAATGGCGGTGATGGCTTGTTGGCGGCCAAGGCTCAAATCTTTGATTTGATACTGCTTGATGTGATACTGGCGCAACTCGATGGCTTCTCAATTTTAGAAGATTTAAAGTCAAAACCGGAGACCTCTGGTATGCCAGTCGTTATGTTAACAAATCTTGGAACGCATGAAGACAGGTTAAAGGGTGAGAAACTTGGTGCGGCTGATTATTTAGTTAAGTCAAACATTACTCCGGAGCAGTTGATTCAATCTATTGCTAAATATTTAGCTTGAGCTTGGACTATTAATATATAAAAAATATGCCAATAGTAAGGGCCAAAAATTTGGATGTGACCAAAAAGAAAAAGGCGACAAAGTCTAAAGTCGAGCCTAAATCTTCTATAAAGTCATTGGAGAAAAAATTAGTTAGCATGAAAGAAGTTACCGAGACAGATTCTGGACATTTATTACCTGAAATTGCTCTATCAACACGAGCTAAAAAGAAAGAGTTGACTAAAATTGCTGTAAGTAGTAATTTGCCTGAGAAGGTGATTATAGACAGTGGTAGCATAGTGTCAACCACTCAGCCTGAAAAAAGGTCTTCAGTGCCTAAAATTCTCTTGATCGAGGATGACGAGATGCTACGTGAAATGTATGAAACTAAGTTCAAGTCAGAGGGTTATAACATTATTACTGCTGACAATGGGGCGGATGGATTAAAATTAGCCCTGAGTAATGAATATAAACTAGTCCTACTTGATGTTATTTTACCGCAACTCGATGGCTTCTCGGTCCTTGAAGAAATGAAGGCTAATAAATTAACAACCCCGGTAGTATTATTGACTAATCTCGGCACAGACTTTGATCGAACCAAGGGTGAAAAAATGGGCGCTGCCAATTATTTGGTCAAGGCGAATATGACACCAGATCAAATCGTAACCATAGTGAAAAAATATTTAGTTTAATTAATTTTTTATATAGCTTATGATTAAGAGAGAAAAAACATTTGTTATTATCAAGCCAGATGGCGTTCAGAGGTCTTTGGTGGGCAATATTATCAGTCGCTTTGAACGAGCCGGCTTGAAAATTACTGGTATTAAGTTTGTCGTACCGACGGCTGATCAGTGCTGGTCTCATTACAATAAGGATGACGCTTGGTTTTTGTCCAAGGGTGAAAAAATCTACAAACAACGTCAGGAGGCTGGCATGACGATTGATAAAGAGGCGATTGAATATGGCCGTGACATTATCGGTCAATTGGTTAAATTTATGACCTCTGGTCCTGTAGTTACAATGGTAATCGAGGGTAATCAGGCTGTCGGCGTAGTAACCAAGATCGTGGGTGGTACAGAGCCGTTGACTTCCGATGTGGGTACGATCAGGGGTGATCTGACTTTGGATTCTTACGATTTGGCTGGTTTAGACAGTCGAGCCGTGAGAAATTTGATTCACTGTTCGGATAAGCCAGAAGAGGCTCTGCGTGAAATTGATATCTGGTTTAAGCCGGAAGAAATTATCTCTTATCGTTTAGTGGCGGAGCAGATCCTGTATGATGTAAATCTGGACGGTATCTTAGAATAAAAGCGCTAAAATTAAATAAAAAGCACTTAGATATTTGACTAAGTGCTTTTTTTATGCTATGGTCTTGCTATTGTAAAAAGCTGTACATTTTATTGAATTGGCAAATTTGCCAGAAAGGAGACGACGGTGTCTGGAGAATTTAATGCAGAAGTCGTGCAGGCCACGGTTCGTGGTTTAACAACACGGACTAACAAAAGCAAGAAAATGCTTCGAGGTATATATTTTAACCTCGAAAAAAAGAAAACAGCTGAAAATTCAACAGAGGTAGAAAAAATTCAAACTGAAATTGAAATTAAACTCAAGACTGTTTTAAAAGGAGCGACAAAATGAATATGGAGACTGATGGCCAGCGTTATTGTGCAGAATGTTATACGGATTTAATGGCTACGGAAAAATTCTGTCACCGCTGTGGTTGCCGAGAAATAAGGGTCATCGCACCAGAAATTGAGGTTACCTCAGCCTGCGTTTTGCCAAGTGTAAAAACAGTTTTGCATCACAAGCCAGTTGGTTACGGCGAATTCTGTTAAAGGAGGGTTTATGCCAAAGGTTAAAATCGGAGCCAAGTTCTTATCGCTTGAGGATGTCTATCACGCAATGATGCTCGAACATACGACCGAGCGGGTGGTACTACTGCAGGACAAGCAGAAATTCGAAGTAAGAATTAAGTCTGAAGATCCGGACGCTGTAGATTGTGAGGCTGTTGGGCTTAGCGTAGCCAAGTCTCCAAGTCATGTTGTAAAAATCCAGATTTTTTGGACAGATTAGGTCATTAACCCATCTTTTAAAGATGGGTTTTTTATTTGACAGAAGTAAATTTTTTTTATATCATCAATCTATGAATAATTTTATCAACAATAATTTGCTCAACTTGAGCAGCCTCGTAATCGAGGTTTAATTATTGTTGGGAATTTTATCATTTTGTTAAATCCCAGCAATGGCTGGGTTTTTTTGTTCATTAAAAATGAAAGGAGTGCAGAGGGGATCAAAATCGAAGTTCAAACAGACTACCAAAAAAAAGGAGAAAAACCATGAACAACAGCAAGATTTTTATCTTTGACACGACGTTAAGAGATGGTGAGCAATCACCTGGCAACAGCATGAATACCTCGGAAAAAATGCGGATTGCCAAGCAACTCGAAAGGCTGGGCGTCGATATTATCGAGGCTGGTTTTCCGATCGCATCAGATGACGATTTTAATGCCGTCAAGATGATAGCGCAGGAAATTAAAGGGCCGCAAATTACTGGTCTGTGTCGAGCAACTACCACTGATATAGATCGTGCTTGGGCGGCCTTGCAATATGCTGGTGAGCGAGCTCGAATCCACACATTCATTGCGACTTCACCCATCCACATGGAACGTAAGTTAAAAATGACACCAACGCAAGTGTTGACTGCAGCGGTGGCTGCCGTTAAGTATGCTAGGCAGTTTACTAGCAATATCGAGTTTTCCTTCGAGGATGCAGTTCGATCAGAAAAAAGGTTTTTGCTTGAAATGGCTTTGGCTGTCATTGATGCCGGGGCGACGGTGTTGAATATTCCGGATACGGTAGGTTACGCAACACCGGCAGAATATGGGGCAATTTTCGCTTACATCAACGAAGTGGTGTCACGTGATATTATATTGTCAGCTCATTGTCACAATGATTTGGGCTTGGCTGTTGCCAATTCGCTCGCAGCTATTCAGAATGGTGCGCAGCAAATCGAATGCACTATCAATGGTATCGGTGAAAGGGCTGGCAACTGCTCGCTTGAAGAAATTGTTTCTATTATTCGTTTAAAGAGTAGAGAGCTACCATTTTATACAAACGTTAAAAGTGAATTATTGGTCCCATCGAGTCAGTTGTTGGTTTCAACGACCGGCATGCGTGTACAATCGAACAAGGCTATCGTTGGCGCCAATGCTTTTGCTCATGAGTCTGGTATTCATCAACATGGAGTCCTCGCTGACCCTGAGTGTTATGAAATCATGACGCCTGAATCAGTCGGTTTAAATCAGAATAAACTGGTTTTAGGCAAACATTCAGGCAAGGCTGCCTTGGCTCAGCGTGTCGAAAAGCTAGGCTACGTTCTTGATAAATCAGAGATTGATTCTTTGATGGTTAAATTTAAATCGCTGGCAGATAAAAAAGGTGAGGTCTTTGATGAGGACATATTGTCAATGCTTGGTTTTGAACCAGAAGAAGGCCGTTTTGAATTGAACGATCTTGTGGTTAGTAGTGGCACTGTTACCATGGCCAAGGCAACTGTTTCTATTTTTGATTATAAAGAATTAAAGCGTACAGTTAATTTAGGTGATGGTCCAGTCGACGCAGTTTTTGGGGCAATTAGAAATTTAACCGGCAATCATTCGAGTTTGGATGATTTTCAGGTCGGATCTTTGACTGGCGGTACTGGCGCTCAGGGTGAAGTAACAGTTAAAATGTCGAGAAATGGTATGACAGTCAATGGTCGTGCCACTTCAACTGACATTATTATTGCTTCTGCCAAAGCTTATCTTGATGCTTTGAATCGTCTCGAAAAGGCCACTCAAGTTGAAGAGTTGATTTAAATTATGGAGGGTGTAAAAATACACCCTCTTTTTTTATTTGATATAGTCAGTATTAAAAGCTGTCTCATTAAATGAGTAGTTATCCCCCATAAATGATATAATTTTTTTGCTACTTATGGCGGCATTTTTGAGACAGGCAGTGGCGCCAGGTGAGGGGGTGATATTAAATAAAATATTCTCACCCGTGATTTCTATTTCACCCATAATTAATTTACCAGTTTTGTTGTCTATTAGTTGCGGGCGAATACCAGCCTTAGTTTTGCCATTTTTAAAATCTTTATAATTTAGACTGGGGATTATTTTTTGGCAAACTGAAGCAAAGGCTCTTGGTCCGAAATATGGCAACTCATAGATTAAACTTTTGAAGAGAAAACTAAATAAGGTCGGTTCCGTTACAACCTTAACGATTGCCAGGGTGGCGCTTAGACCCGTTAACGATGATTTGGCAAAGTCAAAAAATGACTTTAAGTCATTGCGTTCAAGAAATGGCATAATGTTGGCAGTCGGGCCAAAGCGAGTCAGGGTTTCTTGATTAAGTATTGGGTCACCATGAACTGCGGCAAAGGGTAATTTACCACTTTGCATGGTATAGACCTTGCCATTTAAGACTTTTCTCGCTGAGGTGTAAAAATTACCGCCGACTGGTAGGATTGAGTATTCAAGTCCATAACCGAGCGGCTTGGCAAACATCAGGCTGTGGGCGCACATCGACACAACCACGACCTCAGCAGTAAATGAATCGTTGGCGGTGGTGATTTTGTAGCCTGTAGTATCTTTTTCAATGCTGGTAATTTTGGTATTGGTAAAGATGTCAATTTTTTTTTGCGAGTTATTTTTGGTTTCGTTGGCTAGCGCCTTGGCAAGTTGCCCGAAATCGATGATATAACTTTTGTCTGAATAAAAGGCGGCTAACGGTGTATCTTTGGCGCGTCCATTCAGGATTTCTGGTTCGAGTTCGCCGATACGCTCTTTTGAAATTAATTCTAGTTCTGGAAAAATATTTTTGAAATTTTCGTATCTAGTCGTGAGCCGATCCACTTCTTCCTGGCCAACAGCAAGGGCTAGTTTGTGAGATTTTTTGTAGAGATTTTCGTATTTTGGTTCTAAGCTTTTAAGCAATCTGACTACCATTTCCGAAGCGCTTTTTGTGGCCTTGGCTTTTTCTTCTGAATAGTTAGTTTCAATGTCACCAAAGTGTAATGTCTGACTGTTGTTGCTGCCATGTGAATTGACCAGTCCCACATCGGCGCATTTTTCAAACAAGCAGATTGACTCGAGATTCGTATATTTATTTAGAGTGTGAAAAATTGAGCTGCCAGTAATGCCACCGCCCAGAATGGCTACTTGGAAATGCTTATTTGTTTGTGATTCCATATTAAAAAATTTAACGCTAAATTTAAAAAAACCGACCTTTGTCTAAGGTCGGTTTTGATTGGAGGATTTTTTATCCAAATCAAAACCGCCGGTAATTATCGTTACCGTTGTCATTATTATTGATATTTAATGATATTACTTGCATTTTTAAATTTTAACAAACTGCATATTATTATGCAAGTTTTGTGATATTGTCTAATTTTAATATTTTATGATAGAGTTTTTGTATAAATTAAAATTATGAATTTTTCTCAAAGATCAACAAAATTAACTTCATCACCTTTATACGTTTTTTTTCGCAAGGTCAAGGAAGAAGAGGCTAAAGGGCGTAAAATTATTTCGCTTGGTGTTGGTGAACCATATTATGATACGCCGGAAATAATTAAAGAGGCTGGGATCGCGGCAATTAGAGCGAATAAGACTCACTATAATCCAGCCACTGGTTCGGTTATTTTGAAAAAAGCTATAGCTGAAAAGTATAACGTCAGCATTGATGAGGTTGCAACTTCAAATGGGGCCAAGCCGTTTTTGGGTTCTGTTTTTTGGTCACTTTTGAATGACGGTGATATCGTCTACATGGCAGCCCCATTCTATCCGCCATTTTTTCAGATTGCAGAGTCTTGCGGTGCACGAGTCGAGCTGGTTGATACTCGCAACGATGGGCTACGTTTGACGGCTCAAGCACTTGAGAGAGCAATTGAAAAAAATGCAAAACATGCTGGCAATTCTGTTATAATTATTTCCTCGCCAAATAATCCGGCTGGTACAATTTATGATAAAATTGAACTAGAAAAGATTACTGCAATGTGTCTCAAAAATAATATTACGATCATTTCTGATGAATGCTATAATGCTTTGAGTCCTGAGCCAACTTTTACTATGCGCGAATTTTCTAATCAAGTTATAGTTATTAATTCTTTTTCGAAAGCTTATGCCATGACTGGTTGGCGACTTGGATATTTGGTCTGCCCAAAAGATTTAGCTCAAGTTGTGGGTCGTTATCTTGATAATTATATTGGGTGTGCTAGTTCTATTTCTGATGCCGCAGCCATTGAGGCGATTAAACAGCCAGCTGTTCCTGATTTTCATGAGCAACGCCAATTAGTGCATGCTTGGCTCGATCAGGAAGGTATTGCTTACTCACCTTCGACTGGCGGCATCTTTGTCTTTCCTGATTTCAGACAAGTGATGAATAAAAAGGGTATCAACACCTCGGTTGATCTAGCAGCTTATTTTCTTGAGCACGCAGAAGTTGCAACGACACCTGGCATCTCTTTTGGTGAAGATTTTGATACTTATCTACGAATCTCGTATTGTGTTGAGGTTAACGATTTAAAAAAGGCATTGAGTCAGTTGAGCATGGCTATAAAATAATCAAATGTTTAAACCGCAAATCAATCGCAAAGTACCAACCGTTATGGCCACTCAGCATCCTGATAATGCTGGTGTGCCATTTTGGCATGACAAACCTTTTATTGGTGATCAGGATGAAGTGGATGAGTTGTTTCATAACCTCTCAATTCTCGGCAATGATGAATATATGTGGGATTGGGAGGGTAAGTTTGCCGATGAGGCGATGATCGAGAAACTCGTTAGTAAGTATTTTGATTTTTTTTCCAAAAATCAAATTGGTAAAGATGTGAATGTGACGCTTCGTATTCCAAATATTTGGGAAGAGAAGTCCTTTAAGCTTTCACGTGCCTATATGAGTATCTTATCAGCAGCTGAATTTGCCCAATCATTAAATTTGCAAGCACCGCCAGTCTTTGAGCTGATACTGCCAATGACTAAGCAGGCGGATCAGCTAATTTATATTCAAGAGACTTTCAAAAAAACCGCCAATTTTAAACAGGATGTTTTTGGTGATGGCGATTTGGGCCAAGGCTTTGTTCATATTGTGCCAATTTTTGAGAGCTTTGAAGATTTGACCGGTTCGGCCGAATTGTTAAAAGAATATTTAGAGAAATTTAAAAACGTTTTTCAATTCTCTCCGGATCATCTTCGAGTTTTCATAGCTCGCTCTGACCCTGCCTTAAACGCTGGCTTTGTACCAGCAGGTATTGCCTGTAAAATTGCTCTGAGCAATTTTGCCACGCTTGAGGCGAAGACCGGAATAGGAATTTCACCAATTATCGGTTGTGGATCGCTGCCTTTTAGAGGAGGCTTAACGCCAGATAATATTGATGAAATTTTAGATTTGTATGCAGGCGCCAAGACCTTAACCATTCAATCAGCCTTCAGATACGATTATGACCTTGAATCAGTGCAGGTGGCCATCGCTAAAATTCAGCAGCTGTTGCCTGAGCAAAGCGCTCTAGTATTTTCTGCTGAGGAAATTTCCGATCTGATTGAAATATCAAATCATTTCAGGACAAGCTATTGCGAGACGATTGAGGAGTTGGCTCCCCTTATTAATGAATTTTCTGCACACATTCCCAAGCGACGATCACGAGTGCAGCACATTGGCTTGTTCGGTTATAGTCGTGGCGTGGGTCAGGCGCAATTACCGCGCGCCATTGGATTTACTGGGGCTTTATATTCAATGGGTCTGCCACCAGAATTCATTGGCACAGGCAGAGGGCTCAAGAAACTTAATTCTAGGCAACTAAATCTGCTAGACAAGGCTTTCCCAACATTAAATAGTTGGTTATTAAAATCTGGCCGTATGATCAACCTAGAAAATCTCAAGGCTTTGAGTATTGGCAATCCTTGTTTAAAAGAAGTTATAAAAGATGTTGAATATGTGGCTGAAGTATTAAATCTTGATTTTGAGCCTAAAAATGTTAATGAGTTATTGCATCGAAATTTGACCTCAAATATTCTTTTGAAAAAAGGAGCTGGCCTGTCTTTTGAATCTGATATGGTTGAGGCGGCAAAATTACGTAAGAGTATCGGTTAAAAATTACTCTTGCGCTATTTTAATTTTTTTGTTAAGGTGTTTAATATGAGACAGATTACGCAAAATATGTATTGGTTTTTTAACAGTTTCTTTATGAAGAAGCTGGTTTTGTGTGTTTCGTAAAATAATACGTAAAGACTCACATAAAAAACCGGCTTCCTCAAAGAAGTCGGTTTTTGTTTTTACGACTGAACCTTAAAAAAATTCAACAGCGCAAAACATGGGGGTGTCAAATGGGCTTAATCAGAATTAGGATTAGAAGTGCAAGTGAGATTGAGGTTTTGCCGGAATTGGGTGGTGAGCGGTTAGTAAGTGCATTTTTTCGTTCATTAACCGGCAAGAGTCAAGCTGTGGAGTGCTACGGCATTCCAAACGGTCGCTGCGAATTTATGATTTGTGGGACTGAGTTAAATGAGGTGGTACCATTATCGATTGCTGATGCGAGATCAATTGAAGTATTTCTTAAGGGATCATTTAAAGCTCAAACCTTGGGCCGATCACCTGAAAATGGCTTTAGTCTTATCTCAAACTAAAAGGAGAAGTGTCATGAACAAAGAGCTTGTAACTCTGCCACATTTGGCAGACATGGATGAAATGTCTTTGATGGTTAAGCTGTTTGCCTGTCAGAAAGGTGGTAATCAGCAAAGCTATAATGAGGCGCGCAATGAACTGATTCGCCGTGGCAACAAGATTGAATTCTCATTTGAAAAACAAGGAGCTTGCTCATGAGTCAAAAAAAATATTTTCCCAATTGGTTGGCCTGGCAAAGTGATTCAGGAGTTTGCCCAGCTTGTGGTTCAACGCATATTACTACCAATGAAAAAACATTGGACGGCGGTAATATTCGTGTGCAAAATCTTGAGTGCATCATTTGTCTGAGTCATGGCGGTATCCAAGTCTGTTGAAGAAAAATGGAGGGTGATAAATCACCCTCCTTGTAAAAAAATTATAAATCACAATATGATGAACAAAATTATTATCGGCGTCTCGGGTGGTGTTGGTAGCTTTTCTGAAGAGGCAGCCAATTATTATTGTCAAAAAAATAAAATTACAGGTTATGAATTGAAGTATCTTATTAGTGTTGAAAATGTTTTAGCCAGCCTGGATAATAGTGCCATTGATCAGGGTGTTTTTCCGATTGAAAATTCAAATGGCGGTATTGTGGTTGAGGCCGTTTATGCTATGGCCAAGCATCAGTTTGAGATCAAGCATATTTTTGAGATTGATATCAGGCATAATTTGCTGGCCAGAAAAAATATTAATCCAAGCGAAATTTCTGCGATTGCCTCGCATCAACAAGCTTTAAAACAATGCCGCATGTATTTGAAACGTAAATGGGCGGACGTGGAATTAATCGAGTACAAGGATACGGCCGAGGCTGCGAGAGATATTGCCGAGGGTCGCTTGTCACCATCCACTGCAGTAATTGCCAATCGGGTTTGTGCGGACATGTATGATTTGGAAATTCTAGAAGAGGGGATACAAGATTTAAAATTTAATTTTACCTCATTCATTGTGGCAACTAAATAAATGAAAAAAATTGCAATTATTGGCTTCGGTCGCTTTGGTCGGTTGCTAGCGGAGATTTTAAAATCCGCTGGTGTGATTCATGTTGTTAGCACGTCAGGGCAGTCTGGTAATTTTCAGCTAATCAGTAAAGAGCAATTAATTGATATGGATTGGATTGTGCCAGCAGTACCGATTTCGGCCTTAAGATTGACTCTAATTGAGTTAGTGCCATTTATACGGCCTGGGGCCTTGATTTTTGATGTAAGTTCTGTTAAGGTGATGCCTTGTCAGTGGCTCATTGAGTTAGTACCGGAGAATATAGAAGTCGTAGGTACGCATCCGATGTTCGGTCCGGATAGTGCAAAAAATGGCTTGACAGGTTTGCAGATTGTCCTATGTCCATTAAGACAAACTGAAAAAACGTTATTTGAATTAAAAGATTTATTTTTAACTAAAGGCTTAAAAATAATTGAGACGACGCCAGAGGATCATGATCGACAAGCAGCAAATTGTTTGTCGCTCGTGCACTTTTTAGGTCGTGGTTTGCAACGGTTGGTTTTGTCTGATCAGGAGATTAGTACAATGGGCTTTGAACGTCTGCTTAAGGTAAATGAAACCGTTTCAAATGATACCTGGCAGCTGTTTCTTGATATGCAGATCTATAATC
>Ga0194059_1000366_pt1 | contig 21824 bp, 19 predicted proteins | sample SepL6211m_MetaG_FD_163426 | JGI IMG/M metagenome (GOLD analysis project Ga0194059, IMG submission 163426) | Anoxic zone freshwater microbial communities from boreal shield lake in IISD Experimental Lakes Area, Ontario, Canada - Sep2016-L626-11m | ecosystem: Environmental > Aquatic > Freshwater >... | reverse complement strand
CGTCGTTGGTGCCGGTAATGGTGAAGGTGATGTCGGTGCTGGTGCTGACGTCAGAGTCGTCAGTAGCGGTAATAGTGTAACTGAAAGTAATGGTTTCGCCTGCCGCAAGGAAGTCGAGATTGGCAGGGCCGGCATTGTAGGTCCAGGCAATGTCGCCAGGGAGGGCGCTGTCTACAGCAGCGTGAAATCCGGCTTCCAGCTGTGCGGCCAGGGTGGCGTCAATGGTGCCGCCACTCCAGACAACATTACTGTTTGAGGCGGCAGCAATGGTGACATCGTCAGTGAAGTCAACGTCGCCAAAGGTGATGGTGCCGCTGTCAACCAGCGTCTGAGCCGATGCATCAAGCGCTTCAGTGAATCCGGCAGGAGCGGTGGCGCTGACGGTCGGGGCATCGTTGGTGCCGGTGATGGTGACGACAAACTCCTGGGATGTAACGCCGCCGTGGCCGTCGTCTACCTGCAGGGTGTAGGTCAGGGTCAGTTGTTCTCCAGCGGCAAGGTAATCAAAGGCAGTTGATGCTGCGGCAAAGTCGAGCGACAGATTGTGTTCTTCTGTGCCGGCTTCACGGGTGGCGGTGCCGACGGTGATCAGGTTGATCAAATCCGCTTCACTGATGGTCAGACCGGCAACATCTCCAGACGCTGCGGCATCAGTGACTGTTACCGAGTGCTCGTCGGTGAGGTCCAGATCGTCAAAGGTAACGGCTATCGTGGCGCTCAATGGGGTGGTATCGGTTTGTTCGATCAGGTTGGTCTGAGCTATTACGTCAATGACTGGAGCATCATTGGTGCCGGTGATGGTGAAGGTGACCGGTGTGCTGCTGACACCGCCAAAATCGTCTGTAGCGGTAATAGTATAACTGAAGGTAATAGTTTCGCCTGCCGCAAGGAAGTCGAGGCTGGCACCGACTACGTGATACGTCCAGGCGATGCTGCCTGGAGCAGCGGCGCTATCAACTGCTGCACTGAATCCGGCTTCCAACTTGGTCGCAAGGGTAGCGTCGATGGTGCCGCCACTCCAGACGATGTCACCGTTGGCAGCAGAGCTGATGGTAACATCATCGGTAGTGTCAATGTCGTTAAAGGTTACGGTGCCGACTTCGTACAGGTTCTGCGCTAAGGCATCACTGGTTTCGGTGAAACCGTGAGGAGCTGTGGCGCTTACCGATGGCGCATCGTTGGTGCCGGTTATGGTAACTTCAACAGTCCTCGATACAGCAAACCCGTCACTGTCATAGAGGGTAAAAGTGAATCTTTCAACTTTGGTCTGATCTTCAGCCAGATACTCAACGGATGAAGCCGGCACGGTATACGTCCAGAAAATTATTCCCCCTGTTCCGCTGCCGGTCGTGTCAGTCGTAACTCTGGCAGTAAGCGTACCAAGTGTAGTGCCGGATGGTGTAACGGCTCCAACCCAGTGCGAGTCCGTTGGGTGTAGATCAGTAAAAGTGAGTGTTCCGGAGTCAATTAAATTGCCTGCAGGGGCTGTCATTTCGGTGACGGCACCGGTAACATCACCGGTGGAAACAACCGGCACAGCCAGTACAGTCGGGTAACCGGGAACAGAAAAAGTAGCAGTTTCAATCGTACCGACACAGACGTCCAAAATCCAGTCGCCCCCAAGTGCGGCGGCACCCGTTAGATTGGAGTTACCGGCGACATTTGTTCCGGTTTCCTGTGCCAGCGCGTGCATGAATGTGTGGCCGGCCAGACCGGCAGCGACATTGCAGCCGTAGATCAGAAAATCTGCAGATTCGGCCAGGCTTTGACGTATGATTGCCAGCGCACCGGCATTCGCAACTTCATCAAGTGAGGCTGTAGTGAGCGTTCCACCGGCAAGGTCCAGATGTCCTGCGCTGCCGTGACAGATGAGATGGATGGCAGCGACGCCACGCTGCCCCTGTAAAGCTACAGCTATCTGACCCAACACCGGTGAATCCGCATGCAGATGCACAATCTGAAAAGCTGAGTCTATTTCTGTCATTAAAATATCTGCATTGACAACATTTGCATCGATAAAAACGACCTGAATACTTGACACTGCTGAGGTAAGGTTGTTCATGGGTAGCTCCTTCATCGTTTAATTGACTTCGTTCATACCATGTATCTGTGTTTTATAACGAGCATGTTTTTTAAACATATATTAATTAATAATATGCTGTAATCCTTAGGGAATATACCCAGAAAACTTGTCAAAAACAATCCAATTTTTCAAGTTAGCTTAAAAAAACAAAACACGCGGGATAGTATTCCCTTTTTCATGTGGTATCCGCTCGCTCACCAGCAGAAAAAGTGCAGACAACCCAGCATTATATCGCCACTTGAAGCCTGGTTAAGTAACGCATCAATCGCAACCTTACTACAAAAACCACTTTACGTTTATGCGTATTACGTCTATATCGAAGGCTTAAATAAATTGTAAAGGGTTCTTATAACACCATGCGAGCATTTCTCAAGCGGTTCCGAATATTTTTTATTTTTGCCGGTTTGTTTAGTTTTGTTATCAATATGCTGCTTCTGATGCCTTCCCTGTATATGCTTCAGGTGTATGACCGCGTTTTGGCAAGCAGGAGTGAAGAAACCCTCCTGATGCTGACGCTGATTCTTGGGATAGCCATGTTGGTGATGGGATCACTTGAGTTTGTCCGATCAAGGCTTCTCATTACGGCAAATAATGCTATTGACGCCATGATGGCTCCCTTCCTTATGCATAAAATGATTTCCGGTGCAACTGACCCCGAGGGGAGTCACTATGCCTCCGGGTTAAAAGATTTGAGCGCAATTAAAACCTTTCTCTCAGGCAGTGGCATTCTCGCTCTGTTTGACGCCCCCTGGCTTCCCGTCTACCTGACTATTCTCTGGCTTATGCATCCGCTCATGTTTGGTGTCGCTGCCGTAGGATCAATTCTGATGATTATCCTTACCGTCCTGAACGAACTGGTGACCAGACTACCGATGGGGGAGGCAAATTCAGCAGGAAGGCAGGCTGGGAATCTCGTCAGCGCCGGCATGCGCAATGCTGAAGCGGTTAATGCGATGGGAATGCAGCGGGGTTTGATTCAACGCTGGGGCGTACTGAACGGAAAAGCGCTTGATCTGCAAAGTCAGGCAAGCAGTCGGGCGGGAAAAATTTCCGGTGTTACCAAATTTGTCAGGCAGTTCATTCAGTCGGTTATGCTGGGAACCGGAGCATGGCTGGTTATCAAATCCCAAGGGTTCACTCCCGGTTTCATGATCGCCGGGACAATAATTCTTGGCAAGGCTCTGGCACCGATTGAACATGTCATCGCCAGTTGGAAGGGACTGCTGGAAGCACGAACCGCGTATGGGCGGCTTGATGTATTTATCAAAAGTTTGGCAAAAGAACTCCCGCATATGGAGCTCCCTCCGCCCACCGGACAGATCTCGCTTGAACGGGTGACGTTCGGTTTTCGTGCAACCAACAAGGTAATTATCAAGGATATTTCCATTGCCCTGACAGCTGGTGAATCGATGGGCATTATCGGTCCCAGCGCTGCCGGAAAATCATCGCTGGCCCGCCTGATAACCGGGGTCTGGAAACCGATTACCGGCACTGTCCGCCTCGATGGAGCAGATCTCGCCGGCTGGGATAAAGGGACACTCGGGAAATATATCGGCTATCTTCCTCAAGACGTTGAATTGTTTGCCGGTTCGATTGCCGACAACATTGCCCGACTTGATATGCCGGACACGGAACGGGTTATAGCCGCCGCCAGACTGGCCGGGGTACATGACATGATACTCAAGATGCCCGATGGCTATGACACTCAGATTGGCGAAGGTGGCGCAGTCCTTTCGGGGGGGCAGCGTCAAAGGGTTGCCCTTGCCAGGGCACTGTTCGGCACCCCGAAACTGGTGGTTCTGGATGAACCGAATGCGAGCCTTGATGAACATGGTGAAGCAGCGCTCCTCGGTGCGCTTGACCATATGAAGCAGAACGGTACCACTGCTCTGCTTATTACCCATAAGCTGTCACTACTGGCTAATGTAGATAAATTGGTGGTACTGCAGGATGGTGCCGTCGTCCTCTTCGGCCCTCGTGACGTTGTGATTTCTGAATTATTAAAACGACAACAGGGGCCGCCGGGCGGACAGAGGCCTGCAACTCATGCTGTTACCGTTGTCAGGGAGGCCGGCAATGTCTGATTTCCCTGTTTCCAAAGATGTCATCTACAATCCGTCACATAGTCCCCGGCCAATTATTGCCGCAGGAATGGCCATTATTATCATCTTTCTGGGCAGTTTTGCCTTGTGGGCTGCACTGGCACCCCTGGGGGCTGCCGTGCAGGCTGAGGGGGATTTTATTTTTGACACCAAACGTAAAACCGTCCAGCACCTCGAAGGGGGGATCGTCAAAAAGATTATGGTGCGTGAAGGCGAGACCGTTAAAGCCGGGCAGGTTTTGATAGTACTTGAAGATGAACAGGTACGGCCAACCGTTGATCTGCTTGAGGAACAATATCTTGCCGAATCGGCTGCGCTTGCCCGACTCGATGCAGAACGCAACGATGTCTCGACAATTCAGTTTCCTGCGACGATCATGGCCCGAGCCAAGGAGCCTGCCGTTGCCCGCATTATTCAGACGGAGACGCAGCTGTTCCGTGCCAGGCGGGATGCGTATCAGAGCCAGGTTGAAGTACTCAGAAACCAGATCGAGCAGACCAAAGAGGAAACAGCCGGGCTGAAGGATCAGCTTATGCAGAAGAAGCAGGAAATAGCCTCTATTGATGAACAGCTTGTGGCAAACCGGCATCTGCTGAAAAAAGATTATGTACCCAAAACAGTCGTACTTGAACTGGAGCGGATGCAGGCGGAAAAAAGCGGTGAGCGTGACATGGCTGCGGCATCAATAGCCCGTAACATGCAGCGGATTGCCGAGTATGAGTCGCGCATTATCAACCTGAAGGATACGCGCATTCAGGATTCGGCCACCGAGATGAAATTGTCTGCAGTGAAACGTGTCGAGCTCGAAGAACGGGTACGCCCGTCGCGTAATGCGTTGGAGCGGCAATTCATTCGCGCACCGGTAGGCGGCAAAGTTGTCGATCTCAAGGTAACCACTGTCGGTGGAGTGATTGCCGGCAAGGAACCCTTGATGGACATCGTTCCCGGCGCAGAAAATCTGGTGCTGAATGCAAAAATCGGTGTCAACGATGTTAATGATGTCCGGGTCGGCTTACCGGCGGAAATAACCTTGACCGCCTATAAAGCCAGCACTACCCCCAGAGTTAAGGCAACCGTCACCTATGTTTCTGCTGACCGCCTGACGACCAAGACAGCTCAGGGGGAAACACCCTATTATGAGGTGCGTCTCGACGTTGATCCGCAATCCCTCAAAGAGGCCGGAAACCTGCAGTTATACCCCGGCATGGCAGCACATGTGTCCATCAGCACCAAACCCCGCACCGCCTTTGATTACTTTATCGGTCCGTTCAGAGAGCGCACCAGGAAGGCATTTCATGAACGGTAAAGGGAACCATTTTTTTCTCGTTCTGCTACTGGTGTGCCTTGTTCCGGTCGGCGCATCTGCGGAAAGCGAAGACCTGCAGTCGCTGTATGTGCGAGCCAGGCAGCGAGACCCGGCAACAGGCAAAGCCCAGGCGAGGCTGGACGCCAGCAAAGCCGATTCCGGAATATCGCTTTCCCAAATGCTGCCGCGCATTTCAGCCACTGCTGCCATAAACCGGATTTCCAGCGAAACGGTAAACTACACACCCAAAACTATTACCTCAGCGTATACCGGTAACAATTATGGATTTAACACACGTGTGCCGTTGTTTAATGCTCCCACCATATATAATCTGGCCGCCTCGCGGGCCGGCATCAGAGGTGCTGACGCTGTCCTCACCGGAAGCCGGCAGGAGTTGATTGTTACCCTGGCTGAAGCGTATTTTGCGCTCTTGAAAGCCCAGGTAGACGAAGTATTGTATCGCGATGAAATGAAGCGCCTGGGGCAGATTTATGAGCAGGTGAGCGAATTCCAGAAGAGCGGCACCGGTTCGGGAATCTCGGTTCTTGAGGCCAAGGCAAAACTCGATAGCGCTGCTTCAGACCATATCAAGGCAATAATGATGAGCAAGCTGGCAAGCCAGCAATTGGAGAGCATTGTCGGTTACCAGGTACATGATATCAAGGATTTGGGCTCATATACCCCTCACGGCCCTGAATCTGCCAATTATGAGTGGTGGTACGATACCATGCTGAAAAATCGCCCCTCGTTAGTACAGGCGCGGGAAGCGCTGGCTCAAACTGAATTGCAGCGTAAAGCCATGGACGCAGGCCATCTGCCGACGATTTCTGCAAGTGGCGGATATTCATTCAATAAAGGAAGCACCTTTATCCCGCGTGTTGAAACAAGTCAATGGCTCATCGGGGTCGACATATCTGTGCCGATCTACTCCGGTGGTGAAACAACCGCCAGGACACAAAAAGCGTTGGCACTGGAATCCGAACAGAGCTTTGCCTTAAGCGAGGCCCGCGAGGTTGGCGTGCAAAAGCTGAAGCAGGCTTTCCTGAATATGGAATTCAGCAGCGCAATAATTCCCTCTCTCCTGCAGAAACGCGCCTCCGCACGTATGCAGCTTGAGGCAACCAGGGAAGGACAACGTGTCGGGACTCGAACCGGCATTGATCTTCTCAACGCCGAGCAGGGTTTTGCCATTGCTCAGCGAGACCTGGCCGGCGCGTCTTATGATAATGCCTTGCGGCATCTTCAACTGAAGGCGGCCACAGGTATTCTAACGGAAAATGACCTGGCAGAACTAAATCAACTTTTGGTAACTGTTCCCGCCAGGGAGCACTTTCTGTTGAGATGACTTTACCTTGCCACTGCAACTGTGTTCGGTGGAGGGGAGATATGCAGTTGACCAGTTGCAGGCAGGAGTGATACTCTGCCGCGGCATGAGGGATGAAAAAGGGGATAAGCCGTCTGTTCCTGTCTAAAAATTTGAAATATTAGGAGAAATTCCGATGGCTAAACCGAATTATTCATTTGAAAAGCGTAAAAAAGAATTGGATCGTCAGAAAAAAAAGGATGAAAAAAAGGCCCGTAAAGGTGAGCAGAATGCTGACGGGACTGAGCCGGAAGAAGGCGCTGAAGAGGCTGCAGCGGCTCCCGAATCGGCAAAGCCGGGAGAATGACATGACGAAAAATAGTAACATTGTAATTCTGGATGGTTATACGATTAATCCCGGAGATAATCCCTGGGATCCAGTTGAAGTTTTGGGGAATTGTACGATCTACGACCGCACGCCTCCTGAGCGTAAACTGGAGCGGGCCGGCGCTGCGGAAATAATTCTGCTCAGCAAGGTCAAGCTGGATGAAGCTGCCCTGGATGCGTTACCAAAACTGAAATATATATCAATGCTGGCAACCGGTTACAACAATGTTGATGTCGCTGCTGCGGGACGGCGTGGTATACCGGTGTCAAACATCCCGGCGTATTCTACCGAGTCCGTTGTCCAGACTACCTTTGCCCTGCTGCTGGAACTGGCGCAGCATGTCGGTCTCCACGATGCCTCAGTGAAGGCCGGAGAGTGGATCAGCTGCCCGGATCATTGCTACTGGAAAACGCCGCTTCTGGAACTGGATGGCTTGACTCTCGGGATAATCGGCTACGGGACGATCGGACAGGCCGTAGCGCGGGTTGGAGCGGCTTTCGGGATGAAGATCATCGCGTATGCACCGCGGATACCGCAGGATGCCGGGTCGGTACCGGTTCGATTTATGCCTCTTGAAGAGCTGTTTGCAACCGCTGATGCTATCAGCCTTAATTGTCCCCAGACGCCTGAAAACGGTGGCTTTGTCAACGCTCGACTGCTCGGCCTGATGAAGTCGAGCGCTTTTCTTCTTAATCTGGCTCGTGGCGGACTGGTGAATGAAGCGGATCTGGCTGTGGCGCTGCACTCAGGACAGCTTGCCGGTGCAGGGCTTGATGTTGTTGCTCACGAGCCGATGGCAGCTGATAACCCGTTACTGAAGGCCCCCAACTGTATCTTCACGCCGCACATCGCCTGGGCTTCACTCGCAGCGAGGAAACGCTTGATGGTGATCGTAGCCGCAAACATCGCGGCGTATCTGGCAGGTACACCTATCAATGTGGTAAATCAGCAGTTTTTGAAAGAACCATAAAACTCATTTACCGCAGAGTACAGAGAGGAAGTCATATAGGTTTATGGCACATCATGCCCTGATTGTTCAGCCGGCTTTTCTCCGACCGGTTTCTTTTTCCTTCGTTTACGTTTTTTCTTTTCTCCAGTTCCCTCTCCAGGTTCCGCTTCAACTTTTATGGCAGCCGGTTTTGCCGGTACCGGTTTGGGGCGGGGTGCCGGTTTCTTTGTGCCGCGGTCACTCCCTCTGGCACTGCCCGGTTTGTCCCGTTTGAGGTCCTGCACCCGTTTCGGGCGCGCCGTCCGCACGTAATCGAGGACATACAGATCATCATCAGCCCATTCGGTAGGAATCTTGGCTTTGATATATTCTTCAATTGCTTCAAGAAAAAAAGCACCATCCTCATCAGCCAGAGATATTGCTTTGCCTTCGGCTCCGGCCCGGGCAGTACGTCCGATGCGGTGGACGTAATCCTCGCAGTCCTGCGGCAGATCATAATTGATAACGTGAGAAACGCCGTCAATGTGCAATCCGCGCGATGCGACGTCAGTCGCAATAAGGATCGGCAGAGTGCCATCTTTGAAGTCATCGAGAATTTTCATGCGCTTGCGCTGCTCAACGTCCCCCGAAATAACTTTACAGGGAAAATTGTTTGCATTGAGCAGATTGTGGAGATGTTCCGCTTCCCGTTTCGTATTGATGAAGATCATGGTGCGTGCCATGCCATCGCGACGCAGCAGTCCTAACAGCAGGGAAAATTTCTCTTTTCGGGAGCAATGAAACAGCAGCTGTTCCACCCGTTCAGCGGTCATGCTTTCAGGAGTAACCGATATTTTTGTCGGCGTATTCATAAACTCGTACGCCAACTCCATGACCCGGGGGTTGAGGGTCGCTGAAAACATAAGATTCTGACGCTTTTCGAACGGCGGCAGTTTACGGAGTATAAAGCGCAGATCGGCAATGAAGCCAAGGTCGAACATACGGTCGGCCTCATCAATGACGAGTACTTCAATATCTTTCAAGCTATAAATTTTTTGTTTCAGGTAGTCGATCAAGCGCCCCGGAGTTCCAACAATAATATCCGCGCCATCAAGGAGAGCATTTTTCTGTTTCATGTAATCAACGCCGCCGTAAATAGCCTGAACGGCAAAACCGCAATGAGTGCCCAGCTGCTTGGCATCTGCTTCGATTTGAACAACCAGTTCACGGGTCGGTGCAAGAATGAGCGCCCGGGGTCTGCCTGCAGGCCGTTCATTGGCAAGCAGTCGGGTAAAAAGTGAAATCAGAAAAGCGGCTGTTTTCCCTGTGCCGGTCTGTGCCTGTCCGGCAATGTCTGTTCCGGTCAGAGTAATCGGGAGCGTCTGCTCCTGAATGGGGGTGCATTCGCTGAAGCCGGCTTCTGCAATACCACGCAGCACAAGAGCAGGAATCGGGAGTCTATCAAATCGCATACAGGTTCCTTTTATAAAACTTCAATAATCTGTTTCCGGGACACCATATACTGTGGAGGAGCGTCTGGCAATCGAAAGATGTGGCCGCTCTGCGGCAAAACAACGGCAAACCCTGCCAAAAATGCTTTGACAAATCAGAAGTCATTCCTTTAGTATGGCTCGAATTTACCGTAAGGACACCATCTCATGCAGGCTGCACTCAACATAATAGGTGATGACCTTAAGCTGGTCGAACTGCAGTTCCGTAAAGATCTGCAGTCAGATGTTCCTCTGATTCGTAAAGTGGGGGAATACGTTCTTTCCAGTGGCGGCAAGCGTGTCCGTCCGGCGCTGCTGCTGCTTGCCGCCCGTTTGTGCGGCTATGCCGCTGACAAGGCTGTGCCGCTTGCAAGTGTTGTAGAATTCATTCACACCGCCACCCTCCTCCATGACGACGTCGTCGATAGTGCCACTCTGCGTCGCGGTCTGGCGTCGGCCAATACACTCTGGGGTAATGAAGCATCAGTTCTGGTTGGTGACTTTCTGTTTTCAAAATCATTTTCACTGATGGTTGGCGTCGGTAGTCTCGATATCCTGCGGGTACTCTCCGATGCAACAACGGTTATTGCCGAAGGTGAGGTCATGCAGCTCCTCTGTACGGGTGAACTTGATCTGACTGAGGAACAGTATACGGACGTTATCCGTTCCAAAACCGCTATTTTAATGTCTGCCGCCTGTGAAGCGGGAGCAATTCTGGGAGCGGCATCGCACGATCAACAGCAGGCGTTGGCCGCTTTCGGTATGGATCTCGGCATTGCATTCCAGTTGATGGATGACATCCTCGATTATGTTGCGACCGAGGAAGAGTTCGGCAAGAGTATCGGTCACGACCTTGAAGAGGGGAAAATTACGCTGCCGCTGATCCACACACTGCGCAACTGCACCGCTTCAGAGCGTACGGTGATCGCTGCCGTTGTGGATCTGGATGAAATGTCGCTGGATGACTTTCGGACGGTATCAAGCCTGGTAGGGCAATACGGCGGTATTGACTATACCATACAGAAGGCCCGGCACTATGTAGACTGTTGCCAGAACCATCTTACCGTGTTTGCTCACACACCTGTCCGTGAAGCGTTGCTCAGCCTGTCGGAATATGTAGTAACGCGCAGCAGGTAGCTCTGCTTCCTGCTACTCGATTGCCCCCAGATGCAAAAAATATTGAATCACCGGAGGTTTTCATGCGTCGGATTACTTGTCTCATTTTAGCGGTTTTTTTGTTTACTTTAACCGCCTGCACCAAGGCTGACACGCCAAAACCGAGCGCTGTTGCACAAGAAAAAAGCCCGGCTCCGGAAGTCTCAGTCGTATCAATTGCAAACGGAAGCACCCTGAAACTGTCAGATCTTAAGGGGAAAGTGGTATTACTCAATTTCTGGGCTACCTGGTGTCCGCCCTGTCGCGAAGAAATTCCTTCCATGATGAAACTGAACAGTTTTATGGCCGGAAAGCCGTTTCAGATGGTGGCACTTTCAATTGATGAGGGGGGAAAGAAGGACATAGACGCTTTCTTTAAAGAAACCGGTTTCTTTCTGCCGACCTACCTTGATGCCAGTGGAACATCGTCCAAGTCTTATGGAGTGACCGGTGTACCTGAATCATTTATTATTGATAAGCAGGGAGTGCTGGTCAAAAAAATTATCGGTGGATTTGCCTGGGATTCCCCTGAAGCGGTTTCATTTATTGAAGGACTAATGAAATAGGAACCCTATGATAAGTCAGGAAGTAACCTATCTCGGAGCTTTTATTGCCGGTCTGCTGTCGTTTCTGTCTCCGTGCGTGTTTCCGCTAATTCCATCCTATGTTACCTACATAACGGGGATTTCTTTTGCCGATCTTCAGGCGGAGCATCCATCGCATGTCATCCGGCAAAAAACAATACTTCATTCACTCTGCTTTATTATTGGATTTACGACTGTCTTTGTCCTGTTGGGCGCTTCAGCAACATATATCGGCTCATTCCTGCATGAGAACGCTACTTTTATCAGAAAAGTAGGCGGCGTTCTCCTCGTGTTACTCGGTATTCATGTAACCGGCATTCTGCACCTCAAATTTCTCCTCGGCGAAAAAAGAGTTTCCATCAAACATAAACCGGCAGGATATGCCGGCAGTTTTCTGGTCGGAATCGCCTTTGCCGCAGGTTGGACACCCTGCATCGGTCCGATCCTTGCCGCAATTCTGGCTGTGGCAGCAACTGAGGAACGAGTTTATCAAGGGATTCTGCTGCTGTTACTGTATTCGATGGGACTTGGTGTACCCTTCTTTCTTTCAGCATTTGCCATGCATCGCTTTCTGGCTCTCTTCAACCGCTTCAAAAAATACATCCATGCTTTTGAAGTAACTTCCGGTGTTTTGCTGATTGTTGTTGGCGTACTGATTTATTCCAACTGGCTTTCCCGGCTTTCCGGCTATGTGACACTATTCTACAAGGGGATTGAGTGAAAGCACATCAGGCGCCACATTCAATTCAGTTGACAGTCTCACAACTTGTTGTAACAGAAGCTTTTTATGCCGGCATTCTAGATCTTCCGGTCCGGCGCTCATTCACATCAAAGGGGGCTCCCGACCACCTTGTTATTGATATGGATGGCATGGCAATCATTTTTGTGGAAGAGGCGGATGTCATTAAGGCTCATCCATTGCTGGAACCCCGTTTCAGCATGTTTCCGCGAGGCGTTGGTGTTACACTGCATTTTGAAGTTACCGAAATTGAGGATATTCGTGACGCCATAATGGAAGAAGGGCTTGAAGTCCTTTATCCGCTTGATATCAAGCCATACGGAGTCAAGGAGATGTGGTGCTTTGACCCGGACGGTTATCTGGTTGTTCTTGATGAATTGCTGCCGGTGCAGAAAAAGGTGTGAGTTTATGAAGTTAGAGTGGACTTCCTGATGAATGAAATAATTTTTCTGCTGCTCGTTTTTGCTCTTCCGGCAGCCATAGGTTACAAACTGGCTCTTTCACGAGGCAAGAACCCTGTTCTGTGGGGGCTTCTGTGTATTTTCCCTTTTTTTATATTGGTTCTGCATTTTGAAAAACCAAAACATGAAATTAAAGGCCATTTCCGCAGGTGCAGTCAATGCGGCGAAATAATCCGCTGGAAAGATACCAGCTGTAAATATTGCGGCACTGCTGTTGCCACTACCAGGACGACATAATTACAGACTTTTATTTAACATTGCTAAAATTGGTAATTTTTTGTATGTTTGCCGCGCTAATAATTTAAATTTAATTTAACTCGGAGGAACCATGGCCAGTATACCGGGCAAGACAAAATTTCAGATCGATCTGCGTCAGCATCTGCGCGACCAGAACATCAGCGGTAACCTTGTCCATCTTATCTGCGAGATTGCCGAGGCGAGTAAATACGTCATCAATGCCGTGCGTACCGGTGAGCTCGGTGTCGCCGGTACCTCCAACCTATACGGCGAAGAGCAGCTTGCCCTAGACGTTCTCTCTGATCGAATAATGCGCAAGCGCCTGCAGCATTCAGGTGTTGTCTGTAATATCGCATCCGAAGAGATGGAGGAGATTTTTCAGGTAACCAGCAACCCTCAGGGGATGTTTTCCGTTGCCTACGACCCATTGGACGGCTCGTCGCTGGTTGATGTCAATCTGGCTGTCGGAACCATTGTCGGCATTTACCAGGGGAATGATCTCCTTCAGCCTGGCAGAAAAATGGTTGGTTCGATTTACATCCTGTACGGACCCCGTGTATCACTGGTGTATTCGGTTGGCAAAGGTGTTTTCGAATTCACGATGAACCAGCTGATGGAATATACGCTTACCCGCGAAAATGTCAGGATGCAACCCTCCGGCAACATGTATTCACCCGGCGGCTTACGGAAAAAATACAGCGAGGGGAATGAAAAATTCGTCCGCTACCTGGAAGATAAAGGCGCAAAACTCAGGTATTCCGGCGGATTCGTGCCGGATTTCAATCAGATACTTATGAAGGGAAATGGTGTGTTCATGTATCCGGCACTCAGTGATGCGCCGAATGGTAAACTGCGACTGTTGTTTGAACTTAACCCGATGGCGTTCCTGATCGAGCAGGCTGGAGGCGCCGCGACAAACGGTGAAATTCCGATCCTTGATATTGTCCCTGAGGGTCTTGAACAGCGCTGTCCGGTATACATCGGCTGCAAGGAAGATGTTGCACGGGCTGGAGAGTTCCTGCTGAGTGCCGATTAGGAGCGAGCGGTTATGCCGGACCCGGATACTTCGCCTGATATTCAGCCGCAACGCCTCTGCAGTGAGGTTCAGCTCTTTGATCTGTGTGATCTTGACACTTGTTGTCATAAAAGAGGGCGCTTTTGCTCCGACCCGGCTTTGTTGAGTCGTTTTGAAAAGATAGCAGATGATGAATTCAGGACTTCGGAACGGTATGTCCTGGAAGAGCCGGATGATTCTGAAGCAGGAGACGGTTACGATGATGAAGATGAACGGTTTGAGAGCGAATATTCTGACAATGACGAGGATGACGAATGGCAGGATGAAGAGTAGCCGGATATGGAAATTTATTCCTGATTGATACCCATGATACCTTGCTGGCCGTTTTTGATTCCTTTTCTCTGTATGACGGCGGGCTTAACCGCATCAGTTTGTGGCGACTTTTATTGTGATACATTCGTACTACCTGCGGTATTTGTCTGTCTTCTGCTCTCTTGCTTCCTGCCGAAACCGGGTCTGTATTCTGCCTGTGCAGCGCTGTTTTTCTTTGTTTGGGGACTTTGTGCCCTGCAACCCTGGTTATCTCCTGAAATAGCTCCTCATTCCATAAAGAAAAAATTATCAGATAGCCCCATTACGATTGAAGGGGTTATATCCGCGCGTCCTTCGGTCGCTCCGGAAGGAAGCCGACTGATTGTTGAAGTTGAGCAGATACTCCAGGGAGCGTACGCGGAGCCAGTGTCCGGATTTCTCCAGCTCTTTATCAGTGAAGGAGACGTCACCGTAACACGCGGTGATCGCATCCGTTTTGTCTCTCGTATCTCTGTGCCGCATCGTCTCGGCCTGCCGGGAGAATTCGATTATCCCCGCTTTCTTGCGCTTCAGGGGATTTCTGCCATTGGTCGAGTCGCATCGCAAAACGACATAGTCCTTATTCGTGCTGCCGCGGTGAAATCGATAGTGCGCACAAGTGACCGGATTGCCAGAGTTCTCGGCGATTCAATCCGCCGCTCCATTCCTGACGAGCGCGTTTCATCGGTTCTTGTGGCATTGCTTCTCGGCGATCAGAGGAGAATTCCCCGTGATCTTTCTGACGTATATACCAGGGCGGGGGTCAATCATATTCTGTCAATATCCGGTTTTCATATCGGAATTGTCGCAGCATTCATAACAGTGGTGATCATATGGTTTTTAACGCGCTTTGAGTATCCGGCGCTGCATTGGAATATCCGCAGAAATTCCGTACTTATTGCGCTTCCGGCACTGTTTGGCTATCTCTTATTAACCGGCAACGCCCCGGCAACTGCGCGTTCGGTTATCATGCTGTCCGTCTTTGCTCTGGCTCTTTTTGTTGAGCGGGAGCGCGATTCTGTCAATACGCTCCTCTTCGCCGCTTTTGTTCTGGTCGCAATCAATCCGCCGACACTTTTTGATATATCGTTTCAACTCTCATTCATTTCGCTCTGGGGGATACTCGTTGCAGTGCCACTCATTATGAGATGCACCGGTACCGTAACTTCTCCGTGGGTGCGCGGCCTGACCCAATTTCTGGCAGCATCTGTTGCGGCGTCACTTGTTACAATTCTTCCGGTACTGTACATATTCAAAGTTGCATCTCTCAATGGTATTCTCACCAATTTTCTGATTGTGCCGCTTCTCGGGTATGGAGCGGTCCTGTCGGGGTTCATTGCCTTGCCCCTTATCATGCTGTTTCCCGCTTGTGCCCCCTGGCTGCTCTGGCCGGCAGCCTCCCTCGTCACCATTTCCAACCGGTTTATCGTCTGGTGCGGTTCACTCCCGGTACTCACCTTTCATGGTGTCACTGCATGGGACATATTCTTTTTTATGCTCTTCATGACCGGTATTACTTTCCTGACAAACCGGATGTACCTGCTCGCTGTAACGGTGCTGGTGCCGCTATCTGCTCTGAGTGTACACATGTACGCAGTATCAGCAGGTGATCACCGGCTTCACATTACGATGCTCAGTGTCGGGCAGGCTGAATCACTGCTGATACGGCTTCCTGATGGTTCGACTCTGCTCGTTGATGGCGGCGGGTATCTGCACGATACCGGACATGACTTTGGCCAGCGGCTGCTGGCACCGGCATTGGGCGCACTGCATGTCAGTCGTGTTGATACCATGATTGCCACGCACGACCACCCCGATCATAGTGGCGGATTACCATTTATTATCAGAAATTTCCCGGTGGGTGAATTCTGGAGCGGGCCGTCCATAGCGCCGTCAATACTGAGTGAATTAAAAAACAGAGCAGTTCCGAAGCGTACCGTTACTGCCGGGGATATCATTACGCTCCCCGGTCCGGTTGTTATTTCCGTACTATCACCATCGGGACCCACTCATGGCGAGGCGGGCAGAGAGGATTCGAGTGTTAATGAACAGTCACTGGTTTTTCGTCTCAGGTATGGCTCTTTCAGTATGCTTTTTTGTGCTGATGCCGGTTTTGAAGCGGAACAACAGATGCTTGCGCGGCAGTATGAGGTGAAGTCCACTGTTCTCAAAGTTGGACATCATGGGAGCCGTTTCTCATCATCAGCAGAGTTTGTTGACCGGGTACAGCCGGAACTGGCGCTGATTTCAGCGGGAAGGGGCAACCGTTTCGGTCTTCCTGCGAGGCAGACAATCGACCTGCTCGGTTCAAAAGGGACCACACTGTTTCGTACGGACAGGGATGGAACGATAGAACTTGTCACTGATGGCAGCAGTTGGTCTGTTTCAACACCATTCAAACCGGAATGACGTTGACTCCTTACCGCAAAATAGAGTACATATACCCGGCAAATTTGTAAAATTATCAATAATTGGGTGGCTCAAATGGATACAATCCTTTTGGTTGAAGATGATCGTTTCTTTCGCGATATGTATTCGAATCTGCTGCAAGCCGAGGGGTACCAGGTTGAGGTCGCTTCAGGAGGGGCTGATGGTCTGGCAATGCTTGCCAACGGCCAGTATTCCCTGGTCATTACTGACCTGGTGATGCCTGATGTCAGTGGTCTTGAAATTCTGTCACGCGTTCGCGAAAGTCATCCGACGGTCGATGTCATCATGGTTACCGGAAACGCCAATCTTGAATCTGCTATATTAGCCCTGAAACTTGGAGCCAGAGATTATCTTGTTAAACCGGTTAACCCGGATGAATTCAGGCATTCCGTCGCCCAGTGCATCCAGCAGCGTCATCTCATTGATGAAAATGTGGAACTGAAAAATATGCTTTCCCTGTTTCGCGCCAATCAGGCTATAGCCGGATGCCTTGATTATGAACACCTCTATCTCCTTCTGGTCGAGTCAATTGCCCGTGAAGTATCGCTTGGCAGAGCTCTCGGTTTTTTTATGGTTGAGGGGAGGCTTGAACTTAAAGTTGCAAAAGAAATCCCTCTTGAATCAGGGAGAACTCTTACCAATATAATTTACGAGCGCCTCGCAGCAATGTCTGCAGAAAAAAACAGTATTGAGCATCTGAACCTTACTCCAGCATTTTTCCCGGATGGGTTTGCTGAAGCCTACCTGATTCCGGTTTACAGTCTTTCGGAGATGTTTGGCATGATTGTTCTGCTGAATAACTCTTCCAGTGCATTACCCGATATCAACAAGTCAAGAAAGAATATTCAGTTTCTGATCGACCAGTCGTTGCGTGCCTTTGAAAACGCCAAAACATTTTCCATGGCGAATGACATGATGTTTATTGACGATGTCAGTGGGCTCTATAATCACCGCTATCTTGATGTTGCCCTTGAACGTGAAATGAAACGGGTTGAGAGGTATGTCTCACATCTTGCGGTTCTATTCATCGATGTTGATTCATTTAAGCAGGTAAATGATGTTCATGGACATCTGATCGGCAGCAAAGTGCTGGCAGAATTTGGCGCACTGATCAAAAAAAACGTTCGTGACGTTGACATTGTCATACGGTACGGTGGCGATGAATATACGGCCATTCTGGTCGAGACACCATGTCCTACTGCTCAGATGGTTGCCGAACGTATTCGCAGGAATGTCGAGGCGCACAATTTTTCAGGACCCAGCGGGCAGATAATCCGTTTGACGTGCAGCATAGGCTATGCCTGCTGTCCGGATGATACCGTCTCGAAAGATGACCTGCTTGAAATGGCTGACAAGGCCATGTATGCCGGCAAATCGTCAGGGAAAAACTGTGTTCGTCGTATAACGGATAAGATAGTATCATAATTTTGAGGTGAATAGTGGCACTTACCGCAGTCAAAGGTTTTAATGATATTCTTCCGAGTGAATCGCTTCGCTGGCAGCATATTGAACAGACGGCACGAAGAGTTTTCGAATTGAACGGTTTTGGCGAGATCCGGGTACCGGTGATGGAAAAGACCGAATTGTTCTGTCGCTCGATTGGTGATGCCACAGATATTGTTGAGAAAGAGATGTATACATTTACCGACAAAGGTGAAAACAGCGTAACGCTGCGACCGGAAGGGACCGCCGGTGTTATGCGCGCGTTTATAGAGCATAAATTGTATGCTCAGGATCCGGTGGCAAAACTGTACTACATGGGGCCGATGTTCCGCTATGAACGTCCGCAAAAAGGGCGCTACCGCCAGTTTCATCAGATTGGCGCCGAAATCACCGGTGTTCACGACCCGCTGGCAGACGCCCAGCTGTTGAATATGCTGACCGCCTTTTTTCGCGAAATCGGCCTGACCGAACCGACGCTCCAGATCAACTCGCTCGGTTGTCCGGAGTGCCGCCCTGCCTATCGTGCTACTTTGCGAAGTTTCCTGGAAGAACGGCTGGGGGCTCTCTGCGAAGATTGCACGCGGCGTTTTGCCACCAACCCGCTCCGGATACTGGACTGCAAGGTGCCCGGCTGTATTGAAAACAGTGCCGGAGCGCCGTCCGTACTGGAACATCTCTGCAGCGGGTGCGATGATCATTTCAGCAGCGTCAAACGCTATCTTGACCTTTCAGCCACGCCATACAGTATCAATGCCCGTATGGTGCGCGGCCTTGATTACTATACCCGCACAACCTTCGAGATGGTTACCGGACTGCTTGGTTCGCAGTCTGCGGTGGCTGCCGGAGGGCGTTATGATGGGCTGATCTCGCAGCTGGGCGGACCGTCAATTCCGGGCATCGGCTTTGCGATGGGACTTGAACGGGTGGCACTGCTCCTTGGCAGCCGGGAATTCACCACACAGCCCGATCTGTTTATTGCCACCATGGGGGCAGGGGAGCGTGATGTTGCCTTCTCTCTGATGGATGGTTTACTGAAATCCGGCGTTCGCGTTGAAATGGATTACGAAGGGAAAAGTCTGAAGAGCCAGATGCGTCGGGCTGATAAGCTGAAAGCCCGCTATAGCGTCGTTATCGGTGAAAATGAAGTGGCCGCCAAAAAAGCCACCTTCAAGCGTATGGCTGACGGGAGCCAGTCTGACGCTGTTCTGAGCGTTGCCGGTATCCAGAATCTGGTCCTGAAATCGGAGCAGTGATGGATTCACGTACAATCACCCCTGAAAAACGGGACGATGATTCTCACTATGACTCGACACTGCGCCCTCGCTCATTTGATGACTATATAGGCCAGGAGAAGATCAAAGGGAATCTTCGCCTGTTCATAGATGCCGCCAAGGGGAGGGGGGAAGCGCTCGATCATGTCCTGTTGTACGGTCCCCCCGGGCTCGGTAAAACGACGCTGGCCAATATCATCGCCTGTGAAATGGGGGTCAGTATCAAGTCAACATCCGGGCCTGTCATTGAGAGGCCTGGCGACCTGGCCGCAATTCTCACCAATCTTGAACCGCATGATGTCCTCTTTATTGACGAAATCCACCGTATTTCCCATATTGTTGAAGAGATTCTCTATCCGGCAATGGAGGATTATCAGCTTGATATTATTATTGGTCAGGGGCCGAGTGCCCGCTCCATTAAAATTGATCTGCCGAAATTTACGCTGGTCGGAGCGACAACCCGTGCCGGACTGCTCTCCTCGCCACTTCGCGACAGATTCGGGGTCATATCGCGTCTTGAGTTTTATACCTATAAAGAGCTCGCCACCATCATCTGCCGCTCGTCCGGAATTCTCGGGATGGCAATAGACCCCAAAGGGGCTGATGAACTGGCACGGCGCAGCCGTGGCACGCCCCGGATCGCCAACCGCCTGCTGCGCCGTGTCCGCGATTATGCTCAGGTACGTGCTGATGGCGTCATTACTATTGATGTCGTGCGTGAAACACTCAAGCTGCTTGAAATTGACGAGATGGGTTTTGACCAGATGGACCGTATGATTCTGCTGACGATTATCGACAAATTTAACGGCGGCCCGGTTGGACTCGACACCATTGCCGCCGCTATCAGCGAAGAGAGTGATACCATCGAAGATGTCTACGAGCCGTTTCTGATTCAGAATGGTTTCATCAATCGTACTCCGCGCGGCAGAGTGGCGACCCGAGCCGCCTACCTGCATTTTGGCCGCATCGCACCGGAAGCCCCGCAGGCGCACCTTTTTTAACCATGCAGCAATTCTTCGATTTTCCCGTTACTCCGAGCTTCAGCTTTGACAGTTTCGTCACGTGTGATGGCAACTCCGCCGCTGTGAAATTTGCCCTGCGGATTGCCGACCCTTCTGATTCCGAATCTCTTCTCTACCTGCATGGCCCTTCAGGTTCCGGTAAAACCCATCTGCTGCAGTCAATAGCAGGGGTCAGGTTCCCCTATCTGTCGCTGCGTGAGTCGATATCACGGGAACAGCTCGTTGATACTTTTTATTCTGCCAACGGACTGATAGTGGATGATCTGCAGGATATGCCGGATGATGCCGATATGCGGCGGGCATTATGGCAACTGTTCAACGAATTTCATACCTCCGGGCGCACAATCGCCATGGCTGGCGCAGTCCCGCCGCGCGATCTGGCACACATGGATGAACATCTGACGTCGCGGCTGCTCTGGGGGTTGGTAGCGCGTCTTGATACATCTGATGACAATTCGCGGAGAATGATAATCAGAAAAGTTGCCGAAGATCATCAAATCAGGATTCCGGATGATGTTGTTGAATATATTCTGGCAACTACCAGTCGTGAGGTTCGTGCGCTGATTACCTGTTTTCATCAGCTGTATCGCTTTTCGATGGCTGAAAAACGTCGCATAACGCTGCCGCTTGCCCGAGAGGTGCGTGAACAGACCTTGGCAGGCCATCAGCTATGACTCCGGAAGTAATTAAAGGTACCAGTGACAGTAGCAGCATAAAAATAGCGTTTTTCTGAGGGTGGTTTTGTATAAAATCATCTAGTTAAGTCACTTCCGAACGTTCGGAAATTTGGGTTTAAACTGCTTTGAGAAGGTAAAGATATGAGTGAATTAGTTCAGGTGGCGAAAATTGAGAAGCGGATTTTTACCATCCGTGGAGTACAGGTGATGTTAGATCGCGATCTGGCAGAATTGTACGAGGTGGAAACCCGCGCACTCAAGCAAGCAGTCAAGAGAAACCTCGCCAGATTCCCTGCTGATTTTATGTTTGAGTTGACTGAAAATGAAGTCGAATCGCTGGTATCACAATCTGTGATACCTTCAAAAAAACAATTTGAATTGCGCTGAGGCTTCTGTGAAATATGACGGGAAGCGGTAGAGTTATGTTGGATATACCGTATCGGACTTCTGTCATTCCCATATTCCAGCGTGGGAACAGATCCGGTGCCGCTCCAGTGACAAGTCAAGCTGTTGTTGCGTAGGTCTGATGGGTGGTTTTATAGCGATTGAAAGCGTGTTTTATGGTAGGGATGTGGAGGGATGGTTGAGTGATTGGAAGGATAGCATGAAATTTTCCACAAACGATTCCTCGAATGTCCGAATCTCTAACCTGACCACAGAGGTTCCCAGGAGTTCCCCCTAATATTTAAAAATAAAATATTAGGTTTTATAATAGGTTCGTCACAGTAATTAATGCATGATTTTGTTCTTTAATAATTGAAAAGCATGAGTTCCCTCAGGTAGTTATGGAAGCGCGACCAACCATTCTATCTGAAAGAGGAACCCATGCTTATCGAACA
>Ga0194059_1000365_pt1 | contig 21865 bp, 21 predicted proteins | sample SepL6211m_MetaG_FD_163426 | JGI IMG/M metagenome (GOLD analysis project Ga0194059, IMG submission 163426) | Anoxic zone freshwater microbial communities from boreal shield lake in IISD Experimental Lakes Area, Ontario, Canada - Sep2016-L626-11m | ecosystem: Environmental > Aquatic > Freshwater >... | reverse complement strand
TGGTACGCATGGATTGTGTGCCACATTGGTCCCTGAACTTATCCCTCCACTTGTATCAGGGTCCTGAGGTGCACAACTACGTAAGATCCCCTGCTCACGGCAAGCTGTGCCACCTGCTTGAGTCAATGGCTGCAGCAATCCTTCAAGCTTCCGAAGATACTCTTCCATCTTCCAAAGATATTCTTCTATCTTCCAAAGATACTATGGAAGAGAAGAGTATCTTCGAAAAACGCCGCTGTTGCTCCGTTTTCCTCTTTCTCTCCCCTAGGAATCAAGGTGAATAGCGTGAGCGTGTCCCATGCATTTCCCCTTCCTCTGGTGCAAACGCATTGAACGCATTGAACGCATTGAACGCATTGAACGCATTGAACGCATTGAACGCATTGAACGCATTGAACGCATTTGTGATTCAGTGGTTTCAGTGGGGGAGGAGACCAGCGCTTCCTGTTGTATTTAGCGCTAATCCAATAGATCCAATTTACTTCATTTGCCCTTGGTTGCAGCGTTTCCCGTTGTGTGGCCCATGGATTAAAGATCAACTTCCACCGGGAACTTGTTTTTTGCAGTTCAACTTAACACAAACTCCTTCGTTTCACAATTGGTGGATAATATATTGCCAGCCGTCAATATGGATGCTCAAGAAGTCAACCGGCTCGTCACCCAAGCACGCGCAGAGGAACGTGCTGAGGCAGATCGCCGGGTTGAGGAGGAACGTGCTGAGGCAGATCGCCGGGTTGAGGAGGAACGTGCTGAGGCAGATCGCCGGGTTGAGGAGGCACGCACGGAGGGTCGCGCGGAGGCAGAAGAAGAAATTCTCCAGCTGCGCATGGAGAGAGATACTCTGTTCAATGCTCTCCGAGTCGTCGACGATGCAAAGTCAGTTCCTCGTAGACGTCATAGACGGCACATCCCCACCACTTGCAGACAACAATATAATGACGCAGCTCATTTATTCCTTTTTTGACACGCATTTTGACACGCTGTTAACAGGGAGTGGATTGGCGGCATGCCAAGGCACGACGCAGAGTTCAGCAGCATCAGTTCAATGATTCGTGCGCAGCCTTGGATTCAGCATTCGCCGGAGGCTGAAGATTCGGGAGTGAAGCGAGCCATGCAGCATCTGCGTGTGCACATCGCGGCGCACCCGTAATGAAACTGAAATGATGGAACGAATGCAAACTGTAAAATAATATTCATTGAGTTTCATTTTACAGTTTGCATTCGATACAACGGAGGGTGTGCTCCGGATCCTGACAAGTACTGCGCACATATTGACTTTGGACTTTGGGTCGTGGGTATTATTCCGGCATGTGTAATCGTCGAGTGTGATGAGCTGGCACACGCCTCGTACTTACTGACGTGTGAACTGACGCGGATGGAGCAAGTTCATGAATCTCTTGTAACAGGAGGGGAGCAGCGTCCCGTGGTGTTCGTGCGGTATAAATCCAACGGATCCTTCGATGAAGATGAAATTCCTGTCAAAATGCGTCGCCGTGACCGAGAGCAGTTGCTCTTGTCGTTCTTGGCAAAAGTAGCCTCGGGGGAGCGCGTATTCACAGAGCCTCTGAACATTGTTTACATTTGCTATGGCACATTTGAAGGAGAACCAGAAGTTTGTTATGACCCGGATTTCTCTGAACAGATGAGAGGATGTGTGCGGAACATTAATATGACAAATTGACAGTTGCAGTTCACAAGAACGCATCCACGCCAAAAAGGCTTATGATGAACACAATTCAAATGCCGCTTGACTCGCACCACCCGCTAATGTGTAATGGTAAGCATCACTATTATAAACTTAGCAGTCAAGCCGCTGAAGCTACGTGAAATGGACTGAGCCTCTTGGCAAAGTCAACCATATTAGTGTGCTTAGTGTTCTGAACACTTGGGTACAGCACTTCTCATATCGCTGCCTCTACCTGCCCCTGCCATTACCACTAAACTTCAGAGCTATCTTGTGTGTCGTTGTTTGAAGTGATGTTGCTTGAATTTCAGTTTGATGCTGATCTTGATCTTGATTCTGTAATTTGCTCGTGGCAAATTTGGAAATATCCTGAGAATTGATGTTTGTGGTAAGCATGGATCGTGCGCCACATTGGCTCATATGACAAAACATTAACCTTTATATCAGTGAGGGGATCCTTGTTCAGCTCGGTAACAAGTGTATCTAGTGCATCAAAGGCGTCAAAATGACCAAGCATGTCAGTTATATATGAAGATGTTTCCGCGTCTAAAGGCATTTAATTACAGACTGTTAAAATATGCTTGTAATGAAACAGTTTAGTCTTCCTGTTCCTCGTCACTTGAGTCACAATCAATATCTTCGGAATCATCTACGTTTGCAGTTGCTTCCGTTTCTTCTTCAGATTCTTCGTCACCAGTTTCAGCATTATCTGTTAATTCATCCCAGATCAGAACGTCTTCGTTGTCGGCATCATCCTCCGCCTCGGGTGCGGATTCTTCTTCTGACCCTGATTCATCACCAGATCCTGATTGATCAGATCCAGATTCGGATTCATCACACGAGTCGCTCCCAGAAGCCTCTTCCGATTCATCCATATCAGAGCCAGATCTAACATCAGAGCCAGACAAGGTCCCATCCTCTGAATAATCACCATCTGAATCGTCTTCAAGTTGAATATTTGGGTCTGGTTCGTACCTAGTGGGTGGCCTGATCGTTCGCGTCGACCGCCGAGGTCCAGACATTTTGTTTCAAGGTCCTCCAACATTTATTTACTGGTTCAAGGAACAAATGACAACGCAGAGTCTCGTCCACGGATCGGTGGCTCGGATCCTTGCTGCGCCAAAGATTGCACAACGCACGGAAGCCTGGTATGAATTCCGCCGCATCAGGCTCACCGCCTCGGACGCGTCGAAGGTCCTGGCCAAGGGCGCCGGCAAATCGAGGCTTTCCCTTTTTCTCGAGAAAACGGGACAGAAAGACTCTTTTGGCGGCAACGAGGCCACGGAGAGCGGGGCTGCGAACGAATCCAATGCGCTGGAAGAGTACAAGCGTATGCACCCAGACCTCGTTGTATACGATGATCTGAGCGCCGTTGTCCACGAGGCCCACGACGAGCTCGCGGCATCCCTGGATGCCGTGACGTCGTGCGGGATCAACGTGGAACTCAAGACGATTCATGGGCTCAAAATCAAATCCATTCCCAAGGCTTACAGGGACCAAGTGCTCTTCCAGATGGAAGTATGCAATCTTGACGTATCTCATTTGGTCCAATTTTACATCGACCGTGGTGAGACACTCATCGAAACCATTCACCGAGATCCTGAATGGTTTTCTGAAAATCTTGATAAATTCCTGACGTTTGTCCGAGAAGTGCGCGCGCACAAGCCCATTGATCTTTTTGATATGGACATCGTGCACAACACGCGGACGCAAATGATCATCAGCGAGGAACTTGGAGCGATGGGAGTCTTTGACACTGAGCCTGATCCGTCAGATTCGGAAGTCTCAACTGCTTGATCACACTACCACGTCGGTTCACACACACACAGTCTCGTGAAATAAAGGCCCCACCCACTGCTGTATTTTTAACTGTTTACACCAGTGGGAAGTTATAGCGCCTGTCTATACAATAAATAATAAATCTATAAAATAAGAAAATGTTTCACTTTTACCCAAATATGAACGCATGTACATCTAAAACAAGCCTTCGATTTGGGATTGATTACAACAATGATATGTACGATGATGAATCTATCGGTCAAGTCATCAGTACAGAAATCGTAGAAGAGAATCGATCTACAAAAGACGCATCATTGACAGCAAAATCCTCCGACCAAGCATATTTGGAAGCCGTTGTTGAAGTGAACAAAAAGACGTCAGATTCGGAAGTCTCCAGCGAGCTTCTCAAAGTCAATCATGGTCTGGACGAGATCATCCCCGAGTAATTCCTTCAGATTCTTCTTGAGGATGTACGCATTGATCCTGTAAATGAGATTGATACACAGACCGTTGAATTCTCTCGCAGCTGCTCGTATCGTTTGCTCGCACGACCTGTGGTACGATGCCTCGCAATCCGTGCACAAGCTAACGGATTCTGTCAAACGTGTAAGGTTCAACGAGTCTACAAGAAGTGCGGGATATCGTGCAACTCGTCGAATCATCAAGCGCAAGTCGGAGTCGCTGACATCACGCGTGAGGAGTCTAAGAAGCTTCCTGGTAAGACGTGACAATTGATCGATATGTGCCGATGCACGTGAAGTTACCATGGAACATGTCCCAATGTTATTGCAGAATGTGCATCGGTTTCTTGGATCAAAATATCCAAAATTGGGTGACTCAATCCCAAGACAGTTCTTGAACGATTCGCATTTCTCCTGGAACGATCCAGAGGTCACGCAGCCGCGCAAGTCTCTGTTCCGTCCAAAGGGATTCAAGGAGGATCCGTCGTCACGGATCGTAAAATCTTGCGCCTGATCACCGCGGGCATGAAGACGGCAAAAGGGCGTGGTTTGGAGAGAAGGCATGTACAATAAAGTGACATTACAGTGGTGGTGCCTCTATAGTGCCTCTACGTGTCACAGAGCTTTCACCGGCTCTATATCCCAACCGGCACTATAAGCACTTCCCCTTCCCTGTTGAGCAGACACTCCTGCTCTGGTATAGAATAGGATCTCCTCCGCCCTCCTACCCCAACGCGTTGGTCCCTTCGTTCTGTCTGAATCTCAATACGGTTTTTGCAAATGAAGTGGCCAGGCCTCTCCGTCCAAAGACTTCTTGACGCAGGCTACCATGTTGATGGTAGACGAATCATCACGTCCTGCTCTGAATGCATGTCCGTCGTGAGAAAGAGAACAGTTCCGGTGAGGATTGGCTCCGACTTCGGTTTGACACCGTCGAATACGATACTCACCCACAACATCTTTCATCTCTCCTCCACACCCCCCGGGGCAGCGCATCGAAGAGCCCCACTCTCCCAGCATGAAGATTGTTCTCCGCGCAGCAACCGCCCGCACAATCTTTTTCGAAGGGACCGGTGCGTGCCCTTTTTGAGGCTTGAAGGATCCATCTCCGAATGCAAGAATTCCGTTTTCCGCGGCTTTGCAGAGACGATCAGCCATCAGGTCGATGGCCCTCTTTCGCATGGTAGAGAGGAGCCACCGAGTTTTGCGCCGACTTCTCGTCATGTTCTCAACGCAGAGTGCGTGATAATGCGCACCAAGCACGCGAAGATACGGTGACATGTTGACCGTGTTTTTCCGAGTCCTGGATAGTGCAGACACGACTGATGCGTACGTATGATTTTTCCGCTTGCGTCTCTTGGAGTCTCGTTGCTGTGCGATGATAAATCCAGACTCCGCGCTGTATGTATCGTTGTCCACAGACCATGTCGAGCTGTTGTTCAGAATTTGAAGCGGATGGACTGCATCCTTGTAGTCCGTTGTTCGAACCGTAATCACGTCTACACACCCAGGGTCCACGACGGTGATTGTGAATCCCCGGGGAATGTTTGGAACGACTTCACAGTCCACACACTTTTCTTGAATGGTGTAGACACCACGCGGCCCTTGGGATGGGTGAACAGGTCCATGATTTGAAAACACATACCCCTCTCCAAGGAGGTCGTCCGAATTGGAGAATGCAGGACATGTCTCTTTGTTGGCAATGAGATTGATGTGAATTTCCACTCCATTGCTGTAGAACGTGTTGACCGTGAATTTGCAGAGTCTCTTTTGAATTCGATTTGGAAGCTTTTCCGTCGCAAGATGCTTTTGAAGGAACCATCCTGGATCATCGTCCACACCAAATGCCGTCTTGAGTTGAGTCTTTGCGTACTGCATGAATGCTGGTTGAAGCTGCCACGTGGGTAGCAAGCAGAAAGGTGCTGGAAAGTCTGGACGCTTTGAACGTCGCCCGGATTCCTCCACCATGCGGTTGTAGTCTTCCACCCGTGTTTCGTTACGACTGGATACGTAGCTCATGACTGGGAAGAACAGCGGGAGTCTCGTCTTCAGGACGTTGAAGAATGCATCCTTTCTGGACGGGAAGGCTGGTGCTTTTGGAGCAGTCTTCCGTTCGTTGGTCTGAAACCTCTGCAGTTCCTTGGTGTACTTCTCCTGACGCCTGACTTGAAGTTGGTTCAGACTTGCTTGAATCCCAGCGTGAGCTTCCGTCATGAGGTTGAGAAGTGGTTGAATGATCATAGCATCGCACGGTGGGAGCCCATCCAATGAGAATTGTTGAATTGCAGAGACAAGTGCACGGAGGCGTTGGCCCTGAATGTCCTTGCCCATAGATGTGAACCCACGAACGGTGGCACCGAGTTCCCACTTGATGTAAGCGGTCAAACGTGGAAAAAAGTTCTCCACAAAGCTCCTCTTGGTTGCAGTTGCCATGTCCCTCGTGATGGGCTCACGCAAGTGAGTAGGGATGCTGTCTGGAAGAGCAGGACGGAGAGAATGGTCCAGAAATGATTCTGCGTCGGACTTGAGGACGTGTTGTTTGTTGTTTTTTACCGCTTCCAGCGCAGCCCAGTTCCTGTTGTAGAACGTCTGCAGACCCGATGGAGAATCCTCAATGATGGTGAGACTCAGTTTCCTGGACGCAAGAAAGTTGGCAAACAGTCCAACAAGATGGCGCCATCTACCACCCAAAATGGACAGCCGCTCCACTTCTTGTGCAACAGTGTCACTCAACGGGTACCTGTCCAGATTGAGTTGGAGAGTGGTGCTTCGGATTTGAGATGGCGTGAGACCGCTTTTTGCAATTGCAGCAGATGGTCTTCGAATTCGTTTTGGCTCTTCCGCATCTTGATCAACATTTGTGGAATTTTTTCTCTTTTTTGCCATGACAAAATCGTATTCACGATGATGGTGAGTATGAAGAGCGATGAGTGATGAGACTAAGCATGTTGCACTGTAAACAGTTAAAAAATATTCAACACTTTAAAACGGATGATATTGGTGTATCATTACAAACAGAGGCACTATATCCCAACCGGCACTATATAAACCGGTACTATAAAGGCCCCACTACTGTATGATAACTCTGTGAAATATTTTATTTCAGTCAGAACTTACGCACGCTCCAGATTCCTAAATCGTCAGGCAACTTTGTATGGTTTGGACAAGTTAAAAACTAATGGAAAGCTAAAAGCATATCCCAACAAATGTTACATTTACACTCAAATCCGTCTTATGTTGGGCCCGGTGGAAGAGCTCCAAGAGCCGTTTCTTGGACGGTCCGCATAATTGCGTCGTTTTTATGCTTTCTGTTGTGATCTGCCACCCACTCCTTGGTCATCGCAATAACGGTTTGACGCATGGGTCTGCACGCAGCCTTTACAACCTCCGCATAATGTAGGGGAGCGTCTTTTGAGAACTGGTCCAATGAAATTTGGTCGTATACACCTCCCTTGCGATGTACCCATACGTTTGTGTCGTGTCGATGTGTCATGAAGAAGTTTTTGTTTTCGTCAACGCTGTGAATTTTCTCAATCATTTCACACGTCAGGCGCATGAGTCCTTCTTGAACTGATTCGGCCACGCATTCTTCATATTCTTGCGGTGAAATATGAGAAAGGTTTTCAGATTTATATGGAGTGATTGTCAAATTCAGCGTGATGTTGTTGATGTTGTTGATGTTGTTGATGTTGTTGACGTTGTTGACGTTGATGGTATTGTTGAAATTTCCTGGTGAATTGGAAATGCCAGCACGTTTCAATTCTTCAATCTCTTGCCGCAATCGAACATTTTCGGCATTGCTTTCTTCAAGTGTCCTCGCAACTTCCGTCTCTGTTGGAGAACATTTGTGGACATGTGATTTCTTGAATACTCCCCACGAAGCAAGCCGTTCTTCTACATCACCTCCTCCGTCAACGTTGATCTTTTCAACAACTATGTTAGGGAATGCTTGCTGAACAATCTTGACGACATAGTTTCGATTTAAGGCATTCTTAGTCTGTTGAATCCAAATGTATTTTCGGTCATAGCCAAATGGACGGGTATGATACACCGTCGAAGGATCACACGTGACGCAGACAAAATTTGCGCCAGGGTATGCTGTTCTGATAACATCGAGGATCTGATTTGCCTGAACATTCACAGAATTTTCTATCATTGTTCTGAAATATCGACTCATGTCCCTAGGTGTAGCCATTTTCATATACACAATTGAATTATATATTTTCTTCTGATAATCCACCAAACACGGCTTACCGTTGTTTGTCATATTATGTGAAAAAAACATGATTTATCGGATTTCTTAACAAGCCCCACTAGAAGGACGTGTTTATCAATAAAACGTTTCAACGTGCTAAAATTTGCTGTCGTTTTTGGACAACGGTTCATAAATCTAGGTTTTCGATTTGAGTGTATCGCCTCCTTGGTGTATGTTTTGTGAGTTTGAAATTATCATTAAAATATTGGTTTGTACGTTTGCCGTATTGCGCCGCAATTATGGCCGTTGTTTGGATTTTTTTTACAAGTCTACACGTGTGACATCAGGGGGTAAATCTAGTATTCTGAAGAAGCCGGGTCTCGTTACATCTACAACAGATGGCCCAATTTTCAACATTTTTAAAATCTGGACGTGCGCCAAGATACTTTCCAAACATGGCACAACCCGAAAGTCATAAACGGATTTGAAAAAAATGGAACCAATCGATGGTCACGTCTCGCAACAAATCTTGAGGATCCAAAAACTAACTGCGTCACACTCGGCACTTTAAAAACCTTGTATACCACCAGAGGCACCAAAAGCACCATGGCCACCGCGTCCCGCGTCGTCTCCATCCCCAAACTGCTCAACAAGTTACCGTTGTTTGTCATATTATGTGAAAAAAACATGATTTATCGGATTTCTTAACAAGCCCCACTAGAAAGACGTGTTTATCAATAAAACGTTTCAACGTGCTAAAATTTGCTGTCGTTTTTGGACAACGGTTCATAATGTAGGTTTTAAATTTGAACGTATCGCCTCCTTGGTGTATGTTTTGTGCGTTTGAAATTCTCATTAAAATATTGATTTGTACGTTTGCCGTATTGCGCCGCAATTATGGCCGTTGTTTGGATTTTTTTTACAAGTCTACACGTGTGACATCAGGGGGTAAATCTAGTATTCTGAAGAAGCCGGGTCTCGTTACATCTACAACAGATGGCCCAATTTTCAACATTTTTAAAATCTGGACGTGCGCCAAGATACTTTCCAAACATGGCACAACCCGAAAGTCATAAACGGATTTGAAAAAAATGGAACCAATCGATGGTCACGTCTCGCAACAAATCTTGAGGATCCAAAAACTAACTGCGTCACACTCGGCACTTTAAAAACCTTGTATACCACCAGAGGCACCAAAAGCACCATGGCCACCGCGTCCCGCGTCGTCTCCATCCCCAAACTGCTCAACAAGTTACCGTTGTTTGTCATATTATGTGAAAAAAACATGATTTATCGGATTTCTTAACAAGCCCCACTAGAAAGACGTGTTTATCAATAAAACGTTTCAACGTGCTAAAATTTGCTGTCGTTTTTGGACAACGGTTCATAATGTAGGTTTTAAATTTGAACGTATCGCCTCCTTGGTGTATGTTTTGTGCGTTTGAAATTCTCATTAAAATATTGATTTGTACGTTTGCCGTATTGCGCCGCAATTATGGCCGTTGTTTGGATTTTTTTTACAAGTCTACACGTGTGACATCAGGGGGTAAATCTAGTATTCTGAAGAAGCCGGGTCTCGTTACATCTACAACAGATGGCCCAATTTTCAACATTTTTAAAATGTGGACGTGCGCCAAGAAACTTTCCAAACATGGCACAACCCGAAAGTCATAAACGGATTTGAAAAAATTGGAAACAATTGATGGTCACGTCTCGCAACAAATCTTGAGGATCCAAAATCTAACTGCGTCACACTCGGCACTTTAAAAACCTTGTATACCACCAGAGGCACCAAATGCACCATGGCCACCGCGTCCCGTGTCGTCTCCATCCCCAAATTGCTTCTTTCAGGGTCTCAAGTCGCAAGTCTAAAGGAATCGTTAACATTTTGCGACAACAGAGAGCCCGAGTTTGCTCAACCACCACTTATCGCGTTTGAGGAGACTACTCACGCTATCAAAATCCCGCGAATATTTGGGATTGGTTTCTGCAACGACAATGGGATCAGCTTTGTCGATTTAATCTCTGACGGCGACGACATTCAAACGCAATTCAAAGGAACTCTAAGGGACATTCAAGAACCGGCCGTGGCTTCGGCAATCGAAGCGTTGAGCGCGCAACCGCACGGCGCAACGCTGAGTCTCTACTGTGGTGCAGGAAAAACTACGTGCTCTCTCTACATATCCAGCATCATTGCCAAAAAGACGCTGATTCTGGTTCACACATCCGCCCTTGCCGCGCAATGGAAGGATCGCATCGAGCAGTTTGTAGAGGGCGCGTCCGTGGGATCCATTCGCGGAGAGGTCTGTGACATTGAGCATCGAACGCATTGCGTGGCGCTCATGCAGACGATTTACCGCCGAACGGGCGAGCGCAGTCTTCCAGAAGCGCTCTTGAATTCATTTGGACTCTTGATCGTGGACGAAGCCCATCACGTTCCGGCGCAGCGGCTCTCCACTTGCATCGCTCTCGTGGGGTGCAAACGGCGACTCGGTCTGAGCGCCACTCTTGAACGGAAAGACGGCGCAACGCAATTCACATTTTGTGCCCTTGGGCCCGTGTGCCACGAGCTGCGCCGCGACGGAGACGGGACGACGCGAGTTTACGCAATTCGAACTGGGACGGAAGTTGAAATGAACCTCGTGCGTCGCGCGGGCAAATCAACACCAAACATTTCCCGGGCAATCAACGATTTATGCGACGATGCGGCCAGGACAAGTCTGATTATATCATGGATCGTCAAGTGTGCACGCGTGGGGCGCAAAATCATTGTGCTGAGCGACCGGCGTTCTCACCTAGAACGCATGGATGAGTCCTTGAGTGCTAAGGGCATCCAAGCTGTCCAAATGATGGGCGGTGTATCGGATGCCCAGCGACTGATTGCAGAAACTGCTCCTGTGTTGCTCGCAACTTATGCCTTTGCATCGGAAGGGCTTGACATTGCTGCACTGGATACGTGCATTCTCGTGAGCCCGCGGCGGGACGTCGTCCAGTGCGTCGGAAGAATTCTCAGGATTCATGCCAACAAGAAGAGCCCTCTGGTCATCGATCTCGTCGATGAAAAGGTTGGAGTTTTCCAAAATCAATTTCGAGCACGATCAAGATACTACAAGAGTCCGCGGCTCGCGGCCACTGTCACGTTTTACAATGGATTGACAAAGGTGGAACCTGTACAAAAGACTGCTTCAAAGCCTGTGCAAAACTTGGACGCGTGCATGTTTGACATGAGTGTGGTTCCGCAGCCAAAGAAAGCAAAGACGTCTAGTCTGCAAGATTGGATTAATAACAAATAATTTTCTTACGTTGCTGCTCTAAGATATTCCTGTGAAACCTGCATCAGAACATACATCAGTCTTTGTTGGTACTCGTGACCGGAGTTTCCAAGCTCGCTGCACACGGAAACTTCTTCCAGATTTAACGGATGCCTTGTGACCCGCGCCATATAGGCCAGGGAAAAGGCGTTTTGTGCCGTCTCCAATTGGTCCCGTCGCGCACTTGATGCACCAATATCCACAACATTTCGTACACTCTGGACAAGTGTTTCTGGATCACAATTTCCAAATCCGTTAAACGCCTGGGGGTTAACGCTAAGAATGTCGTACCCCACGTATGCCGTTCTGTGGCACATCCAATTGAAAAACGTGCGATTCAAGTTTTGTGGCCAGTGTTGGATATTTTGACAGCGAGTTGTACAAAGCAAATTCCTGACAGATTCACTAAATTCTGTGTCTTGCATGAGAGGAATAATCTGGCTCCGCAAGTGATCCAAAAAATTCTGGAATCTCTCAAGCCACACGTGATTTCGTATGGAACGACCGTCCAGATTACAGTCACGACAGAGCAGTTTATAGTTTTGTAGGAGTTTCTTATATTGCCTTATTGCAATATACTCATCTACTTTACCACTTGCTCTTCTTGCAACGAGGCTTTCTCTGTGAAAACTACGGCACCGAGTGGGCAGTTCAATGCTCATTATCTGATAGTGTCATATATTTTTTATTGGTTCGCGCATAGACGTCTGTGTGGTATATCTTTGGCGCGTTTGATCGCCTAGTCTTTTAATGTTTGGGATGCGTATAGGTCAGCATGAGCTCCACCGGGCCCAGTTTGATTCAGCTCAATTCACTCATCGCGCCGGTGACTATGGGCCTGGAAGGCCCTAACGAGGAGCCGGCGCGCAAGAGGGCCCGGGTGGAACAAAAGACGCGTGATGAGGTTCTTGCGGAGAGCAAGGAGCGCCAACGGCCTCGGCGATTACCGCCTCTTGGAAAGAATGCAATGTTTGATGAGCAATTTTCATGGTATCAGATGCACTACACCAAAGAACCGCTTGCAGATTACGAGACTCAGCTTCTTCATTGGAACAAGCAGACAGTCAAGACAAGTCTGCGCACCTTTAAACATGAGGATGGCAAGGAAACGCCATCGTACAATAATCTACAGACAGGACACTCCCGTGCAACCGCATTGAGTCCCGAGGAACAGCAGATTGTAAAGATCGGGCAGCAGAAGAAACACGGACTCACAAGGGCCGGCCGCAGGCTGGGTCAGATGAACTGGCTTGAATGCGCCGGATTCAAGGCCTATGTGAAATTCATGCAAGCATTGGGGTACATCATGGTGCGCTTCGAGCGCATGCCCGACTGCGTCATTGTTGACTTCTGCGCAATCATGGAATCTGATTCTGGATTGGTATCGGCACCGGTTCAGGTCAAGGTTGCGCGAGGCCCACCAGGCACTCAAGTCCATTTCCATGTGAACAAAGCTGATGGTGCTGCCAATGGGCGGTATGAAGATCACATTCTGATATGCCTCGTTGTTGACGTGTCAGATGACGCAAATCTTGATTGCAAGGACTTTGACGAGCTTCCGGATGTCGACATCCTCGAAGCCTATATCATGCAGTCTTCCGACATCAAGAGTTTATTTGCGCCCGTTGTCTACGACCATCAGCCGGGATCCAAGCGCGGCCGCGGGAATGCCTATGAGGCATTCCGTTACGTTGTGGGTCGCGATCAGCCGGAGAAGCTGGATAATCTCATGCGGTCATTGGAATCAAACATCCAGGAGATTTGGGGCAAGCGCAAGTGGACACGCGATGACTGCTTCTTCAAATTTGGAGCTGGCTCTCCGAACACAATCGTTCAGTCGACAAAACAAACGGAGCTGCTCGGTATGAAGGCTGTGTCGGAGGCATTGAAGCCGTTTGAAGCACGCTCTCCGCTGCGCCATGGAGAGACGGTGGACATTCTGTTCTGGAGAAACTCAGACTCAAAACGCGTAGATTCAACTGCTTCATCTGTGCGTATCTCCCTGAAAACAGCAACATTCAACAATCTCAATAAGGATACCGGGCATTACAGCGGATTCAAGTTCATACTCAGCACGGCGCCAAATGCTGACCACTGTGATATTGTGGTTGCAGTGCAATTTGATTTGGAGAACAAGACAAAAGTGGTTGCAGCATACGTGTTTGACTCAACGGACGTTTACAACAGGGGTCTCGAGACATTAAACTGGAACAAGTCCGCACATCGCAACAAGAAATTCAACCTTACAAACAATATTGGTTGCCAGGGATTCAAGGATCATGTGTCTTCCTTCATGAAGACGGACAAACAGCGCAGAGAACCACTTAAAAAATAAATTATACATTGTTTACGTTGAATTACTAGATATGTGGTGTATATGTCGTTGGCGTGGCGTTCAAAACCGACGTAAAGCGTGTGTTAGACGGCGGCTGCGAGTAAGCCACAAGTAGTGCTTCAAGCGCTTTTTCCATTTGTCCGTCGACAAACATCTTCATTTCAGCGACATCGATTCCGAGCAAGCAACGACACTGGCTGTCTGTTAGAAAGCTGTACGCAATTCCTGTCTTAATTGATGCTTCAGTTGCGTCCAGGTACGCTTGTACAGGATGCGAATCTTGCGCAGAGCTAATTGATTTGCGAGCGGCTGAACGCAGAAGATCAATGTATTTGAGGACAAATTGGCGCGGCAGACGCTCGTTTTGATGTCTGTGAAGAGACAACATTGACGTCCCAATAACCACGGAGAGCACGATTGCCGCTAAGGTATAGTACTGAGTTACACTGCTGGATGTCATGCGTTCCATGGTACTTGTTTTACAATGAACAACATTTTATTATTGCCATCAGAGGTTCATGTTGCTCGAGTCGCATGTCTGTCGCCGTGCCGCTGACCGTACTCAACCTGAACGACGGATACCTCGGAAACAAATGGGAGCGGTTTTCGCATGATTTTAATGGATACTTGTAGATAAAGATTTGTATCAAAGACACGAAAATGTCTATGACGACGAAAGTAATTTACATAAACCATATAAATTCCTGGATATGCGGGGATGTCATTGCATGCATCAACAAGTGTTAGTTCCAAAGAGTCTTCGAGAAACCTGTGGATGAAATTCAACAAATCCTGCGTAAAGAATCGTTTCATTTCTGGACACGACGCTTCAACATACTCAATCGCGTCGTGTCGTTTGTCTTGTGGGCTTCGTTTCCGATATTGAAACCAAGCTTCCCGAGTTTCTTCGTCATCTGAAGAATCTGAGGACGCAGAATCATATTTGCATTCAGTCACTTCCGTTGCTTCAGCTCTAGCCACAGTGTTGTCCAAGTCTGCAAGCATTGCATCAAGTGATTCAAATGACGGAAGCGGCGGCAATCCAGAATAGGCAGAGTAATCCTTAGATGGGTCAAACTCCTCAAATTCATCAAACTCGGGAATTGAATCTAGAATTTTGAGGCCAACGGGTTCTGACCCGTCAGAGTTCTCAGACGCGCCAGATTTCTGTTCCGCCTCAGGCAGATCCGGATAAAATTCTCCACATACGGGTGCCGTGGGTGCTTGTGCATTATTGTTCCACGCGGGGAATCCGTAGAATCTCATTCGCGGTGCATCAATACGCCATTGCGCGTCCACTCGTTCCAAGCTCTGAATGAAAGTGTTTAAAATATTGAGCTCAGAGAAGTCAAAATCATAATCTTTGAATCTCATATGATTGATATAAATGTTGCAAATTTTTTTATCAAGAACCATTCAACGTGTCGGGCTCACACAAATTTGAGTTCGAATGAGCGCGTATTTGTTCTTGTCGAAACGAGGTGTGCCTTTTGGCTCCCCTTTGTAATTCGAAACTTTATCAACGTCCTTGGAGCGTCGTGGAACGTTCATCTCTTTCTTGCAAGAGACGTGGCCGTGTCCCTAAAGGAAGAATTTGGTCATTGTACCTTTGACGTCACCGTCATCCAAGACAAGCTCACGGTTCCGGAGTATTCTGCCTTGCTGGAACAATCACCTTTCTGGTCTACAATCAGGGAGGAACACGTGCTCATTGGCCAACTGGATACCGTTCTGCTGCGGCCTATCCCAGAAGACTTCTTCAAGTACGCATACGTCGGAGCGCCGTGTGGGGACATTTCCGGGGATCAATTCATTCTGAATGGCGGACTAAGTCTGCGAAGGCGTTCCGTAATGCTGGACATCACTTCACAACTTCCCGGAAATGGACAAGATCCAGAGGATATTTACTTTACAAGGATATTGCGTGCAATGAAAGCACCTCTTCCAGGGCTCACTGAGGCAATTCAATTCTGCGCAGAGAGCATCATTGCGCCAGATAATTCGCCTTGCGGTGTACACGGAACGCACAAGTATTGGATCCCAACAGCACAAATGCGAGTGCTCGTGGATACCGCTGCCTCCGCTCCCACTTTGTAAAAAATGTTAATGAATCATCTCCCTGCCATCATTCTCTGCAGTTTTGCATCCGTTGTTTCTGCATACTTGGCCTCTATCTCACCATCGTCTTCCACCGTGACGGGCTTGAATGCATTGGACAGGGACGTGCCGCCCTTCCCTCTTCCACCTTTTCCTCCGACACTTTTTCGAGCCGCGGGTGTGCCTCCTTCTGCAATGACCTCAATGACTGACTTTTGCTGCGATTCGTTAACCGTGGATGCATACGACTCTGCAAACTGGAACGCGTTGTCGCCACAGTAGACGCTCCTGTCGTGGACAAATGTTGGTGTCCCTGGAAGCCACGGTGGTGGAGCTTCTCTTGATACATCGACGACGTTGACTTGAATCTTGAGCATGTGCGTCACTGAAAACAATAGATCGTTTGAATGAGGGCATCGTTGTAGGTTGACGTAGAGGGTTGGGATGGATGCTGGCGCGGCGTTGTTGTATTGGTTGTACGGTGAGTTTTGTGGGTTCTGCGGATTCTGTTGACTAGGTTGATTCTGTGAATTCTGTTTCTGTTTATCTCTTGACGGTGCTTGAATAATGATTGCCGGGCGCGTTGTTGGAACTTTCATGGGCGTTGTGCCGAGGGGCGGGGATCGCATCATTGTTGGATCCATGAAGTTGCGCATTACATTACATGTATAAAATTTTACATTCCGAATCAGCACACTTGTTAGTCTGACTCTAAAAAAAATAATTGCTAGTTTGAAATGGCAGACTCGTTGGATGCAAGTTTGGGAATGGAAAAATCGCAGGGAGTTCATCCCAGAACTCTTCCAGAGATTCCGTCAGATCCTTTTGAAGATAAGCAGATGAAAAGCTTCATGAGCGCTCTGACATCCATGACTTCTCACGGCACTGGTCCGGAGCAAAAGAGGAAATCAAGCAAACACCACAAGCACAAGAGATTACACAAATCTGAAGTGCTGCATGTGTCACCGGCAAAATCTCCTGGCAAGTCTCCACAACTTTCACCAATTGCTACGGAACCAATGGTAGACGAAATAGTACATGACGACGTACCCGTACCCGTACCCGTATCCAGGGCCGCCCAGCCTGAGCCTGAGTCAGAGCCTGAGTCAGAGCCTGAATCTGAGGCTGAATCTGAGGCTGAATCTGAGGCTGAATCTGAGGCTGAATCTGAGGCTGAATCGGAGTCTGACGAAGTTGAAATTGAGCTTGGATCGTCCATCGACATGGGTGACTCAGATGAATTGGATTCGGATGACTTGGAATCTGACGAAGATTCTGATGACTCCGGCTCTGACGATGACTCGGATGAATTTGATGATTCTGATGACTCTGATGATTCCGAGGATTCTGAGGATAACCAAGACATTGAAAGTGGTCATATCGCAATCCAGAGTGCTGACTTGGAAGACGTCCCACTCACGCCACAGGAAATTGCACGACACGAAGACTTTGACCAATTTGAAACATCATCCATGCTTGCTGCATCATTGATTGCTTCTGGGATTGCTGTGGCATCGTCAGACAGTTCTAGAAATATTAAAGGTATCATCATCAAGGTCATCATTGCCACGTCAGTGTGCATTGCATTCTATTTTGCGTATCGAAAGATAATGGAACTGCGCAAATCCATACAATCTCTCCGAGACGAGACAAAACTTCAACTGACGGAGAAGGATGTCCAACTGATATCTGCAAAGCTCATTCAAGACCTCCTTTTGGAGGAGGACGAATCTCAACCTGAGCCTGAGCCTGAGCCTGAGCCTGAGCCTGAGCCTGAGCCTGAGCCTGAGCCTGAGCCTGAGCCTGAGCCTGAGCCTGAGCCTGAGCCTGAATCTGAACCTGAATCTGGCGAACATTCAATCCCAGAAGAAATTACAGAAATTCAAAGCAACCCCCTTCCTACTCAATTGGACGCCGCATTCCAGCCTTTCCAGGGAATGCTTCCGCCTGGAATGACACTGATGACGGCGCCAATCATGCACGACCAATTGATGGGCCTTGGAGTGCGTGACATGGGAAAGTCCTTTGACGCTGATGCTGATCAAGATGTGCAGGAGGAATCTGAATACAATGAGGAGCCTGTCGTGGAACCCGTAGTGGAACCGGTTGTGGAACCGGTCGTGGAACCTATTGTAGAGCTCATTGTAGAGCCCATCGTGGAACCTGTCGTGGCACCTGGCGTGGAACCTGTCGTGGAACCGGTTGTGGAGCCGGTTGTGGAACCCGTAGTGGAGCCCATTGTGGAGCCCATTGTGGAGCCCATTGTAGAACCGGTCATGGAACCTGTCATGGAACCGGTCATGGAACCTGTCGTGGAACCTGTCGTGGAACCTGTTGTGGAACCTGTCGTGGAACCCACTGTTGAACCTCCTGTTGTGGAGCCTGCCGTGGCCGTGGAATCTGCCATTGAGGCATCGGTAGAGGCACCCGCAAAGCAAGCGGCCGCGGAGCCTGTCATGGAAGTCAATGAGGAGGAACCAGAACCAATTCAAGAATTGCAAGCGGTACAATCGCCTTCACATGAAAAGGCAGAGGAAAAGATGCCCGAGGCGCCAAAGAAAAGGCGGGGACGCCCCGCCAAAAAGGCTTCGTAAAAGATGCCCGAGGCGCCAAAGAAAAGGCGGGGACGCCCCGCCAAAAAGGCTTCGTAAATGCTCAATACAATACGTTCAATACGTTGGTTGATGACATCATAAAATAAACGCTTTTTTGAAATGAAATTATTACTTGGTTTCTTTTTTGCAATTCCACAACTAGAACCAATTGTGCAACCACAGAGCGTGCAAATCAATGAACGCAGGATAGTAGTACCGCCAAAGATTATTCACTATGATTTTTTTGGTGGCGATTCGAGGATCAATGCGTACCGTCCTCTTGAGTTCCCCTTCGTTTGCCTCCCATTGAGCACAAGTGATCCCAGCGTTGGGTTTGTGTCAGATTTACCCAACTTACAACCATCAGAGTCGTCAGAGTCTGCCGGTGACCGTCTTGCGGAACCATTTTGTATACCACTGGTTACAGAACATGAAGTGTAGCTGACCAAGAGGGCATCGACCATGTTCTTTATTTAGACAATCGGACTCAAAATAATATTGTTCACATTCAATACACATTGTGCACGACATGCGCATACCACAACTACCAAAGTATTTGACGGCTGAATACGTTGGATATTACGCAGTCGTAGCACTTATTGTTTACGGATATGTGTACAAATTCCCTGTGGCCTGCTATGGATGTGAGTCCGAGGGAATATTCCTCAGGTGCATGGGAGGCACGGGTGAAGGATCAAATATGTGCAGTGCTTTCAAACTTGGTGAAAAGCGTGTAAAGGCAGCAACCGGATTCGTATCCGGCATCATTGAAGACTCCGGTGCGTATCTTGAAGATCTATGGACTTTCACCAAAGAGGATTTACCACCAATCATTTGGGAATTTATAGAAAAATTGAAGGTGCTGATCCTTGCGGCAAAAGACAAGGTGAAGGAGCGCATGGAAGCCGCCATGACATACCTCCGTGAAAAGATTACGGACATCATGTCCAAGGCCAAGGATCTTACTTCAGAATTATGGCAGAGTTTCAAAAGTAAAGCTATTGACCCCGTGTTGGCATTTGTTCTTGCTCATATTGTTTCACCTCTGGTTGCGGTGGCGGATGCGCTTGTCAAATTCAAGAATCTCGTCTGGAAGTCTGTCTCTGAAGTGGTTGCAAAGTTTGCCAATTTGAACCTTGGTGGGTTTGTAGATGATATCCAGAAACTCTTTGCCGAAATTCCAGAAAGTATAAAGTGGCTCAAAGAGCATATCATCAAGGTTATCAACGTAGTCACAGTAAAAAGCGTTGACATCCTCAACAGCGGTATCAATCTGTCCCTGGATGGTATCGAGGTTGCTCTGAATTCACTGGGAGGTGGCGTTGAGACTATAGGCAATGGGTTTGTTTCAGGTCTCAACGGTATCAAGAACGGAATGGCAAATGCCTTCCAAAATTCAATGGAAGGGATTACCTCAGGGGTAAATTTGGCCACAAGCGAGCTCAACAAGGGTCTCGCATTCACGGTTGAGGAAATCAACACACATGTGAAGGAGATCCAAACAGGAATTGAAATTGTTGTTGGTGGTGCAAATGTGGCATCCGCAGCTGCTTCAAAATCAATTAATGATGCCACAGAAGCACTTGTCGACAGCGTGAATGATACATCGGGAAAGATTGAGAAGGGTGTCAATACAATTGTTAAGGACGTCAATCGTGTCCTTCCGACCATCCTCACCGGAGTCAATAAAGTTGCATCAACGGCAAATACCGTTGTAAATACTACAATTGGCAGGGTGAATACACTTGTCGGCGCAGTGGATAAAAACATAAACACTGTTGTTGGAAAGGTAAATACGGCATTGGATTCGGTGGATTCTGGAGTGAATACCATTGTGGACAAAACAGAGAGCATTGTGAATGCCAATATATCAAAGGTAAATAGTCTTGTCGGATTGATTAATAATCTGCGTGACGTTGATATTAAAGTTGTTGGAACTCCTTTCAATAACTTTGACTGGTGGCCTGAAATCAAGACCGTCACCTCTCTTGACCTCAAGACAATCAATTCTGGATCGATCGGTAATATCTCATCTGGTACCATTGGAACTTTATCCATTGGCAATGTCGATGTAAATTCCCAAATTTCCAATTTGGATATTCCAGAAATTACGGCCCCCACGGTTGTCATTCCATCGATCCCGGAAATAACGTTCACAGGAGTCAATCCCAAATGGTTTGTGATCCCACCGGTTACATTCCCACAGATGACCGTGGAGAAGGACATTGAGAAGGTTTCAGTTGGGAAAATACAACTTCCGTCCAATGTTGTACCGCATATTGACACTATCACGGTGGACGACGTGGACAGCGTTCTAAAGAGCACGGGGGCCATTGTTGATGATTCAGTTGGAGCTGGAGCCCCTCTTGGTGGCGCCAAGGATGCAGTTAAGAGCGGAGTCATGTCAGCACTCACTTGGATCCCCTCAAAAATTTCCGAGATGAAAGAGGTGATTGCCGGTCTATTTGAGACCGTTATGAAACCCATCCATGCAGCTCTTGTCACCGTGATGACAACAATTTATTCGATATGGGCTGCAATTCAGGAATTTTGGGGGAAATATTTGACTGTGACTGCCATCAAGGAGCGTATCAATCTTCTTCTATCGATGGGGCGCAAACTCATTGTGGATGATCTCATACACGGAATCATCATTGATGAAGTCGTCCCAGGATTCGTTGCTATCCTTGAAAATATGAAGGATGTAATCGTTGAATTTGCTGGAAACGCTGCGGAACGGCTGTGGGATTTCCTTGGAAAAGTGGGAAATGCAGCTGCAAAACTGTTTGGAGAGGTATACAAAGTAGTGGTAAAAGTCACCAGTCTTGTCGCCAAGAACGTTCTATCGGTTGCGTATTATGCATTTGGAACGGGGCTTGACCGTGCCACATGGTTTGTCCCAGTGAGCGTCACCATCAAGATTATGATTGTAGTAACGATTATCGTGTACATGTTCATTGGTGGATTCCTTGACAGAGCTGGAAGAGTTTTGTTGTTTGCCAAAGATGGAGCAGTAAAACTTGCCCAGGTAACTTTCATGGGTATCAGCACATTGGATTATCAACTTGATCTTACTGCTGCACGACGTTGGTCAACAGCCAAGTACCTCTTTGGACCTGCCGCATTTATAGGGTTTAATCCAACCAAAGTCATTGCGGCCGAGGCTGCGACGGTAGCGGAAGAAACTGCAAAGGCTGCAAAGGCTGCGTCATTCATGCTAATGTAGAGCTTTTGTATATTTATTAAGCAACAGTGTCTTTTGTTTTTTCTCTATCTGGTGTACTCTTATTTTCAGGACGGAATCTGCAAGTATCCGTAGGAAAGTGGATACAAAAGTAACTAGTACCGAGTCTCCTAACCTTTCCCACGGGTAACCCGAGGCTTGCTCCATGCCATTCCCTACCATATG
>Ga0194059_1000364_pt1 | contig 21867 bp, 20 predicted proteins | sample SepL6211m_MetaG_FD_163426 | JGI IMG/M metagenome (GOLD analysis project Ga0194059, IMG submission 163426) | Anoxic zone freshwater microbial communities from boreal shield lake in IISD Experimental Lakes Area, Ontario, Canada - Sep2016-L626-11m | ecosystem: Environmental > Aquatic > Freshwater >... | reverse complement strand
CTCCTGCTCGGGGACCGCGCCCAGCAGATCCCAGACGGCTGCCGCTTCGATGGGGGGGGCGAGCAGGCTCAGCTGGTCGAGCAGGCTTTCGGCATCCCGCAAGCCGCCCTGGGCCCGCTGGGCCACCAGATGGAGGGCCTCGGTGGAGATGGCGATGCTTTCTTGTGCGGCGATCCAGCCCAGGTGGCCCTCGAGGGCTTCGAGGGGAATGCGGCGGAAATCAAAGCGCTGGCAGCGGCTCAAGATGGTGGGCAGCACCCTCTGGGGGTCGGTGGTGGCCAGCACAAACACCACCCTGGGTGGGGGTTCTTCGAGGGTTTTGAGCAGGGCATTGAAGGCCGCCGTCGAGAGCATGTGGCACTCGTCGATCACATAGACCTTCCAGCGGGCCTGCACCGGCGCAAAGCGGGAGCGTTCGATCAGTTCGCGGATGTTGTCGACCCCGGTGTTGGAGGCGGCGTCGATTTCGATGACATCCAGGGCATTGCCGGCGGTGATGGCCACACACAGCTCGCAATGTCCGCAGGGTTCTGGGGTCGGGACGTCGCTGGCGATGCAGTTGAGCGAGCGGGCCAGGATGCGGGCGCTGGAGGTTTTACCCGTGCCGCGGGGCCCGCAGAAGAGATAGGCCGGCGCGATGCGCCCCCGGAGCAGGGCATTGCCCAGGGTGGTGGCGATGGCCTGCTGCCCCACCAGCTCAGCGAGGCGCTGGGGGCGGTATTTGTGGTGGAGGGGCTGGTAGGCGGGGGTCATGGAGGCATTGTCGCGCAGGCCTTGTTGCGCCAGCCTTGGTGCGCAAGCCGTGGGAATGGGCTGATGGGTAGGCCCAGAAGCCCCGTTCCGATGCCAGGAGGATTGATCGGCAAATCCAAGCGTTAGGCAATAAGAATTAAATATTCATGCGGGACAGGATTGAAAGTTGTTATTTTGCTGGCTGCTGGGGTTGCGCTGCGAGCAAGGCAGCAGCAAGGGACTATCCGGATGTTTCCTGGTCTACAGATGTCACCACGAGTATCATGACCTCGTCAATCAAATCAAATTAAGCCAAAAATTATCTAGCGAATTCCTGGTTTGCGTACCAGCGGACTGTGCGGGAAATGGCTGCTTCCAATGTCATTGCTGCAGGCAGTTGCAGGTCAAGACGGGTATGAGAGGTATTGGGAACGTGGTGCAATGCTGCGACTCCAGGCTGTGGCTGTTGCCTAGTAGAAACGTCAAGGTTGCTTCCGAGAATATTAGAAATTCGTTCGGCAAGATCAAGGATGCAAAGACCCTCTTCTGATCCCACGTTGTAGGCGCGACCAGGCTGCCCCCTGATCAAAACGGCCCATAACCATGCGGCCATGTCCGCAGCATACAAATAGCTGCGGTATGGCGTTCCGTCACCCTGGATGACAATCTGCTTCCCAGCCATAGCGGCTTGCAGAAAGTTTCCAATGGCAAACTGCTTATCTAACGGCAGATGGGGACCCACCAGCGCGAAGACGCGAGCAATTTTCACCTCTAAACCATTTGCAGATGCCTGGGCACAAAGCCATTCCGAAACTCGTTTGCCCTCTCCATATCTTGGGGTGATGCCTGCGATGCGACATCTGTGGCAGCGTGAACGATCACATCAAAGTGCTCGTTGGTGATCGGAAAATCACGAACATCTCCTGCGATCCAGTTAACCCTTTCAGCCACTAAAGGCCAAGCACGCTGGAAGGCCCCTGGATCTCTGCTCAAAACCGTGATACGGCAATCCAAGCTGAGCTTCTCGTTTGCATCGATCAGAGTTGCCAATAGCCATTTGCCGATGAAGCCGGTGCCACCTGCAATGAAGATGCTTTGTCCTGTGAACGTCTGCCATGACGCAATCCCGAGCACATCGTGACAGCGTTGGAGGTCCTGTTCAGAAATGTCCAGCGGCATCAAACGAGTTGGTCGTTCCTGCATTGATTTCTACGCTTAAGGGATTAAGTTCGAAGCCATCAATTGGCAATATGCCTCGACCCGTTCGCGCACGCTGTCGGTGTCAAGTCCGTGCTCGCGCAACAGATAAGCATGGGTACCGCAATGTTCCGAAAAGCGATCAGGTACGCCGATGCGAAGCACTCTGGTCGGCTGATGCTCGCTGGTGATCTCGCTGACCGCAGCGCCAAGTCCACCGAGCACTGAGTGCTCCTCAAGGGTGACTAAACCATTTGTTGCTTGGACGGCGGTGCGTACATCATCTACATGAAGCGGCTTCAAAAATGGCGCACTCCAAAGCCTGAGATCCAAGCTAACGGCTATATCCAGGGCGGCCCGTACCATCGATCCTGTGGCGATCAGCCCAGGCCGATCGGAGCGTCCATCGCGAATCTTCAACAGGCGCCCTGGCTGTAAAGAGTTGTTCGGGCCCGTGTGAACATCGCCAAGATCCGCCTTACCCATGCGGAGGTACACGGGACCATTCGTTGCATAGGCGTAGTCCATGGCAGCGGTCATCTCAAAGCGATCGGCAGGAGATAACACTTGCAATTGGGGGATTGCCCTCGTGCAGGCGATGTCTTCGGTCGACTGATGGCTGGTGCCTAGGTGGCTATAGACAAAGCCTGCCCCGTCCCCCAGAAGAACGACAGGAAGGTCGTCATGGGCGATATCCAGCTTGATTTGCTCGACGGTGCGGATTGGTATGAAGGCGGCCAAGCCATAGACAAATGGTCGGAAACCGACACGCGCCAAGCCGGCGGCCATGCCGACCATGTTCTGTTCGGCGATGCCGGCGTTGATGTATTGATCCGGGCACCTTTTGCGGAATTCGTCAAACAGTGAATAGCCGTGATCGCCTGTCAGTAATAGAACTTTCGAATCGGCGACTGCCAGGCGCACAAGCGCATTGGAAAAAGCTTCTCTCATTTCGATGCTCCCGTAAATCCAAGCTCGCTGACTGCCTCAGCGAAGCTCTTTGGGTCCAGACGCGTATAATGCCAGAGGTTGATAGATTCCATAAATGAAACCCCCTTCCCTTTGACCGTACGTGCGATTAGGGCCTTGGGCTTGGTAGGGCCAGCTGCCCAGAGTTGACGGATTGCTGCGTCGATCGCAATCTCATCATGTCCGTCTACCTCGAGGGTCTCAAAGCCAAAGCTCGAGAACTTTGCTGGCAGATCACCCAAAGCCAACACATCGTCGGTCGTGCCCATCGCCTGGAAGCCGTTCTTATCAACAATCAGCATCAGGTTGTTTAGCCTGTGATGGGCCGCCACCAAGGCACCCTCCCAGATCGGACCTTCGTTCAGCTCGCCGTCGCCAACGATGGCGTACACCTTCTGATCCGTTCCCTTTCGCGTCAACCCTAGGGCGATGCCAACGCCAACTGAAAATCCATGACCCAGGGATCCAGAGGTAACCTCAAGCCCTGCAACCCGTGAATCGGATAAACCCTTTAGATCGCTGCCGTCTTTGAAGTAATTCTGGATGTGTGAATCCTCTAGCCAGCCCAGTTCATGCATACAGGCATACTGAGCCATCACGCCGTGGCCCTTGCTCAGCACCAGATAGTCACGACCCTCAGCACGCGGATCATTGCCGGGATAGCGAAGGTGGTGGCGGTAAAGGACGGTCAGCAACTCGATAATCGAGAACGCGCAAGCAATGTGAATGGTGGAGCCGGCATAGGCCATCTCAAGCACGGTACGCCGCATCCGGACCGGGTCAAATGGGGTCATTGAGCTCTCTATGATGGGGGACATCATCGCGCGAATTTCATATCAATGAAAGCCTGATCCAATACGGTTTGCATCAGTGGGATCGCGATTCCTTTTGAACTCGCAAGAAATCGACAATCACCTTGATTTCCTGCTTCAGCATTGCCTGGGTTAACCCAGGGAAGGTTCCCAGGAACAGTGCGCTGACCATGATCTCATCAGACCCATCCATCTCCCCAACCACCCGCAGGGACTCCGGCCGATCTTGGCGGAGCTGCACAAAGGCAGGCTGGCGCAGCAGGTTGCCGCCGAACAGCATGCGGTTGCCGATTTGATGCCGATCCAGCTCTTGGGCTAATTCCGTGCGGCTGAAGGGTGACCCCTGGCGCACAGCGATCTTGAAGCCAAACCATGAGCAGTCCACCTGGCAACCGGTCCCATCCCAGGTGAAGCCGGTATCTGGATGCCAGCCAGTGGCGTGGGTGGGAAGGGAGAACTCCAATACGTCTTCGTGATCAGTCAGGCCATGGCGCAGGGTTTCCCAATTCCGCTTGCGGGCCTCGATGAACTCCGGCAGCCGCCGCAGCTGCACCCGGCCGATCGCCGCCTGGGGATCAAGCGGTTTGAGGTTGAAGCCCAGATGGCTGTAGGTGTACTTGTGGTCGTAACCCTCGGGAAGTTCACCCAGCTGCCAGTCGAAGCGCTTGTTGCAGGTGTTATCGATACCGGAAGGGCACCAGCAGTCGCGGCCCCAGTCGCGGAAGCTTTCGGCGATCACCTTCAGCTTTTGATCGCGCACGATGTTCACCGCGCCCCCCTCGCCCATGGTGAGGTGATGGGGCGGATAGAAGCTTTGGGTGCTGATGTCACCCCAGGTGCCGGTCCAGCGGATAACCCGATCGGGGCCCCCATCCAGACCGGGGCTGTTGTCCGTGAAGCCCAGACTCTCCGCGAGCGGGCGCGGCATCGAGTAGCTGCAACCCAGGGCGTCGCAGTTGTCTTCCACCAGCCACAGGTTGTATTTGCGGCAGAAGGCCAGGGTGACGGCCAGATCAAAGGGATTGCCCAGGGCATGGGCCATCATCACGGCCTTCGTTTGCCCAGGGCTGTAGGCCGCCTCCAGTTGGTCGCATTTGGCATTGCCCGTGATCGGGTCAGCATCGATGAACACCGGCACCGCGCCCACTTGTACGATCGGCGTCACGGTGGTGGGGAAACCCGCCGCCACCGTGATCACCTCATCGCCAGGGCGGATCCGCCTCGCTTCCGGCAGCTTTGGCGAGGTGAGCGCCGAAATCGCAATCAGATTGGCCGAGGAGCCGGAATTCACCAGCAGGCTGTGGCGCACCCCCATGAAGACAGCGAGTTCACGCTCCATGGCTGCGCCCTCGGAGCCCAGGGTGAGCCAGAAATCGAGCGTGCTGGACACGGCCGCCTCGACTTCGTCTTCGGTGAAGACCCGGCCGGCGTAGGGGATCGGACTGCCCTCCGCCCAGGGGCTCCGTTCGGGGTCTGCGGCGGGGCGGTGGGAGGCGTGGGCCTGGCGTGCGTAGTCGCGCGTGAGTCTGAGGATCTGGGCCTTGATGTCGGGAAGCGAGGTCACGCGGCGGGGGGAAGGGGGGGTGAGTTAGACGACCTGATCGTGCCTGCAGCATTCAAAGGCAGTTGCAAGCTTTGATGTGATGCAGGCGCTTGCTCCAGCTGAGCCTGCCCGATACTCGGTTTCACCTGTTCAAAGGCCTCCAAATCCGCCAGGCAGCTAGCCAGGGCTGATGCTTGCCCCTCCTGCACCTGCCGGTACCAGCCCACGGTCCACCCACGCTCCGTCCGCGCCAGAAGGAAGGATCGGGGGTCACCAGCGTTTCCAGGGGGCTTTGCCACTCTCCCAAAGCTCTTCCAGGTGCGCCTTATCCCGCAGAGTGTCCATCGGCTGCCAGAAGCCGTGGTGGAGATAGGCCTGCAGTTGCCCATCGGCCGCTAGGCGCTGCAAGGGCTCGGCTTCCCGGGTGGTGGCATCGGAGTGGATGATGTCGAAAACGCCAGGTTCCAGCACACAGTCCCGCAAAGATTTAATTAAAGAACTCATCGTGAGTGAAAACAGCGACGATATAGAGTCAAGGTCAGTCGCAAATGCTTTTTCCAATCAACTGCCAATACGCTCTTTTCAATAGAGAGGCGGCATAACTCAGCGACAAAACTTTATTTGGTTGGCCCAGCAAATTGAGACCAAATATGTTGCAATTGTTGCGGATGACGACATGTGGTCAAGATATCATATTGAAGAAGCAATGAGAAGCTTCAAAGAACATCCAACAATTTGTTCGTTTTATGGTCAGGTAATAGTAGTCGAAAATGAAACATGTTATCCCCATGCCAAATATTCTGGCAGTTTTCTGCAAATTCCCAGCTCTGGTTCTTTAGAGCTAGTAGATTTTCGAATCTGGGACCAAAGAGAAACCGCCATCAATTGCCTAGCGAATACAGCTCTGAATATTTCTGCTGTTGTCGCGCTCGCCGATGCGTTTAAATTTGCTATAAATTCATCATTCGATGATCCAGAGTTTGGCCAATATCCTTCATGCGATCGATTATTGATTTGGACGTTGAGCCTCCACGGAAATATAGGCATAAGCCGCAATATATCTCTTTTTTATCTGGGACATCCGGGTTCACATACCGCAAGTTTGCATAAAGATGCTTTTCAAGAATTTTGTGCCTCAGATTTTGCCATAAGCAAGGAAATTGCTCGGCAAGCAGACTTGTTGGGCATTAATCCTTATCAAGAATGGCAGCGTGAATATAAATCTGCACTTCAGTTTGGCTTTCCTCCAGAAAGAATTATTTAGGCACGCCCCCAATTTTACTTGTTTTATTTAAAAAGATTAAAGCAAAATTGCATAGATAATGTAATCCGAATAATTCCATAAAATATACTTTATCTTCGAAAAGGCCGGTTGATCCTGGTAGAACTTGGAAGCTAGAATCGCCTAGTTGGTGCCGGCAGCGGCGGCGCAGAGCGCCAATAACTCATTGGATGCGTTGCTTGCGATCCCAGCCTCTAGATTAAGTGTCCTGTGCAAAGACTAACCATCTAGCAAGGACTAAACTGGGTAATCAGCTCGTTGCAAACAATGACCGTCGGCGAGTCCTACTCGGTTAGCCTTCAATGGCCCTTGGATTTCCAGTACATTGATCTCAATGGAGACATTTCAAAACTTGATTGAGCATGGAAAATCAGCATCCATTGTTTTGACGAATTTTCCTCTTTCGATGCCAGCTGAAAATCCCATTATTTTAGCTGACCTTGACCAGATTGTGTCGACATTTTCCCCATGGGATTTTTTCCGATCCCAATCTGTGTTTGTCACGGGTGGCGCTGGATTACTCGGATCCTATTTGGTGAGAACTTTATTACGGGCAAACGACTGCCTGGGCTTGAATATACGAGTAACCTGCCTCTTGCGAAATAGGCCAGCGCTGACGTCAAGGCTTAATCCGTGGTTGAATCACCCCGGTTTGAATCTCGTTTTCGGTTCTGCTGAGGATTATGATTATCCTTCCCTTATGCCCCATTCGATTGTAGTGCATGCGGCCAGTCAGGCCAGTCCCAGTGTTTACAATAAGGACCCAGTCGGAACCATTCTGCCTAATAGTATTGGCACGGTCCGCCTTTGTGAGCAGGCCCAGCGCTGGCAGGCAAAAAAATTACTTTTTTTCAGCTCCGCCGAAATCTATGGTGCGAATAGCAAAGCTGACATAGGCGAGCTTGAATCTGGATATTTAGACCCCATGGCGGTACGCAGTTGCTATGCCGAGAGCAAGCGTATTGGCGAAACCATCTGCAAGGCCTATACACATCAATATTCTTTGAATGCCACTTGTGTGCGTATTTTTCATACTTATGGTCCTCAAATAGCCTTGGATGATGGACGAGTCTTTGCGGATTTTGTGCGCGATGCTTTGCAAGGAGACTCGATTTTTCTTGCAAGTGCTGGGACTGCAATGCGCTGCTTTTGCTATTTGACAGATGCCACATCTGGCTTCCTGCGCTTATTGGTCGATGGTGCTCCAGGCGAATCCTATAATTTAGCCAATCCAGACGCTGAAATCACCATTCTTGATCTGGCTCACTTAATTAGTGGGCTTTCGAAAACCAAGCCTAAGGTTGAGTTTGTTGATCCTGGGCATGCCAAGCCCGATTGCATGTCAAGTCCCGTGCCTCGTTCCCTGCCCAGCATCGCCAAGATCAGGGGCTTGGGATGGAAGCCACTCATTGGTCTTGAAGAGGGCTTCGGTCGAACCCTTGAATCCTATTCGTTTTTAGATTAACGCCAATGATTTTCAATGGCCATTTGATAACACTTTGATCGTTCCGGGTTTTCGTAGGCATACTCGTTTTTGTTGGGCTCAGGCAATCAAGACTGCTTATTCGGTGTAGGGATTGATCTGCTTTTTTTCTTTGCCTTCCAGCAACCTCTCGAGCTTCTCCTCCATCTCCTCCACTTGGCTCAGTTGGTCGGCGATTTTCTGGGCCGCCTGGCGCAGCTGCAGAAACTGATCGCTGGGCTGCTCGGTGGTACCCCATCGCAATTCCGCCTTGGCCAATTCCTCCTCTAGACGCCCCTGCAGCTTGGCCCGCAGGCCATCGACCTGATCCAGGGTTTTCAAGGCCAGATCCTTGCCCTTCTCAATGTGTTCGGGTTCGACCGTTATCCCCTGCTTCAACAGCATGCGGACGCCCGTGAGGACGGCGGCGGGCATGAATTGGCCGAAGGCCAGGGCCCCAAGGCTACCGGTATGGAGCCAATCCTCGACCTGGCTACTGCGGTGACGGCCCGTTTTGCACCAATGGGCGAAGTGCTCGCAGTTATTAAAGAGCAGGTTGTAGTTTTGCTCGCCCAGCCGTCCCATGGCGCGGCGTAGCGTCACCCCCGCCGGTGAACAGCTGTCATCCGGATAGGCCACCAGCGTGATCTCCTGACCCCTGCAAAAGTCCTGCAGGGGGCTGCGCAGGATCTCCCGTCCCTCCAGGTAGTGGGCCACGGTGCCATCACCCAGGTCGATGCCGTGGTGGTTGAACAGGCCGTGTTGCCGGGGGGCCTGGAGATGGTCGGCGGCGGCCAAGGGCGTAAATGAGGGGGTGATCTTCTCAGTTTCGCCCCGGGAACCCCTTCCTTCCAGGACGGGCCATGGTGGGGATTGCCCGCCCCTCGATCGGCACCTGGCGGGGTTGGGCTGGGTCTGGCCTCAGGCGCTCGCCTGTTCGTCCCGGTCCGTTGGCGAAAGGGATAGCACCTTCGCCTTGCTGCGCTGCTCCACCAGCTCCCGGGTGATGGTGAAGGTCTTGACGTCCCGCCTGGAGGGCAGGTCGTACATGGCCTCCAGCATGAGTTCTTCGACAATGCCCCTCAGGGCCCGGGCCCCGGTTTTGCGGCGATGGGCCTCGATCGCAATTGCCTCGACAGCGCCGGCTTCGAAGTTCAGCCGCACGTTGTCCATGCTCATCAGGGTCTGGAACTGCTTGACCAAGGCATCGCGGGGTTCGGTGAGGATGGCTTCGAGGGCCTGGGTATCCAGGGGCTCGAGCACGGCGGTCACCGGTAGCCGGCCGATGAATTCCGGGATCAGGCCATAGCGCACCAGATCATCGGGCTCGAGATGGCGCAGGGCCTCGGTGGCATGGCGCTCTTTGTTGGGTCGCAGCCGTGCATGGCCGTCGGCGGGCAGGAAGCCGATAGCGTTTCGGCCCATGCGTTTCTGGATGACGTCTTCGAGACCCACGAAGGCACCGCCGCAGATAAACAGGATCTGGCTGGTGTCGATCTGGATGCAGTCCTGGTAGGGGTGCTTGCGTCCCCCCTGGGGTGGGACGTTGGCGACCGTGCCCTCCAACATCTTCAGCAGGGCCTGCTGGACCCCTTCTCCAGAGACATCGCGGGTGATCGAGGGGTTTTCACTCTTGCGAGAAATCTTGTCGATTTCATCGATGTAAATGATGCCGCGCTGGGCCTGTTCCACATCCAGGTCGGCCTTCTGCAGCAGCCGCAGCAGGATGTTCTCCACGTCTTCACCCACATAGCCCGCTTCGGTGAGGGTGGTGGCGTCAGCGACAGCGAAGGGCACATCCAGCAGTTCCGCCAGGGACTGGGCCAGCAGGGTCTTGCCGCAGCCCGTGGGCCCAATCAGAAGAATGTTGGATTTGTGCAGTCGGGGGGCCGAGACATCGGTTTCCCCCTTGCCATCCCCCTGCCAAGCCAGGCGCTTGTAGTGGTTGTACACCGCCACCGCCAGCACCTTTTTGGCGTCTTCCTGGCCGACGACCTGCAGGTCGAGGAAGCTTTTGATCTGCTGGGGTTTGGGGATCGTGGCCAGGGTCGGCAAGGGCTTGGCCGATTTTTTGGGGGTGGCGACCCGCCGGCCCGCCTCGGCCGACGCGCGGCCCCCATGGCCCTGACCGTCGACCAGCTCTTCGTCAAGGATCTCGTTGCAGAGATCGATGCATTCGTCGCAGATGTAGACACCCGGTCCTGCAATGAGTTTCCTCACCTGCTCCTGGGACTTACCGCAGAAGGAACATTTCAGATGGGCGTCGAACTTGGCCATCGGCAGGGGGGCGGCAGGCGGCGGAGCATCCGGGCGGTGGGGAACCCGGGATCAAGGATCGCCTCGAACCTGGGGTTCGTCAGCCTTCCTTAAGGATCAAACCGGGACATTGTCGGTAACGACCCGATCGATCAGACCGTATTCAACCGCCTCTGGGGGAGAAAGGAAATAGTCCCGGTCGGTATCTTCGGTAATCTTCGCGAGGGGTTGGCCGGTGTGTTCGGCCATCAGCCCGTTGAGGGTGTCCTTGAGGTAGAGGATTTCCCGGGCCTGGATCTCAATGTCGATGGCCTGCCCCTGGGCCCCACCCAGGGGTTGGTGAATCATGATGCGGGCATTAGGGAGGGCTAGGCGCTTGCCTTTGGTGCCACCCGAGAGGAGGAAGGCCCCCATGCTGGCCGCCAGTCCATAGCAAATAGTGACAATATCGGGATTGACCTGCTGCATCGTGTCGTAGATGGCGAGGCCTGAGGTGACGGATCCGCCGGGAGAGTTGATGTAAATTTGAATATCTTTTTCTGGATCTTCGGCCTCCAGGAAGAGCAATTGTGCCACCAGCGAATCGGCGACCTGGTCGTCAATTCCCGTGCCCAGGAAAATGATGCGTTCGCGCAACAGGCGCGAATAAATGTCAAAGGCCCGGTCTCCCCGGCCCGATTGTTCGACCACCGTGGGCAGCACACCTGGACTGGCCAGGGGCGCTAAGGCGGGTCCACTGCTGACGAGGGGGGCATCCCAGAGGCTTTGGACCAGGTGCGGCCGGGTGGCGCTGGGGTGGGAAGGGGAGAGGGGGGCGTTCACGCAGGCGCTGGCTTGGCGGTCACTTGTAATCAGCAATCTATGGGCCGCTGCGCTCCAGCGGTCGGTGGAGCAGCGGCCCCCGGGAACGGCCTCAGTGCTTGCCTTTGCCGGCCTTGTCTTTGTCCTTGTCTTTGTCCTTGTCCTTGGAGGCCTTTTTGGCGTCGTCGGGGGGTGTTGGGGCCTCCCCTTCGAGTTCGGCAGCCTCGGCCTTTTCTGGCTCCGATTCGGCCGTCGCGGTTTTTTCGGTGACGGTGTTGTGCGTCTCCAGCCACTCCAGCAGGCGATCGCGCAGTAGGTCGTCTTCCACGGCGATCCTCAGGCGCTGCTGGTCGATGGCGCCGCCCTCACTGAGGTCCCGGCGCACCTCCTGCAGGCGGGTTTCCAGGTCGGCCGCAGGCACCTCAATGGTCTCCGCCTGGGCAAGGGCCCGCAGGGCCATGTTGCGGCGCAGGCGCTGTTCCGCCTCCGGCCTTGAGGTTTCCATCAGGCTGCGAACCAGATCCTGGGTGAAGAGCTTCTTCACATCCATCCCCTGTTGGGCGATTTGGCCGGCGGTTTGTTCGATCAGTTGGCGGATTTCCTGCTGGATCAGGGTTTCCGGCAATTCCACCTCCAGTTGCTCCACCAACGCCGTCAACAGGGCTTCGTGGCGATTGCTGCGGTGCCGGCGTTCGCTGTCCTCCTTGAGGCGGGCTTCGAGATCGGCCCGCAATTCGGCCAGGGAACCCTTGTCACTGGCCTGTTGGGCGAAAGCATCGTCCAGGGCGGGGAGTTCGTGGGTCTTGAGATCCAGCAAGGTGATCGCGAAGCGGGCCTCGCGGCCAGCGGCCTCCTCCTGGGGATAGGACTCGGGGAACTGGCAGGTCACGGTGCGGCTTTCTCCGATTGCCATGCCCAGGATCCCCTCGACAAAGCCAGGGATCATGCGGCCCTCCTCCAGCTCGACCTCCATGCCGTCGCTGCTGCCATTGGGAATGGCTTCGTCGGTATCCGTAAAGGTGCCGCTGAAGCTGATGCGGGCCACATCGCCATTGGCGGCGGGCCGATCTTCCACCGGTAACAGGGTCGCCAGCTGCCTACGGGACTGTTCCAGCAGCTCGTCCACCCGGGCGGGATCGAAGGCCACGGGCTCGGCCTCAGCCTGGAGGCCCCGGGTCGCCCGGAGGCTGGGGGTGGGCTCCACATCCAGGGCCATGGTGATCACCAGCTCTTCACCCGGGGTGAAACGCGCCAGCAGCGCCTCAAAACTCTCTTCGAGTTCTGGGCGACCGATCGCCGCGATCGTTTCCTGTTCCAAGGCTTCCTTCACCACACTCTCGATGAGGTCCTCGAGGGCGGTGGCGCGCAGCCGCACCGCACCGATTTGTTGCAGCAGCACCGCCTTGGGCACCTTGCCCTGGCGAAAGCCCGGCAATTTGACGCTGCGGCTGAGTTTGGTGACGGCGCCCTCATAGCTGGCCTGGCTGCGGCCCGCCGGCACGGCCACCTCCACCGCCAGGCGACTGCCCGGGCGGGGGGAGGTGGAGACTTTCAGCTCGGCCTCTGGAGTGGCGGAAGCGGTGCTGGCGGCAGGACTCATGAAACGGGCCGATCATCGGGGCGATTTCCAATCCTAGAAAGTGGCGCAGGGGGGGGCTGGCGCCCTACTGTTGGTAGGACGCACAGACGTGTCGATATCCCCACCCGCCCATCTCGGAAACCGCCTAGCCCTCCAGAGGACGTCGTTTCCAAGGTTCGTCAGAGCCTCCGAAGTCTTTCCCCACCTTCCTTTTCCCTACCAACGCCCTTTCCCACAGTCCATGTCCACCGCCGATTCGGCGCGTTAGAGCAGCCTTTTGGTTGGTTCTTTCCTTTTCGAATCATTTGATTCCTGTTTCCGGTTCACGCCATCGCTGTGCCGTCTTCCTCCCCCTCTCCCGCCCTGAACGCTTCCATCGCTGCTGAACGTGCTTTGCCTGACCGGCCCCTGAGGGTCGGGATCCTGGGCGCGACAGGTGCCGTGGGCGTGGAATTGCTGGCCCTGCTGGCGGAACGTGGTTTTCCTGTCAGTGAACTGCGCCCCCTGGCTTCCCCCCGTTCCGCTGGCCAGACCCTCACCTGGCAGGGGGAATCCCTGCAGGTCAGGGCGGTTGAGGCCTCCGCCTTTGAAGGTCTGGATCTCTTACTGGCGTCCGCCGGAGGATCCGTGTCCCGCCAGTGGGCTCCGCAGGCGGCAGCGGCGGGCACGGTGGTGATCGACAACTCGAGTGCCTTTCGCCTCGACCCCGATGTTCCCTTGGTGGTGCCGGAGGTGAACGGCGATGAAGCTTTTCACCATCGGGGCATCATCGCCAACCCCAACTGCACCACGATTCTGCTCACCCTGGCCCTGGCGCCCCTGGCGGCCCGGCGCCCCCTGCGTCGTGTCGTGGTCAGCACTTATCAGTCTGCCAGTGGCGCTGGGGCCCGCGCCATGGAAGAACTCCAGCGGCTTAGCCGCACCGTGCTGGAAGGCGGGACCCCCGTCAGTGAGGTGCTGCCCCATTCCCTGGCCTTCAACCTGTTTCTGCATAACTCGCCCTTGCAGGCCAATGGTTATTGCGAAGAAGAATTGAAAATGGTGCATGAGACCCGCAAGATCCTCGGCCTGCCGCACCTGCGCCTGACGGCGACCTGTGTGCGGGTGCCGGTGCTGCGGGCCCATTCCGAGGCCGTCAACATCGAATTCGACGAGCCGTTTCCCGTGCACGAGGCCCGGGAGTTGCTGGCGGTGGCCCCAGGAGTCGAGTTGATCGAGGATTTTGCCGCCAACCGCTTTCCGATGCCCACGGATGTCACGGGACGGGATCCCGTCGCCATCGGCCGGATCCGCCAGGACCTCAGCGATCCCAATGCCCTCGAGCTCTGGCTTTGCGGCGACCAGATCCGCAAGGGAGCCGCCCTCAATGCCATTCAGATCGCCGAACGGCTGATGGCCCCTCCCCCAGGAGAAACCCCATGAACGCCTCCGTTCCCCTGCCCACCTCGGGGGCATCTCCCCTCTTTGGCAGGGTGATCACGGCCATGGTGACCCCTTTTGATGCCGAAGGGGCCGTCGATCTGGCGACCGCAGAGCGACTGGCCGACCATCTGGTTCGCCATGGCTCCGATGGGCTGGTGGTCTGTGGCACCACCGGTGAATCCCCCACTCTCAGTTGGGAAGAGCAGCTGGCCATGCTCCAGGCCGTGCGTTCGGCCGTGGCCGGACGGGCTTCGGTTCTGGCGGGCACCGGCAGTAACTGCACGGTGGAGGCGGTGGCCGCCACCCGCGCCGCCGCGTCCCATGGAGCCGACGGGGCCCTGGTGGTGGTGCCCTATTACAACAAGCCCCCCCAGGAGGGACTGGAAGCCCATTTTCGGGCCGTGGCAGCGGCGGCCCCCGAACTGCCGCTGATGCTTTACAACATTCCCGGTCGGACGGGCTGCAGCCTGGCGCCAGAGACCACGGCCCGGCTGTTGGATCGGCCCAACGTTCTGAGTTACAAGGCCGCCAGCGGCACCACCGAAGAAGTCAGTCAGCTGCGGGCCCTCTGCGGCGATCGGCTGGAGATCTACAGCGGCGACGATGCCCTGACCCTGCCCATGCTGGCCGTGGGGGCCGTGGGGGTGGTGAGCGTCGCCAGCCACCTGATGGGCGATGAGATTCAGGCCCTGATCCGGGCCTATCTGGCTGGGGATGGGCGCGAAGCCCTACGTCGCCATGAGCAGCTTCTGCCCCTGTGCCGGGCCCTTTTCTGTACAACCAATCCCATTCCCGTGAAGGCCGCCCTTGAGTTGGCTGGATGGCCCGTAGGTGCCCCCCGTTTGCCCCTGTTACCCGCCGATACCACCGTGCGTGAACGCCTCAGCTCCATCCTGGCCGCCCTGCGTCCCACATGACGCCAAGGCCTGCTTCACGTTCAAGTTAACAATTTGCAAAGAGATCATTCATGACCAATTCCAACGGAAATAGCCATTCGGCCACCGTCAAAACCCCTGCCCTGCGGGTCATTCCCCTGGGCGGATTGCATGAAATAGGCAAAAACACCTGTGTTTTTGAATATGGCGACGACCTGATGCTTGTGGATGCGGGCCTTGCTTTCCCAAGCGATGGCATGCATGGGGTCAATGTCGTGCTACCCGATACCAGTTATCTGCGGGAGAATCAGAAGCGCATCCGCGGCATGATCGTTACCCACGGCCATGAAGACCATATCGGCGGCATTCCCCACCACCTGAAGAACTTCAATATTCCAATCATCTATGGGCCTCGCCTGGCCCTGTCCATGCTGACGGGAAAGATGGAGGAGGCTGGGGTGATGGACCGTACCAAGCTCCAGACCGTCAGCCCCCGCGAAGTGGTCTCGATTGGCCAGAGTTTCAAGGTCGAATTTATCCGCAATACCCACTCGATTGCCGATAGTTTTTCCCTGGCGATTACGACCCCTGTTGGTGTGGTTGTTTTCACCGGTGACTACAAGTTTGACCACACCCCCGTGGATGGCGAGTACTTCGACATCCAACGCATGGCCCAATATGGCGAGCAGGGTGTTCTTTGCTTGTTCAGTGATTCGACGAACGCCGAACTGCCCGGTTTCACCCCCCCTGAGCGTGCCGTTTTCCCGAATCTGGATAGGCACATTGCCAACGCAGATGGGCGAGTGATCATCACCACTTTTGCCAGTTCGGTGCATCGGGTTTCGATGATTCTTGAGCTGGCCCTCAAGCACGGCCGCAAGGTGGGTCTGTTGGGCCGTTCCATGCTCAATGTGATTGCCAAAGCGCGTGAGTTGGGCTACATCCGCTGTCCCGATGATCTGTTCGTGCCGATCAAGCAGATCCGTGATCTCCCCGACCGGGAAACCCTGCTGCTCATGACAGGTAGTCAGGGCGAGCCTTTGGCGGCCCTGAGTCGTATTTCCCGGGGCGACCATCCCCAGGTTCAGGTGAAAAGCAGCGACACCATCATTTTCTCGGCCAGCCCGATTCCCGGGAACACGATTTCGGTGGTGAATACCATTGACAGCCTGATGATGCTCGGCGCCAAGGTGGTTTATGGCAAGGGCGAAGGCATCCATGTTTCCGGCCACGGATCCCAGGAAGATGAAAAGCTGATGCTGGCCTTGACCCGGCCCCGCTTCTTCGTGCCGGTGCATGGGGAACACCGCATGTTGGTCGCCCATGCCCGCACGGCCCAGTCAATGGGAGTGCCCTCAGACCATTGCCTGATCATCGACAACGGTGACGTGGTCGAACTCACCCCCGATGGCATCCGCAAGGGGGATCCGGTCAAGGCGGGTATCGAATTGCTGGATGCTTCCCGCAATGGCATCGTCGATGCCAGGGTCCTCAAGGAACGTCAGCAGCTCGCCGAAGATGGCGTGATCACCCTCTTGGCCGCCATCAGTACCGATGGCCTGATGGTGGCTCCGCCCCGCGTCAACCTGCGCGGTGTCGTCACCACCGCCGACCCCCGCAAGCTCTCGGTCTGGGCTGAAAGGGAGATCAGTTGGGTCCTGGAGAATCGCTGGAATCAGCTGGCCCGCCATACCGGTGGCACGGCACCCGATGTCGATTGGGTAGGGGTGCAACGGGAGGTGGAACTGGGCCTGCAGCGGCGCCTGCGCCGCGAACTGCAGGTGGATCCCCTCATTCTTTGCCTGGTGCAGCCGGCTCCCGCCGGCACCCCGGCCTACAAGGGTCAGGCTGACCAGGAGCCCGACACCAGGCCGGCACCCCGGGGCGGCCGCCGCGAGGTGGGCCGGGATGCTCCCGCTGGGGTGCAGCGCCTGACCCCAGCGGCCAGCAGTGCGCCACGGCCCGTGGCCACCCCTGCCGCCGCCGTTGCCGTTGTCCAGGCCCAGGCGGTTGTGGCTACCCAAGAGGCGCCGGTCGAGGCCGAACCCGAAGGCCGGGCCCGCCGCCGCCGCTCCGCTGCCGTCGCGGGCTGAGCCCGCTTCAGGCAAGCACCACCCTCAGCAGTCCGGCCATCAGGTCCTCGTCCTCGGGTTGGGCGGGGGCCCTGGCGGGTTCTTTGGCTGGTTCGGCCTGTTCGGCAGGGGCCATTGACGCGATGGAATGGCGGTTCCGGTCGCCCAGCTCCACCAATCCCACGCCGAGGCGATCCCGCACCGTCAGGTCGATTTCCTCCGCCAAGGAACTCTCTCCCTGGTGGAGTTCCATCAGCTCGGGTTCATCGACGATGTCCGGAATCAAGGTTTCGCCCACGGGCGCCCGGTCCTGAGTCACCAAAGCTGAGTTCGCGGCGGTCTGGGCCGGAGCGGTTGGGGCCACATCGGCGCCCCCCGCATTAGCCAGCCAGGGCATCACAGGGCCTGGGTTCACGCCCCCCGGGACTGGGGTGGCTGGCTGGCTTCCATTGCCACTCGGTGTTGCGTTGATCAGGGCTTCCTGCTCGGCGTTGCGGAGCTGGGCAGCCTCGGCCTGGGCAAGGGCTTCGTTTTCCCGACGCTGGGCCCGGATAGCCTTGCAGTTGCTGATTCCCTCCTCGGCCATGGGCTGCAGGGCGCTCTCGCTGCTGTCGGCTGCGACCCTGGTGTAGAGGTCCTCGGCCATCAGAGTGTCGTTGAACCCGTAGAGCAGCGCATGGGCCATCAGCAGCTGGAGCCTTGGCTTTACTCCCGCTTCCGCTTCGGGTTGCGTCTCAAGGTCAGTAAGCAGGATCTTTCCCTGCTCCATGACGGTGGACCATTCCTGGAGGCGGTAGGCCTGCTCGATCTGCCCGTAGCGCTGGGGAAAGGTGTGGGCGTCCATAGGCGGTTAAGGCGATGGGCTGGCTGGGGGAATGAGATGCAGTGTGCAGCGATCCCAGCCCAAACACCATCCTGACCCCAGATTCATCTGGCCTGGACCCTGCCCAGGGGCCAGGGAACCCAACAGGGTCTCGAGCGCTTTTGCCGCCAACTCTCCGGGGCCTTGTTGCCGCAGCCAGTGCTGGATCAGGGCCCGTTGGTTGGCTGCAGCGAGCCGGCCCAGGCGGCGGCGATCGAGGCCGGCTCCCACGGGGCCCCGTTGATCCAGGGCCCCGAGAGCCAGGGCCAACAGTTGCTGGTTCTGCTCGTCTTCCTGGGCCAGCCGTTCGGCCTGGAGGCTCATGCGCCGCTGGGCACCGGGGTAGAGGGCTTCGAGCACGGGAAACACCTCGGCGCGGAGGCGGTTACGCCCGTAGCGGCGATCGTCGTTGCTGGAGTCCAGCCATACCGGCAAGCCCCGGCTACGGCAGATGCGGGCCGTGTCGTCGCGGCAGAAGTGCAGTAGGGGGCGTACCAGTTGGGGGCTGCCGTCTGCGTCGTTGTGCATGGGGCGGCTGGGTCGCAGGCTGGCCAGGCCGCGGCGGTGACTGCCGCGGGCCAGGTTGAGCAGCACCGTTTCGGCCCGATCCGTGGCGGTGTGTCCGGTCACGACATGGCCCATGCCCCGCACCGCTGCCACTTCGGCCAGGCGCCGGTAGCGCCATTGGCGTGCCTGGTCTTCGGAGGGGGGCGCTGGATGGGCCCGTTCGAGCACCAGGGGCAGCCCCTCGCCGGCGGCCCAGGCGGCCAGCTCCTTGGCCTGGTGGCCTGATTCGGGCCGCCAGCCGTGGTCCCCATGCCAAAGGGTCAGGGACCAGCCGTGCAGACGGCGCAGGTCCGCCAGCAACCCTGTCATCGCCATCGAATCCTGGCCACCGGACACACTCAGCAGCAGGGGGGCCCCGGCGGGCAATAGGTTCGGCTGGCGGAGCAGTTGGCGGTGCAGCCGCAGGTGATCGGCGCTCCAGGGAGGGGCCAGATCGGGGGGGCCGGCGGCGGACATGGCCTTGGATGGGAGAATCAGAACTGAATAGTCATGGATTCGAGCATGTCGCGTCTTTCCAGCCTGCCGATCGCCCTGCAGGAGGCGCTCCGCCAGAAACGCCTGCTCAAGGTGATTGCTGGATTGGCCAACTTTGATCGGGCTTCCGTGGGCCGCATCGCCGCCGCCGCCGCCGCCGGCGGCGCTGATCTGCTTGATCTGGCCTGTGATGCCGACCTGGTGCGCCAGGTCGCCCAGGACACCCCTGGTCTGCCCCTGTGTGTGTCGGCGGTCGATCCCGCCCTCTTCCCGGCGGCGGTGGCGGCTGGTGCGGCCATGGTCGAAATCGGCAACTTCGACAGCTTCTATGCCGAAGGACGGGTGTTCGGCGCCGAGGAGGTGCTGGAGATCACCCGTGCCACCCTCGCCCTGCTGCCAGAAATCGTGTTGTCGGTGACCGTGCCCCACGGGTTGCCCCTCGATCAACAGGCGCAGCTGGCGGTGGACTTGGCTGCCGCTGGAGCCGACCTGATCCAGACCGAAGGGGGAACCAGTGCACGCCCCGTGGCTCCTGGGGTGTTGGGGCTGGTTGAGAAGGCGGCCCCAACCTTGGCCGCTGCCCATGCCATCAGCCGGGCCGTCGACCTACCCGTGCTCTGTGCCTCGGGCCTCTCGGAGGTGACTGTGCCGATGGCCCTGGCGGCCGGTGCCAGTGGTGTTGGTGTGGGGTCCGCCGTGAATCGTCTTCAGGACGCTCTGGCCATGGTGGCGGCCGTGCGGGGACTGCGTCAGGCCATGCCCCTGGCCAGCGGCCTTGCCCAGTCGGCTCTGCACTGATCCCTACCCGGAGTGAAGGGGGCCGTTGTCGTCCCCCTCGGCGTTGTCTAGGTTGCGAGCAAATTGAACCTTTCCCATGTCCCATCCCCTGGCCTGGATGCTGCAGTGGCCTGTCAGGGCCCTGATCCTGATTCTGGTGAGCCGGATGCCGCTCGGGGTGGACATGATCAGCTTCCGGATCGCCCTGGTCTCCTCCCTGGTGATCGCCTTGTTAGGCACCCTTTTGGTTTGGCCCCTGCGGTTGCTGCTGGCTCCCCTGAAGATGGTGACCACCCTGGGTGGGTTACTGCCGGTGGGCTTCCTGTTCGAGTGGTTGATTTCGGCGATCCTGTTCGCGGCCACCGCCTGGCTGATCCAGGGATTCAAGTTGCGCTACGGCTTGGGCAGTGCCTTCCTGGGGGCCCTGGTGTACAGCATCATCAGTTTCATTGCCCTCAAGATGCTCGGCCTGGAGGTCCCTCTGCTGCGTGCCATGAGCCTGACCACGGGCTTCGTCGCTTAGGACCAGGCCTGCCATTGGGCGAGTCCACCTTGTTGGTGCGGGTTCTGGACCGATAACCGTCCTCGCCGATCGGGCTTCTGGCGGCGAGAATGGAGCCATGAATCCGTTCCAGCTGCATGCCCCCTACGAGCCCAAGGGGGACCAGCCCACCGCCATTGAGGCCATGGTCCATGGCGTCGAAACGGGAGAGCGTTACCAGACCCTGCTCGGCGCCACGGGCACGGGCAAGACCTTTTCGATTGCCAATGTGATCGCCCGCACGGGGCGACCCACCCTTGTGCTGGCCCACAACAAGACCCTGGCGGCTCAATTGTGCAATGAATTGAGGGAGTTTTTCCCTAACAATGCGGTTGAGTATTTTATTTCCTACTACGATTATTACCAGCCTGAGGCCTATGTGCCGGTCTCGGATACTTATATAGCCAAAACCGCGTCGATCAACGAGGAGATCGACATGCTACGCCACTCCGCCACCCGATCCCTGTTTGAGCGCCGTGATGTCATCGTCGTGGCTTCGATCAGTTGTATCTATGGCCTCGGCATACCCTCGGAATATCTCAAGGCGGCCGTGCGTTTCCAGGTGGGAGATCGTTTGGATCTGCGCTCGTCTTTGCGGGAATTAGTCAATAACCAATATAGCCGTAATGATGTGGAGATCGGCCGAGGTCGTTTTCGGGTTCGTGGCGATGTGCTGGAGATTGGTCCCGCCTATGAGGATCGCTTGGTTCGAATTGAGCTGTTTGGCGATGATGTCGAGGCGATTCGCTATGTTGATCCCACTAGCGGCGAAATCCTTCAGAGTCTGGAAAGCATCAATATCTACCCGGCCAAGCACTTCGTTACTCCCAAAGATCGCCTGGAGGAGGCCATCAAGGCCATCCGCACCGAACTGCGTCAGCGCCTGGATCTCCTCAACGAACAGGGCCGCCTCCTGGAGGCCCAGCGCCTCGAACAGCGCGCCACCTACGACCTGGAGATGTTGGAGCAGGTGGGCTATTGCAACGGTGTCGAGAATTATGCCCGCCATCTAGCCGGTCGACCTGCCGGAACGCCCCCAGAATGTCTAATTGATTACTTCCCAAAGGACTGGCTGCTGGTGGTGGATGAAAGCCATGTCACCTGCTCCCAGCTGCAGGCCATGTACAACGGTGACCAAAGCCGTAAGCAGGTGTTAATTGAGCATGGCTTCCGGCTCCCCAGTGCCGCCGACAACCGGCCCCTCAAGGCTGAGGAGTTCTGGGAGAAGGCCACCCAAACCATCTTCGTGAGTGCCACCCCTGGCGCCTGGGAGTTGGCCCAGAGTAAGGACCAGGTGGTCGAACAGGTGATCCGCCCCACCGGTGTGTTGGATCCCATCGTTGAGGTGCGACCCACAGAAGGGCAGGTGGACGACCTGCTGGGTGAAATTCGCCTCCGGGCCAGTAAGGACCAGCGGGTGTTGGTGACCACCCTCACCAAGCGCATGGCGGAGGATCTCAGCGACTATTTGGCCGAGCACGGGGTGCGGGTGCGCTACCTGCACTCCGAGATCCATTCGATCGAGCGGATCGAGATTCTCCAGGATCTGCGTAATGGCGAATACGACGTCCTGGTGGGGGTGAACCTGCTGCGGGAGGGCCTTGACCTGCCGGAGGTGTCCTTGGTGGCCATTCTGGATGCGGA
>Ga0194059_1000363_pt1 | contig 21873 bp, 20 predicted proteins | sample SepL6211m_MetaG_FD_163426 | JGI IMG/M metagenome (GOLD analysis project Ga0194059, IMG submission 163426) | Anoxic zone freshwater microbial communities from boreal shield lake in IISD Experimental Lakes Area, Ontario, Canada - Sep2016-L626-11m | ecosystem: Environmental > Aquatic > Freshwater >... | reverse complement strand
TAGATTTCTTAAAAAAACTTTCGTTAATTATTTCATAATTTAAAACTTCTTCCTTTATGATTTTTTTAATGTTCATTTTATTATAAATATCAAATAAGGCATAAAAAATCCCCACCATAAGGTGAGGATTTTAATTAATTATTATACTCCCATCTTATATGGCCACAGTCATATATACGATAATACCCACGATCAAACATGATTTGTTTTTCAGTCTTATCTTTATCAAAACCCTGTTTAACCAAAACGTTTTTTCTATAAGCAAATCTATGATACCTCTTATTTTCCAAAACGTACCAATAATTAGGTTTTGATTCATGGATTTTATTAAAACCTAATGTGTTATATAGTTTACCGTCAAAAATTCTTATATCAGAATATGAAATAATTTTATTAGGTTTTTGTGTTTTTAAAAAATAACTAAACAATTTTGAGGCCCCACCAACAACATTATAGTTTATTTTATTACAGAACCTAACCAATTCCCATTCATCAACACTACCACCAAGTGATATTCTTCCCCTTGAGAATGTCATTAATGAAACCAACACTTCTTCATAATATAAACCTAATCTAACAGAGTTTTTACATTCACCACCTTGAATATGGTTTTCATTTAAAAACTTTTTTGAAACAGAATCGTTAACCTCTTTTAATTCACATCTTCTTGCGTAAACCTTATTGGAAATCAAGTTCAATTTATTTTTTATAATAGATTCCACAATCGGTCTATTATATAACCACTCATCCTCAAATATGTGTATTAAATTAATACCTAATTTCTCACATTCTTTTGTTTTATTTAAATGGTAGTCACTATCCATAAAGTGTTCTGAATGCCAATATAACCCATCAAATTCAATACCTAAATTATGTTTAGGTACTAGTATATCAATTTCTTTATTATTTAATAGAACTCTATTTGATTGTGTGTTATCTATACCTAATGATGTTATAAAATCAGATATCTGTTGTTCGTATTGACTAATGGAAGAAAACCCTATAGGATTACATTCAGTACATAAAACATATTTATGTTTCTTCCTTTCATATAGTAATTGTTTGTTTATATCATACTCACAGTTACACCCATTACATTTTATTTTAATAATATTTTTACCTACATTAATTATATCTAATTCTTTATATAAGTTTCTATAGTTATTTTCTATTTGTAATTTAAAAGAATTTGATTTAGAATAATTATTTGTACCATATTTTAGTAATGAGGTTTCCTTAGCCTTTTCAACATTAACATAATTCTCATCACCATAACGTTCCATCTTTGTGTTTTTAGATTTCTTGTTATTGTTGTAATTTTCATCACCATATTTATTTTTCTTGGTGTCTTTTTGTTTTTTAACAAAGCTAGAGTGTTGAGGGTAAAATTCTACACCATGCTTTTTCAACATAGATTCTTTAGATTTTTTTAATAACAACCCACTATCATTAGCACATTTCAGTGAACAGAAAGAGTTATACCCACGGTCAAATCGTTCTGAAAATGTTATTTCACCACCACAAGACTCACATTTTGGTTTTTGTGTTAGATTATTAAAATAGAACCATATTTTTTCTTTGAAAGATGATGAAGGGATTTTATTATAACAATATGTTAATATTGTCCGATATTCTTCGGGATAGTTTTTGAAGAACCACCGTTCTTTGGTTTTATAACCAGATTTATTATTTGTTGTAAAAAAAGAAAGTTCCATATAAATAAATATACGGAACTTCTTTAGGATGTCAAGTATTTGATACTGTATTTTAGAATACGTGAATTGCTCTATCGAAGCGTAAAGTACCAGTAATCTCAGCAATATCTGAAGATGAGTAATCTAAACTACCAAAGTCAACATTTGTCAACATAGTACCTTGAAGTATCCATTTTTCAATAACCACACCTGTTGGATCAAGAAGTTCAAGTTCAATATCTTTCTTATATCCAGCGGCGTAACCTTGACGGCCTGTTACTGATTCCGAATGTAAACGAACCCACTCCATTAAAGCTTGTGCTGCAGAAGGGCCAATAGGATCACGGAATGTTACATCAATACTATCCCAAGTAAAACGACCAATAACCCATGTAGATGTGTTAAGAAATTGAATTTCGACTTCCTCCTGAGTTATTTTAGGTCTTGATGATGATTTTACAAACCATTCCTGTATGCCTAAAGGTGATGGAAATCTAAGAATAAATCTATTCTGTTTTTTTGGTTCATAAGGAACGGGCATCCTCATTAATAAATCTGCCATAATATTTTGTTTTTTTTTAAGTTGTTATCTTTTTAATATAAATATGCTGAAATTTTATTTTTTTATTTCATCAAATTTTTTATTCTAATTATTTCTTCATTTAAATTTTTATTTAAAGTTTTAGCTTCACTTTGTAACTTATAATCAGCTGATTTTGTTTTTTGATAACCAGATGATTTACCATATTTACAACCATATTTTTTACAAATATTTAATACACCATCTTTATTATATGGTAACTTATCACCTTTAATACTGTAATACATAGAACTTATCATCTCCATAAACTGTGGTAAATTTTTCATAAACAGATTACTGTCAAAACCAGCTTTTAAAGCTGTATTACCTAAATTAATGGATTCCGATAAAATATTATTTATTCTTTGTATGGAATCTTGTATGCCAGACGTACCCATTGATTCACCCCTTTTACCTGGTTTTACTGTTGTTGCCTTTGCTCTTTGACCTATCTCCATGTCAGGGAATTCTTTATTTAATGCCTTTAAGAAAGCTCCTATATTTTTTCTTGTGTTTCTTATCCATTTAACCAAATCTAATGTCTGATTACTTCTAATTTTAGCAATCCAAGCACCAGAGTTACCTGGATCTTTTGTAAAAGAATTTTCTTTCTTTAAATGGTTATAATAAGCTTTTAAATATTTTTCAGAATCAACTTTACCTTGTCCTAATGCCGCATCTAAGAAATTACTAGGTATTACGGTACCTTTTTTAATCCCTAACCTATCCCACAAACCACTACCTTGAGGTAAAAACAATTCTGCTAAGTAAGCTAATTGCATATTTCTATTACCTTTAAGAAAGTCTTTTGGCGCTGGTGTTGATGTAGGTGTTACTTCATCTTGTGGTGTTGATGTAGGTTTAGCATCTTTGTCTTCCTCACGTGATGGTAAAACTGACATGTTTTGTTTATCCCCTTTAATTGGTTGTATAGATTGATATAAATCGTTTAAAGTTTTAGCTCTTGATTGTTTTTGACCCTTAATTCTCATAGCTTTAACTAATAAACCTGCGGAAACTACTGCAACACCTATTGGACCTAAGACAGCTCCAAATCCTTTAGCTACAGCATAACCACTACCAACTTTAACCCCAGTTTTAATAACAACCTTAGTAATTATTGTAGGTAAATTTTTAACCAAAATAGAAGTTAAACTTTTACCAGCTATTGTACCGTAAGATGTTGTATTTAGACCTGTACCTGGCTCAACTAATTTACCAGTACCTGAAGCGGTTCCTTTAAATAGTTCACCCATATTTTTAAACTTATCTGGGTTATTTACAAAATCGTGAAGACCTTTTGCCGCAAATTCAGGTTTCATCATTACACCACCTTTTTGACATAATAAATCAACACCTTTATTTGCATCCCCACCACCTATTTGTTTTAATGCGTTCATAAATTCTTCAGGTGATGAGTTACTATCCAAAGGATGTTCTGTAACCCTACCCAATAATTTATAAACACCCTCACCAGGTTTGATATCATTAAGAACTTGTGTTTTTACTTGGATGACACTTTTTATTTTTTCCGTATCTGTATAATGGTAAGTGGATTCAAATAAATGTTTAAACCATTCTGTATTGGCTAACCAAGAAAAAGCACCCATCGATGCTCCAACACCAACCAACATAAGAGGAAGTTTATTAGATTTTAAGGTCTTCATCCTTTCACTGTCCCTATTAACACCGTCCTCACCTTTTTTAGATTGTAACTTTTTTCTAACATCTGATGCCTCATCTTCATTAATATCTTTAACATCATCGGTTAAAAGTTCTTCTTCCCCTTTTTCAGTATCATCACCTTCCTCATCATCTGTATCTACTTTCTCTTCTTCGGAATCCATAACAGAATAGGCTGCGGTTAAATCAACATCAAGATATTTTTTAGCATATGAAGCTAAATCTTCTATAACCGTATTTGCGGCATCTATAGGTAAATAACCTTCTTCTTTAGGGTCTTTTTTGGTTGCTTCAACAATGGAATCATAAACAGTGGCGATTTCTAAAACAGTTTTTAAGAATTGTTCACCTTTTTCATTGTTTGGAAATTCTGGATTAGATTGTTGTATATTAGAGTGTAAATTTTTAATAACCTCATTACCTTTTTTATCTAAAATAGTTTGTATCTTATCAGCAGTTTCTTGGTCTATTTTATTTTTTCCTAAAATTTTACCACCAGCCTTGTAACGACCTAATTTGGAAAGACCATATTTGATTTTTTCCCATAATCCTTCGTTTATTTTATCAAATTCAACCTTATCTATTTTATTTTCAAACAATAATTTATTGTTTTTTAATATAGAATTAGAGTGTTCTATTAAATAGTTTATAGTTAATTCAATATCTTTTTCTACAGTGTTGTTTATAAGGTTTTCTCTTGACATCATTTTTATAATTTTTTTGACTATTAATTTTATTATAAATATCTTTAACTAAACAAAACTTATATAAAAATGAACGAATTCGAAAAATTTGCAATTAAAGACCAGGGTATTGGTTCTAACACTTTACACGCGTATCAAAATTTTATGTCAACTATACCTATGATACAAGGTAGTATGACGCCTGCAGTAATTGAAGAAAGACAAATGAATGTGGCAGTAATGTCAGTATTCGATCGTCTCATGATGGACAGACTACTTTGGGTAGCTGGGCCTGTTAATGACAGAATGTCTACAATAGTTCAAGCACAACTTTTATTCTTGGATCAACAAGACAGTAAGAAAACAATTACCATGCATATTGATAGTCCAGGTGGTTCGGTAAAATCAGGTCTATCAATGGTAGATGTAATGTCTTACATAAAATCACCAATTGCCACAATCAACACAGGTATGGCAGCATCAATGGGTTCAGTCCTATTAGGAGCAGGAACTAAGGGTATGAGATCTTCACTTAGATTTTCCAAAACAATGTTACACCAATCGAGTGGTGGAGCTATGGGTAATATCCAAGATGCTCGTATCACAATGAAAGAATGGGAAAAAACAAATGAAATTTTATTCGAACTTCTTGGTGAATATTGTGGTAAAGATGCTAAACAGGTAACTGAGGATGCACAACGTGATTTGTGGTTATCAGCTGATGAAGCATTGGCTTATGGTATTATTGATGAGGTAATAAAACCACAACAAAAAACTTTAAAAAAATAAAATGTTAAATAAATTATTAATAAAATTAAAAAGAAAATTAAAAATGAGTAAAATAGTTATTGGAAAAGAGTATTGGGTAGTTGTAACACCCAAAGGATTACTAACTTCAGGCGGTGTTGGTACAAATTATGCAACTTTAAAAAATAAAGTTAAGGTTAAAGTAACTGGTGATAATCCAGCATTTGCAAATACCTTTCTAACTATGTTGTTAGAGCAAGATGGTGTTAAAAAAAACATAACAGGTAATTGGTATTATGAGTATGAACTTAAAGAAGTAACAAATACAATAGAAGATATTGATAGTGATATTAATATCTTAAAAGAAGAAATCACCAAAAAAGGGGAAGAAATTAAAGCCCTTGAAATTAAGAAGGAATTCATGATTACGATGAATATTGATAGTTTTGATGAAGAGGCTTTCAAAGCTTACCAAGTATTGAAAGTATTGGGTATTGATGATTTTGATAAGGCTAAACAAATCACAAAGATTTTGTCTAACTAACAAATAAAATCCCCAATATTTTTGGGGATTTATTTTGCCCATAAGTTTTTAAGTGATATATTTGTTATATGAAAAACAAGAAAAAAATATCACTACGTAAAATATACAATGAGTTTTTAACTCCAGCACTTATTCTTCACGAATTCTTACATTTTATTTTTGTTAAGATAACTGGTTCTGAATATAAAGGTATTGAAGTTGCTTATGACAAAGATTATGATAACAACAGTGCTGTTGAAATTGCAGTTGTATTTGTTCCTCGTAACAGATTTTCTGAAATATTAATATGTATGGCACCATTTTTGGGTATCTTCCTTTGGTTAATACCTTTCTTTTTAGGTTTTACCATTACATATATGGTTATGTTGGCTTATACTTTACTATCAATACACATATTAACACCAAGTAAAGATGACTTCGATATAGTGAAAAATAAAAAACCTTAATGAGTAATCATTAAGGTTTTTTTATATGGTTTATTCTAAAAATTATCCAGCTGGAGTAATACCAGGTGATAATCTCTCAAATCCATAACGTCCTTTTTTATAAGTAACCGCTTTTTGACTTGGGATTTCAACCAAACTTCCTGAATATTTATTTTTTTTCATAGCATCCATGAACTCTTCTTTACTTACTTTCTCTTTATCAAGTACGTAATGTTCTACATTTTTCATAGAATTTAATTTATCCATTATAGCTTGTTTATTCTTAACAATGTCTCTTGGGGCGTCAGTAGCACCAATTTTTTGACCTACCTTGCTAATCGCATTTTTAATAGATCCTTCTTCCAATTCACCTTCTTTAACAACTTTAGCTTTGTTGTTGTGAGACGCTTTAGCTTTTGACATATGTTTTTTAGATTCTGGTGCCTGAGAAAGTTTTTTCTTCATAGGAGTTACTGATGGCATCCCTTCACTTTGGTCAACCATGTCACCTGACATTTTATTCTTAACATGTTTTTTTGCTTCAGCACCTTGTTTAGGTATCATGTTTTTAACTGGAGATTTTTTGCTTTCAATAGAAGCAGCTTCCATTACGAAGTTTTCAACTATTCTTTCAAGTTGGTCTTTGCTTAATTTATATCTTGTTGCCATATTTTATTTTTTATATGAGTAATTTGTTAGTTTATTAAAGTTTGCCAACTCTCTTTTTAAATCTTCACTGATAACTTCTTTTTTAGGCTCAGTTACTATTTTAGTCTCAACTATAACCTCTTTTTTAGGTTCAGTACTTTCTTTTACGATACCAGCTTGTTTTAAAGTACTTTCGATAAGTACATCAAGGTCTGCTTTTTTAACTATTTTTGACATAATTTCTTTTTTTTAATAAATATGCATTTAATTAGTAAAAAATTGTTTTTTTTACTAATTAAATTTTATCGATTTCTCTTTTAGGATAAACTTTGTAGTATAACATCACACCAACAATTAAAATATTAGTTGCGTAATTTAATAATAATGGTAAGTCAACTTTTTCACCAACATATACCATAGCAAATAATTCACCAAATGCCCACAACAATAAGAACCCCCAAGAAATACCATCTGAATGTTTATCCTTATATGATTGTATTGCCTGTGGTACCCCACACAATGCTAATAATAAAGAACCTAACCAACCAAATATCTCGGTAATTCCCATACCTTTAATACCAGACTCGTCTAAGTTTACTTCTTTATTTTCTATTTTAACACCTTTTGATTGTACATAAGACATTAGTTTATTATTTAAACTAATTAATTTTGATGGGTTATTACTTGTAAGGTTTGCTTTAATTTCTGCCAATATATCAGTTAAAACTGTATCTTTTTGTATACCGTTATCAGATAATTTTTGAACACTCTTACCTAAATCAATACCGTTTACAGCATATTCAGTTTTTGTGTCTTTACCTTTACATGAAACAACACCGCCTATAAGTGAACAAACCATAGCTGCTGATATCAAAGATTTTTTATAATCTTCATTGATATTCATCAACTTTTTAATTCTTACAATTTCTTCATTCAATGATTGCATACTTATAAATATTAGGGTATAAAAAAAAGGGTAGAAATTTCTACCCTTTTTTTATTTTAATTGTTTAGTATTAAACGTTAGTAAATGATGCTCCTGTTGGAGTTACGTTAAATTCGATGATGATGAATTCTAAGGCTGGTAACGGTTTTAACCATATAGTGCCATTCATTTCATTTCTATCGATTTCTTCTGGGTCGTTAGATAATTGAACTCTAAAATCAGCCAAACCTCTTTCTTTTCTAATGTTATCCAAGATTGGATTAACTAAGTTTAAGAATTGATTTCTTACGATTTGGTCATTTGGTTCGAATAGTAATCTAACACCAACTGCTGTAATCAATTTACGAGCTTGTAATAACAACCTTCTAATGTTAAGTCTATCAAGAACGGATTCCTTAACTTGTAAGTTTTTATTACCCCAAATTACAACACCAACATCAGAGAAAGTTGCCATTGGATTTACACGTCCACTGTAAAGTGTATCTCTATCTGTTTCAGTAAGTTTAACCCTTGCCTGTAATGCGTTTGTTAAACCTCTGTTGTAACCAGCTACCGCGTACCATGGGAAAGCGATATTATCTGTTAACGCAATGTTAGTAACAACTTCAAGAGTTGGTGATAACCAAACGTTTACAGTGTTTTCAGTATCTCTTTCTTGTATCCATGGCCAGTATGTGGCTGTATAGTTGGAATCAATGTCAGCTGCACCTAATAAACCAATTAAATCATCGGCTGTATTTATTTGATTTGCATTAAATCCAAAACCAAGTGTAGGATCTGTAGTATCATAAGTAACATCGTCAGGTGAGTTTACAATATAAACGGAATCTGCTCTTTGATTTTCAATCATATCGATTGTTTCTTGAACAAGATAGTTATTCATACTGTAATCAATACCAGGGGTTGCTAATACGTTAATATTAACAGTTTCAGGGTTTGCAAATGTGTTAATACAATTTAAGTAAGCGTATAAGTCTGAAGTTCCGTCTTGAGGTCCTAATTGAATAAATTGGCCTTGGTTAACACCAGTTATCCATCCAGCTTTACCTACTCTATATGTATCAGTATTTGTTCTTGATGTTCTATAACAATCCCATCCATCAAAACCAAAATAAGGTACGAATGTGAATTTTCTTGCTGTTACATTTGAATAAATATTGTTTGCCACACCAAGGTCACTTCTGAATTCAGCTGCACCTACAGAGAAATCACCTGCTATTGTAGCTCCACTATCCATATGGAAACCTTTAGTAGTTGCTGTCCAATAAGAATATCCTGTGTTTGGTCCAAACGCATCTTGTTGTGTTAAACCTTTCCAATAGAACATATCTTGGTCGATACCAACAGTGTCAGATAGACCTAAATAAACTTTTCTAATTCTTTCACTTTCTGGATGATAAGTTGTTTTATAATCAATGAAAGGTGCTTTTGCTGTTGCGTAATCTCTAACAACATAACCATCAAAACCTGCTGGGAAACTATCAATTGGAGCGGTATCATTCATAACCACCATAATAAATTGACTGTTCAATGTAAATTGACCATCTGCAGTACCAATTCTGTTGGCAATGTAGTTATTAGATGTTGGATCCATAACACATTTACTGAAAGTTTCAAGAATTGAAGGTCTTGCATCGGTATCATTCCACTGTCTAACTATAACGTCAAACTCTTTTGTATCAAGTTTAATGTTTTGAATTGAAATTTTAATTTCTGTATTTGCTGCAGTCCCATCAGATATAGAGATGAATTTAAACATCTTACTAACTTTGTTACCACGAAGTTCAGATACAACCCAAGGAGTTTCAGGGGTTTGATATTGTTGTTTATAGTTGTCAATATTATCAATAGGAACTAAAGTACTATTTAAACCTAAGATATAGTTGTTACTAATCATATGACTTAACATAGTTGGGTACATTTCCTCAACATATATTTTTGTTTTTCTGTCTTGACAATCAACACCTAATACACCTGTAATATAATTTACATCTGTACTATCAAGTGATACTACATAGTCTGAACTACCTGCACTTCCATTTGCAGTTAATGTAAACTCAGCTAATGGGTTAGATGTTGCTGATCCCATATTAACAGTTACACCACTATCAACTTTTTGGGTACTCCAAGTAAGAATGTCTGAAGAATAAGTTGCTCTTGATCTTAATAACGCTAATACAACTCCATCATATTCTGTATAAGTAGAAGCTGAATAAGTTGTAACTGTACCTGTAATAGAACCTGTTGTGGCTGATACCTGAAGTACATTATCGATTGTTACTGATACACCACTAAAAGCTGAACCACCAATACTTGTAAACACAATACCTTCAGGATATGTTGTTGTCGTACCTGGTATAATAGCTGAAGTTGTTGTAGTACCGTTAGGGTATAAACCTAATGTATATAGATATTCTGCATTAACATGACTAAAATTACCATAGGTTGCACCAGTAAAATGTGCTGTAAAAGTTGTTGGCGTATTTGTTACTATAGTTGATGGGTCATAATTAGCTACTGAAGTAATTGCCCAACCATAACCCGCATCATAACCTGTTAAACCCAAGACTCTGGATACAAATAATTGATTTGATTGTGTTAAGTAACTTTTCGCAATATAAGAAAGCTCATATTTCGGTACGTTGTTACTGAATTTCGCAGGATTTAAACCACCAAAAATGGTTAAATACTCATCGTAATTTGTGATGAATATTGGTTGAAAAGCTGGTCCTTTAACTGTTTCACCAGCTAACCCTAAGGTTGTTACACCCACTTGTTGTGCAATAAAGGTTAGATCTTTTTCAGATGTAAATACACCTGGTGATAGATATGTTTTTTGTGAAGCCATTTAATTTATTTTTTTTGTTTAAGTTATTTTAATAATAAATATTATCGTTTTTTTCAAAAGCGATAGTAAAGCTTAATATATAATTTAAATAGTATGATTTTAGTGATACTTTTGTATTACTTTTTTGATATTTTGTGATACTTATAAAAAAAGCACTAATGAAAAGGGATAAAAACATAAAAATAACACCTAAGACACATGAACTTTTAAAGAAGTATTGTGAAGAGAATGGTTTAAAAATGTTTGCATACGTGGAGAAGATTATTCGTGAAAAGTGTACACCCAAAAAAGATTTATACGGTGAGGATTAATTCTACCTTATAAATGTTGATACAACAGTTGCTGGTTGTGTGGATAATAAAGCCCAATTATTTGTTCCACTAATTACACCCTTATAAGTAAGAATTGTTTGACCACCAGAACTATCTATATTCGTTCCATTAAGATATTCAAGGTTTTGTGTTGCTCCAGGAAGTAGATTAAGTTTAGAACCCGTAGTACCAGTTATTGAAATATGAGCAGCTGCTGTACTTATACCAGCAAGTGTTGTGAAGGAATTTCCAATATTAACAGTACCATTTGTTGGTATTGATATACCAGCACTTAAGTTAAAGTTAGACCAAATAATTGGACCACTATCAATATTTAAGTTTACTGTTCCAGCAGTTGGTACTGAAAATATATGACCACTTTGTACAACAACTGTACCAGCAGAATACTTAAAACCACTTTGTCTGAAACCACCAGCTGGATATCCTCTCATAGCAAATGTACTACCAGATGTGAATGTTGTAGTACCTGTGGTATTGATATTAACCCAAAAATCTATGCCAGCAGCAGCAGTCGTTGTCACATTTCCAGTACCAACCATATTAACGTTGAACGGTGCTGAATATGGAGAACTAAATACCTGTGAGCCATTACACGTAAAATTCCTATAAACGTTTATATTATTAACAGTAATAGAAGCAGATGAACTACCACAGGTAATGGTTAAATCCAATACATTACAATCATTTGGTAATACAGCACCAACACCAGATGTTGGGCTAAGTGTTAAAGAACCTGTGACAGTACCTCCAGATGTGAAATTTAATAGTCCCGTTCCACCTGTAAATGTTGTTCCAGCAGTTCCATTAATTGTGAGTGTGTTATAAACATTTAAGTTTGATAGAAGAGTAATGTTAGGTGCGTTATTAAATGAAACATTATTCCAACTCATTCCACTTGTTTGAAGCGTTGTTGAACCAACTATATTAAGTACACCACCTGTTGTTATAATATTACCACTTGTATATGTAAGTGTACAAGGTGTATATATATTAAAATTATTGGCAAATGTTGTTGTACCTGTACCAGCAAATGTTAAGTTATTTGCAAAACTTGGACCAAAAGTACTTATTGTAGTATTATTCACAATAAAATTTGATGTACCGTTTATACTGCCATTTCCTTGCCAAGTTCCACCTTTTATATAAACAGTTCCACCATTAAATGTACCAATCTGGCCACTTGTATTCACTTGAAAACCATTATTAAACGTTAATGTTGAAGCAATTGATGATGTACCTCCATTTTGATAATAAACATTTGGACCATTAAATACCATCGCATCTGTATATGTCACAGTACTTATACCACTAAGAAATTGAAAATATCCATTCCAAGGAGTTCCATTAGATGTTATGGTGCAAGCTGTTACACTTGGTTGTGTATTACAACCTGTTGTTGAGCCTGTTACCGTCATATTAGGACTTAGAAATAACACAGCATTACCACCAATACCATATAAATTAACACCAAAACTTATAACATTAAATGTTTTATTATAAGCTGTCGCTCCGCTAAAATAAAGACTACCAACAGCAGCGTTTACTCCTGTAATTGTACAAGGACCACTATTGCTTGTGAAATAAGCTGTATCAGCAGATGTTGGATATGTTGCACCACTTACACCACCATCTGTTGTTGACCAATTGGTATTTGAATTCCAAGCTGTTCCGTTATTTAAAAAATATCTTAATGCCATATCTTAAAATAAACCTCCTACTGTTACATTATTTGTTGGTAATAAATTCCAATTATTTGTGTTACTTAACACACCCTTATATGTCCAAATTGTTGCTCCTCTTGAACTATCAATATCTGTTGCATTAACAAATCCCAAATCACAAGTTGCTCCGTTAGTAAGTGTTAGTATTGCTGTAGTTCCAGAAACTGATGACTTGAATGCCTCTCTATTTGTACTTGTTCCGTTGGTTGATGTAAATGCACTTGTTATGGCATATGTAACACCAGCTGCAAGTGTATGAGTGGTACTACCAACACCTATTGTTCCTGTTGTTGAAAGGTTTTTAATGTTAAAACCAGATGTCCCACCAAATGTATAAGGTCCAAAACTAAGAAGTAACGAATTTGCGTTTAATGGTGAAGTTAAATTTATTGTTGCACCACCCGTATAACTTGCTATTATTGCATCCCAATTTATACCATTTGTATTTAGGGTTGAAGTACCTAAATAAAGTGTATTTCCAGATGTAACCACCACACCACTTGTATATGTGAATGTATTTGTAGTTGAGGCATAACCAAATATACCAGCGTTTGGAAATGTTACAATTCCAGCACCAGCATTTATAACAAATGGAGTTCCAAGATATGCACCACCAGTACCATTTACTGTTGTTGTTCCAGTCACATTAATAACGGTTGTTCCAACAGGACTTGTTCCAGCTCCGAGCGTAAATCCACCACTTAAATTAATGGTTCCCCCACTAAAAAACAAAGCAACACCTTGTGGTTGCAATAATGATGTGGATTTTAGGGTTGAAGTAATATTAACTGTTGAATTGGCACCAACGGCAAATAGAAGTGTGGCACTTGATGTCCAAGCATCAGAGAAGGTTATTGTACCTCCAGTTACAGCATTACTAAAAACAAGAGTAACGTTGCAAGTCTTTCCATTTGATTTAAGTGTCACATTAGGGTTATTGGCTACAACATTAAAAGCACCAGAAAGTGTCATACCACTTCCGAGTATTAAGCTTGAGCCATACAGGTTATAATTTGATGCGACTGAAAGTGTGTTTAAATAAGTTGTAAAATCAATACTACCAGCTACTACACCAACATTAATTGTTGCATTACCACTATTGCTTGTGAAATAAACGGTATCAGCAGATGTTGGTATAACACCAGCAGACGCTCCACCATCAGTCAACGACCAATTGGTTGTAACGTTATAGTTAACATTACCTGTATTTCTAAAATATAAATTTGGCATTTAACTTATTCCTGTGGAGGATTTAATTTAATTTCTTCGGTTATTCCTCTATTAGTTAACCCCAATTGAATATCATCCTCTGATTGAGGCATAAAGATTGGAACATCAAGTGTTACTTGACTTCCATCTGATAGTGTATAAGTGACATTTATTATTGTTGTCACTTGGTCTCTTCTGTTGTTTTCTATAAATGTTGCCATAATTTATCGTTTTGTTCCATTTATTGATAGTGTTACCTTGGTAATACCACTCGCACTATCTACGTTATATCCTATTATATCTCCTGTCGTTACAGTTGTTGTCCATCCACTGACACTTGTACTTGTTGCTATATATCCGTTTGAAAGAATTGGCTTTTGTGAACCTGTTATTGTATTTGAAACGGTTGGCAATGCACTTCCAGATGCGATTTTCCAAACATCAAATTGACAGGAACCACTTGGACTTGCAACAATGTTCCACCCAGTTATGGTCATATTATAAGGAATGATTGTATATCCCTTTTGACCTGTTGAAATAATACCACTCTGTCCATCAAGTGATAACCCAAAGTTTGTTGTTTCACCAGCATATGTTGTCGCAGATACGGTACCATTAACTGTTAAACCAGTCATTGTTGAGATATTGACTGATAACGGTGACTGTCCTTGGTTTTGTTGTATTGTTAAATTGTTGTTTGAATATGTGAAACCAGTGACATATGTGTCTGCAGATAATAAACCATTTACTGTTACAGAACCGTTTTGTCTGTTTAAGGTTAAAGTTCCGTTAGAATATGTACCACCAGTAACATAATTGTCTGGACTATCCCAACCAACTTGTCTAACTTCTGTGGCTCCACTTGAACCAGCGGTATAAAGGGTATATAATTTAGCGTCAGCAGTGTTTAAAGCTAATTCACCTAATGTTAAACCTGATAATGAAGGTATTTTACCAACAACATTAGAGCGCTTTAATATGAATGTATTGTTACGTGTTGCCATATCTATGACTAAATAAATCCCTATATAGGGTAATAATTATTAGGTTATATAACCTCTAAAAATAAATATTAGGGTTATAGGGAAATGTTACTACTAACCACCGTCAATAAACCCCCCCATCTAAAATATCGTCTTCAGTTAATACCCTTTTACCGTTAGGTGCTCCAGAATTATAATTAGTATTTCTAATAATAATATCATTTAATTGTGTGAAAAAACCTCTATTTGCATTTCCATTTGCTGAAGTATATTCAGTGTTTGAATTAATGTTAGGGTTTAAATAAAGTTGGCCAATTAAAAAGTTTGAATTAGAGTTAGCAACTCCCGAACCATCTTGAATAATAAAACCAGAACCAACTGAAGTTGACGTACTACTACCACTTGGGTTGTAGTTTATAGTAATATTAGGGTCTTCAATATATAACTCACTTGTTTCAATTGTGGTACCAGTACCGTAAACAATTAAACTTCCGTGTACTGTTAAGTCACCAATACCATGTGAAGCAGATGATCCACCACTACCGATAACCATACCACCTTGACCTATTGTTACAACATTACTTTGTGTATTGTTTACTGTTAAAGCGGTTAAAACAATATTTTCAATTTTAGTGTTTAAATCAGGTAAACCTTCGTTTCTCTTTATAGTTAATACGTTACTGTTATCATATGTAAAACCAGTTGTATATGTATCTGTTGTGATTAAACCTGTTAAATGTGAACCATCACCATAATATGTTGATGCTGATAAAGTTCCGTTGACTGTTAAACCAGTCATTGTTGAAATATTAACAGTTAAAGGTGATTGACCTTGGTTTTGTAATATTGTTAAATTGTTGTTAGAATACGTAAAACCAGTTACATAAGTATCCGCAGATAATAAACCATTTACTGTTACAGAACCGTTTTGTCTATTTAAGGTTAGGGTACCATTTGAATATGTACCACCAGTTACGTAATTGTCAACACCTTGAATGTTTGTTATATCAGCTAAAACAAATCCTGTAGTAGTACCTGAAAGAAATTTACCAGCTAAATTGGTTAAATTGTTGTAATGTGTGATTTTATTTCTTATCTTTAAGTTATAAAGATTAGAACCAACTTCGAAATAACCAGCGTTATTGTTACTTGGTACCCATGTAGGTGAACCATCTGTACTACCAGAGAAAAAAACAATACCATCACCAAGGTTAACCAATGGTTCACCATAGTATGCACTAGCAGGTAAAACCTGACTTGGGAATAGTGTGTTTTTTAATATATGTATTGCGTTTCTATTTGCCATTTAATTTGTTTTTATAAATATCCTTTATTAGTAAGAACCTCCGTTTATTACATCATTTTGTAAAATTGAACTGTTTGCCGTCAATATCCTTAATTCACCATTACTGTCATACCCTAATGTTACTTCAGGTGTAACAACTCTGACGGTAGAAGCCCATATAGAACTCATACCATTTACAGTATTTACTTCTCTATATCTTCTAAAAGGTGTACCAACATCTACAGATGCATCATTTACTGGTGTTAAATCAGAACCAACGTTTATTGTGTTATCTGTACAAGCTGAAACAGTATTAAAAAAAGCGGTTGACCCACTTTCACAATTATATAAATTGCCTTCTACAGTGATATCTGTTACTGTTATAGTAGAAGCAGTAAGGTTACCGACAACGCTATTTTCTATAGGTTCGATTACATAAAGTTTGGTGACATCACCATTTCCGCAAAAGCTAGACATTACTGGTATCATAGTGGTATTGTTCCTCTTAGTATTATTTCAGATAATTTTGTTGCATCTGTTCTAACAATAGATATGCCTATAACATCGTTTATCATAAGATAAAATGGTAAAGTAACTGCAATACCGTTAACATAAATTGTTACATCAGAAACATTAGAAGTTTGGATTGACGTAAAGTTAGCAAGTGTATCCGCCTGAAAAGTCACGGTTGTTGGTGATCCAGGTAAAAACTGAATAACCAAATTTATTGTTTTGTCATTTTGACTTTGGTCTTTAATAATTTTGGTTACAACCTTAGGTGCTTTATCTTGAACTTCGTAGGACATTATTGCCCTTTCTAAAGCTGGTTTAATTTTAAACTCCTCTTCATTCAACAAATAAGCCATCATTCTTAACTCATATGTTTGAACATAATATCTCTTACCATCAATATCATCAATAGTTGATTCATCGCCTATTGTTTCCAACATTATAGGAAAATAATGGCCTTTTATGTTAACATAAGCTTGAGCTGAAGCAAAAGTTGTTAAAACTTTTTGATTTAGAACATTCAATTCATTCATTCTGTAAGTAAAAAACCTGACATTATAAGTCAAATCAATACCAACAGGTTGTGGCATTGTATAAACATTTGCCCCCTTTTTATTACCATCCCATGTTTGTATTGTCATATAAGGAAAATCTTTTCTAACAGGTATTTTAAAATCAGCTGGGTTAGTACCAGGTTGTGCATCAGGATTTCTAACCACAGAAATAAAAGGTATTTTGATGTTTTTATATTTATCAGAATTTTGCCAATTTCTTGTAAATTCTGTCCATCTTTGTGCGGTCAAAAACGAAACAGGTATTTTTTCACCGTCAACAACAACACCCAAATCTTTATTAACCCATTCAACAAAACCATTATCTAAATCAGCGTGGTCTATACCTCTTGGTAGATTATTCTTATTATCTTTTAAATAATTGGCAATATATTGTTTAGGTCCACCTTGTGGGTCAACCATTGGTAAGTCTAATTGTTTTTTTAATTTTTTAGGTAGAGCCATTTTTTAGTAATTTGGGTTAAACTCGTTTTGGTCTGCTTTCACACATGTTATTGTTCTGTAATAAGCTTTATAACCTAATCTTGTATGCGAATTTTCAGAATATATTTTACCGTCATTACTAACAGTGAAATAAACTATATTATCTTCTCTATCGGCATAACCGATATAATCACCGTAAGATATATCACATCCTAATTCATTCAGTTGTTCTTGGAAAACATGGAAAGTAAGATTACCATATTCTAATATTCTATTCATACCACCAGAATAAGATTTATTTTCTGCAGCCTCTAAAGCCAATTTAACGCGTAATTCTTTAGGTGCCTTAAATCTAATTTCGTTAGATTTTGCCTCACCGTATACGTCATCAACAGCAGTTTCTTTCCTATCAACTTGGAATAACACCACCACAAAATTTAAATCGCCCTCTAGGTGTTCACGAGCCATTTCATTTTCAAGACTAAAATCAATCTCGTCATAGAAACGCCCCATTCTATTTATTGGCCTTTTTTTATTATTACTCATATGAAAATTTAAAGTTTTTAGTTGTTATTAACTTACCCTTACAGACTTTAGTAATACTACTATTATCTACACCCAAATATTTAGCACATTCTGAAATACTATCCCATTTTCTTATGAATATACCGTCTTTAGTAAACTGTCTTATTTTTTTATTATTTTTTTCTATAAGTTTTTTCTTTACACCCTCAGACATATGTTTTCCAAACATATAGTTTTTTTCACCTTTTAAGGCATTACTAATTTTAAGATTTCTTTCTTTAGTGTAGATATCATATTTTTTACCTTTATTAATAAGGCTAAGTTTTTCCTTTGTTTTACTAGAAACTTTTTTACCTAAATGCTTTTCACTCATTAATTTTTTAGTGATTTCAGTATGTTTTCTACCTAACATAGGTTTTATAACGTTTGGTGTTGAATTATACCCATTATTATATGAGGATAGAAAATCTACCCAATACTGTTCCCTTTCAATTAACAATTCTTTTTCACATAACTCAATAATTTCAAATATAAAATTATCAAATCCGTATTTGTTAAAAGATCTCTGTAGTTTAGGTGAATGGTGTTTATTTTGTTTTAACTCATTTAAGTGTCTATTCCACCTTTGTTTGATATTAAAAGCTGAACCAATATAAACTTTATCGTTAATAATATTTCTTATTTTATAAATCCCGCTTTTCATTAATATATACACTTTTATTTTAATAAATATTTCAGATTTCTCTATTATATTTATTTTCCACAGATATACCTTATATTTATTTTACCATATGGTAGATTTAACTAAATTAAAGAACAAAACTACTTTAGAAAAAATACGTAATTATACGGGAACAAACGATCATATTCTAAAAATGAAAAAAAAGTTAGATAATGAAGGTTTTTTTGTGCTCACCACTAGTCAAATATCTTATATCGAAGAAAATTTTGAAAGAGAACCTATGGAAATAAATAAGGTTGTGGATATTACACCTTATTTAGGGGAACAATTAAAAGAAAACTACGGTTTGAAAAACAACCCAGAACGTGTTTTTGTTGAATTATTATTAGCCGACGGTGATAAATCTTACCATGTAAAAGGTAAACTTTATAAAAATCAAAAACAATCTGTTTTATTTCACATACCTAAAACACAAATATTAACAGATATGTTTTACGAACCTTTCGAAGATTTGGAAGTTAATTTTGATTCCGTTAATAAAATAAATAAAAAAGGACGTAGTTTATTCCCACACCAAGAAACTGCCGTTAAATTCTTACTAAAGAAAAACAGGTCTATCCTATCTGACGATATGGGATTGGGAAAAGCAGCTGCTATAGATAGTAATTTATTAACACCTAATGGTTGGATTAAAATGGGTGAAATAAAAATAGGTGATTATGTAATAGGTTCTAACGGAAAACCCACAAAAGTTAATGGTGTATTTCCACAGGGTAAAAAGGATTTATATAAGGTGACATTTACTGATGGTACGGTGGTTGAGACTTGTGATGAACATTTATGGGCGGTGCAAACCACTAACCATAAAAAAAGAAGTGGTGGTTATGTTGTTAAACAATTGAAAGATTTAATTGGTGATTTAACTTACGGTACTAAGGGTAATTTAAAATGGTATATACCTATAGTTAAACCAGTGGAGTTTGACACTAAATTTGTCGGTATTAACCCTTATATTTTAGGTTTATTACTAGGTGATGGGGGGTTATCAAAAACATCTATTAGGTTTTCAACTGTAGATGATGAATTAATAAAAGAGTTGACTGATGATCTACCTAAAAATCATTTTTTAAAACATATAATTAATTGTGATTATTTAATTACTTGTGAAATACCAGATAAACAGAAGGGTCATGATAATGAAATAACTAAATGGTTAAGACATTATGAGTTAATGAACACTAAGTCAGATACTAAATTCATACCTAAAGATTATATATATAACTCTAAAGAGGTTAGGTTATCTGTTTTACAAGGTTTATTAGATACTGATGGGTATTGTTCAAAAAAAGGCACAATACAATATTACACAACATCTGAACAATTATCTAAAGACGTTAAACAACTAGTCCAATCATTAGGGGGTGTGACAAGAGAGAGAATTAAAAATGGCGGTTATAAAAAAAATGGTGTTTTTATTGAGTGTAAAAAATCACATATTTTAACAATAAACTTACCTGAAAACATAATACCTTTTAGATTATCACGTAAAATAAAAAACATGACAAAATCTAAAAAATACAACCCTTCTAGGGGTATAAAAAATATAGAATTTTCAAGAAGTTTTGAAGCCCAATGTATATCAGTAGACGCTGAAGATCACTTATATGTTATGGATGAATATGTAGTTACACATAATACAAAGTCAGCAATAGCTGCAGCTTTATTGTCAGGAGCGGAAAAAATATTGGTTATTTGCCCAGCAAATGCTAAAATTAATTGGTTCCGAGAAATAACCGAATATATTGATGAAGAATATGTAACAATAGTTAAGTCAGGATTTTGGCAACCTAAATTTTTTACTATTATTAATTATGATATTTTAAATAGATTTCATGAGATAGAAGATAAGAGAAAAAAAGAAGAAGCTAAAAGTTTTATAAATGAAGAAGGGTTTGATTTAATAATTGTAGATGAGGCCCATATGATTAAGAATAAATCTTCAATCAGGGGTAAGATTGTACCTCAGATTTCTGAAAATGTTAAAAGTATTTGGTTGTTAACTGGTACACCTATATCTAATAGACCAATGGACTACTATAACCTACTTAAGGTTTGTAGAGTTCCTGTAACAGATAACTTTCAACACTTCGCTTATAGATATTGTGCGGCTAAATCGTTTAATAAGAAATTAGCGTCAGGAAAGGTTAAAAGAATTTGGTTAACTGATGGGGCATCAAATTTAGAAGAATTACATATTAAAACTAAGAATTATATCCTACGTAGAAAAAAAGAAGACCATTTAGATTTACCGCCAAAAATTATCTCACCATTTTATTTAGAATTAGATGATAGAAAGGGTTATGATAACGCATTTAATGAATATGTTGAATGGTTAAAACTTGAGGGTAGAAAATTAGGTCCAGCTAGACAAATGACTGAGATGGTAATTTTACGTAAATTTATTTCAGAACAAAAAGTACCTTTAACGTTAGATATGGTTAATAACTTTTTAGAACAATCTGAAGATAGAAAGATTATTATTTTTACCGTATTTACTGAGTCACTAAAAAAATTAAAAGGTGAGTTGGGTGATATTGCTGTTTGTCATAACGGTGAAATGAATGAAAAAGAAAAACAAAAATCCATAGATGAATTTCAAACCAACCCAAACAAAAGAGTTTTTATTGGTAATATTATTTCAGCGGGTTCTGCTATAACATTAACAGCCTCAGATACAACAATATTCCACGATATAGATTTTGTCCCATCAAACCATCAACAGGCTGAAGATAGAAATTACAGGATTTCACAAGATAAAACTGTTAACATATAC
>Ga0194059_1000362_pt1 | contig 21914 bp, 20 predicted proteins | sample SepL6211m_MetaG_FD_163426 | JGI IMG/M metagenome (GOLD analysis project Ga0194059, IMG submission 163426) | Anoxic zone freshwater microbial communities from boreal shield lake in IISD Experimental Lakes Area, Ontario, Canada - Sep2016-L626-11m | ecosystem: Environmental > Aquatic > Freshwater >... | reverse complement strand
ACGTCGGGGCTGCGCAGACGCGCGGCTGCCACGAGCAGCGCTTCGTCCGCGGCAGTGACCCTCCCGAGGAGGTCGTTAGAAGCCGACGCGAGCCTCTTTCGAGAGGACCCGCATAAACGCGACCTGGCTCGACCGGACGAACAGGTCGCCGGTCTCCGAGGCGAGTTCGAGCACGCCTTCCTCGCCCTTCTCGACGGCCTTCAACAACTTCTTCCACGCCGCATCCGAAAGCGTCGCGGAGGTCGTACCACCACCAACAAAACCAATCTCTACACGTACGTTCTCAGCCATGCTGATGTCCTCCCGGTTGGACGATTTCGAGCAAGACGCCTCGTAGGGCGTCAGGGTGAATAAAGGCGACCTGCAGACCGAACAGCCCCGCACGCGGCGCTTCGTCAATCATCTCAACTCCGGCGGCCAGCAACCGTGCACACTCGACGTCGATGTCGGCAACCTCGTAGGCGACGTGATGCATGCCCTCGCCGCGCTTCGCAATGAAGCGCCCAACGGGGGTGTCATCGGCGTACGGTGCGACAAGCTCGATCATCGGACCCTCCGGTGTACGAATTGCTAGTGCACGCGTGCCCAACTCTTCCGAGTCGTGGCCGTGATCAATAGTCGCGCCGATCAGGAGGGCGTACTGCTGCGCAGCCGCCTCGAGATCCGACACGGCAATGCCGAGGTGATGAATGCCAATGGCGCCGTCCACAGGGCGTCATCGTATCGGAGGTCAACCGTCGCGGTCTCTCTAGGCAGGCTGGCTCGCCGACGTGCGTCGTGACTTACAGAACGCGTTCGAGGCGCGGGTTCGGTAGTGGATCGCGTCCACGTTTGCCACCCGCTTTGCCGTCGACCATCACGACATCGGCCGTAAAGTCGCGTGCACCGCGAATCAGGGCCGAACCGACTCCATACGAATCGACCGGCACACCCGCAGCCTCAAAGGCCCTGATCTTCTCGGCGTTAAAGCCACCCGAGACGACGATCCGCACGTTCTCGTGTCCTGCCGCGTCGAGCGCACTGCGCACATTCCAGACCAACTGCGGGTTGACACCACGCGGATCGAACCGGCCCATCATGTCCCACAGCGAGCGATCGACCATCGTGCCCGACGTATCGAGACGCACGCCCCACAGGCGCTTGCCCAATGCGTCGGCCACACGCAACGCCGTCCCGACACTGTCGTTCTCAAAGTCGACGAGCACCACGAGGTTCTGCTCGGGGTCGGTGCAACGGGCAAAGGCTTCGGCGGCCGCGACCGTATCGCCACCGTAGGCCGCGATCAGACCGTGCGGCACCGTGCCGAGACCACGATCGCCCCACCAGGCTGCCTGGGCATCCGTCGAGACACCAATCGCGCCGGCCACGTGCGCGGCATAGCCATCGCCCGTCTGCACGCGGTAATGGTCGTGACGTGCAGGGAAGTACATGATCGGCTTCGGCGAAGCGGCCTGAACCACTTCACGCACGTTGGTTGCGACGAGACTGCGGCGCGCGAGGCTGCCGAGATAGACCGTCTCGAGATGGCAGAAGTGGGCGTAGTCACCCTCAATCGTCATCACACTTTCCCACGGCTCGATCTCGTCACCGTCGTAGAGCGCGTGGACTTCGAGGTGCTCCCAGCCGGGTTCCCAGGTGCCGTCATCGCGCGTGAGTCCCGCACACTCACGCAGCGTCGCAATCGCCTCGTCAACGCCTCCAAGTACCGAGGAGTAGCGCTGGAAAACCTGCACCAAGACGCGCGGCCGGTGCTCGTCACGCTCCAGCACCTTCTGCGTGTAATTGAAGTACGCGTCCGAGTAATAGCCCGCACGGATCTTGTCCACGGGCAGGTCAAAGACCTCCGACGGGAGACGAGTCTTCGTGGTGCGGGGCAAGACGTTCATCTGTGGCGAGGATCGTACAGGGAATCGCAGATCCGCCACGACCCGCATACTGCCTGTGTGGCCCTCGTCACCTATCTGCCGTCCTCCGACTACGTGGCGATGCCGTGGCGAAACGGCGCTGGCACGACGCACGAGATCGCAATCGATGACAGCCCCGGTGAGAGCGAAGCGCCATTCCTCTGGCGACTCTCGATGGCCGACCTCGCTGGCGACGGCCCGTTCTCCGAGATTGCCGATGTCGATCGCATCCTCGTCTTGCTTGAGGGCGAGGATGTGCAGTTGACGATCGCAGGCGCCGAACCCGAGCCGCTAGCGGAACACACGGCGATCGCCTTCCCTGGCGACATACCAACGAGTCTGACGATGGCGCCCGGTAGTGGCCGCGACCTCAACCTGATGTGGGATCGCACGCGCGTACAGGGCACAGTCGACATCTTGAACATCGGCGACACCCTGCAGATCGAGGAACACATCGCCTTCGCGATCGCACTCGGCACCTCAGCCACAATCGAAGTTGATGGCGACGAGCACGTGCTCGGCGAACAAGACGCTCTCCAACTCGATGACGCCACAACCTTCGCCGTCCTTGATGGCGAAGTCTACGTCGCGCGCATCGACTAGCCGAAGACGCCGGCCGAGATCGCCTCGGCGATGGCCTCAAACTCAGCGCCTTGCGATCGATCTTCGATCAGCGGTGGCGAGAGCGCACGCACCTTCTCGTATTCGGCCTCGAGCAGTTCGCCCGACCGCAGCGGGCGGCGGAGATCAAAACCCTGTGCGGCGGAGACCAACTCGACGGCCACGACGCGTCGCGCCAGTGCCAAGACCTGCATGGCCTGTAGCCCGGCTGTTGCGCCCATCGAATTGAAGTCCTCTTGCCCTGCGCTGGTTGGCAGGCTACCGACGCCCGCGGGGTGCGACAACACAGCCCCCTCAGCGACCAGGCTCGCAGCCATGTATTGCGCGATCATCAGACCCGACTTCGTGCCGGGGTCGGCAATCAAGAATGGCGGGAGCGAATGAGGATCGCCGCTGCGCCCGTCCATCAGGCGAAAGATCCGGCGCTCGGAGAAGGCGGCCAGTTCTTGCACCGCAATCGTCAACATGTCGAGCGGCAGCGACAGTGGCTGGCCGTGGAAGTTACCGCCCGACAGGACATCGCCATCCTCCACGATGAGGAGCGGGTTGTCGGTGACGGCGCCGTATTCGGGCTCGATCGCACGCTCGACGTAGACCAGCGCCTCGCCGATCGCACCCAACACCTGTGGGATGCAGCGCAACGTGTAGGCATCCTGCACGCGTTCGCAGTCGGCATGACTCTCGCGCATCGTCGAGCCATCCATCAACTCGAGCAGGCGCGCCGCGACTGCCTGCTGCTCGGGACGGTTACGCAGGGCGTTGAGTCGAGGATCAAACGGAGTCGACGACCCAAGCAGCGCGTCGACCGACATTGCCGCCGCAACCTGCGCGGCGGCGAAGAGCCGTTCGGCATCCGTGAATGCCAGCGCTCCAATCGCCGTCATCAGATGCGTCCCGTTGAGCAGCGCCAGTCCCTCTTTCGGGCCGAGCGCAATCGGCGCCACACTAATCGCGCCGAGCGCCTCTCCACCTGGCATGCGAACTCCGCTCGCAGAAATTGCCTCGCCCTCGCCAATCAGGGCGAGCGCTAAGTGAGCGAGTGGTGCCAGATCGCCACTAGCACCGACCGAGCCACGCGACGGCACGACAGGAGTGACGTTGCGATTGAGCAGCTCGATCAGCGACTCAACGATCTCCACCCGCACACCGGAATGACCGCGCGACAACGAGGCCGCCAAGAGCACCATCATCGCGCGCGTGACGTCGACCGGCAGTGGCTCACCGACACCGACGGCATGGCTCCGCACGATGTTGACCTGCAACTCCGAAAGCTGATGATCCGGGATCCGTACCGACTCAAGCGAACCAAAGCCAGTGGTCACGCCGTAGACTGCCTGCCCTTCGCCCGCCACGCGAGCGATCATCTCGGCGGCCGCACCAATGCGCACCCGAGCGTGCTCGCCGAGTTCGACGTCCGCCTCCCCCGTCGCAACCGCCACGATCTGCGGGCGGGTCAGGGGAGCGCCATCAAGGAGCACGGTCTGGGGGGAACTCATCGAGACATCATCGCGCACTCGCGACCGCTTGGACAAATGACCCGTCAATCAGCTGCTGTCCGTCGATCGGCTCCGTGATCCACCCTGCGGCCTGGGCCGCAACAACAATCACGCCGATCGTCTGATCAAAGTACTCGCCGCCTGGTAACAGCTCGACTGCGTTGGCCGCCACGTCGTACAAGCTGAGGCCGGCAAGGTTAACGGCAGCGATCGCTGGATCCGTGTCCGTCACTTTGGCAACGTCGGCGATCACGATGTCCTGCTGATCGCGGTTGAAGCCGTACAACGCCTGCCAACTACGCACGAAGGCAAGAATTTGTCCTGGCCGCTGGTCGGCGACATCCTGCCGAACCACGAGGACCTGCGAGACGAGCCCCGGGTAATCACCAGCCGTGTACAACACATGGAGTGTGGGGTCAGCAGCGAGCGCTACCTCCGCCTGCGTCGCCGTGACAGCAGCAGCCGCGACCTCGCCGCGCACGAGCATGAGCCCAGGATCCGTGGAACTCGCAGGGACCACCCGCACCTTCGAACTGGGTACCTGATCCGCCACCAATGCGCCCTGCACCAGTAGTTCGCCTTCCGACCCCGGAGACACAGCAACGTCTGCTCCCGCAAGCCCAGGAACGTCTGTCACATCAGCACGCGCCAAGATCTGGTAGTTGGATGTGCCCGCTGTCAACAGCATCACGGTCCGGAGTGGGAGTCCACTCGAGTCAAGCCTGACGGCCTCATCAGAGGCCACGATGGCAGCGTCAACTGTCCCATCCAGCAACTCGCTACTCACGTCCGAAGCCGTCGGCACCTCAGTAATTCGGGTGCTGAGCCCTTGCTGTCCCAACAATCCATGCATGCCCGCAACACGCAGTAACCCGAGCGTCATCGACGGACGCCCGACCACTCGAAAAATACCGGGCTCCACCGGCAGGTTTGCATCGACCGTAGAGGGCGGCACTGTGACCGTGAGCGGATCCACCGCCGTGTCGGCTGTGGTGGTTGCTCCGCCCGAACCGCCACCACAGGCCACCGCTGCCATTGCCACGGCAACGACGACAATCATCACAGGCCAGCGGGCGTCATGAATCCTCAATCTCACGTGCGCATCATGACGCGCATGGAGGCGTTCCGTGGTCTCGGACCCAAGGTAGGGCACACTATGGGCACGATGGCTTCGACCACGGACTTCTCTCTCACTGCCACTCCGGGGCGTCAACTCCCCGTCGCCGTGCGCGCCGAAGGGTGTCGGATCTGGACCGCCGACGGTCGCGAATTTATCGACGCCTGCGGTGGCGCGATGGTGATGAGCGTTGGCCATTGCCATCCGCGCCTGATCGAGGCCCTCAAACGCCAGGCCGACGAAGTCACTTTTACGTACCGTTTTGCATTCTCAAATGAGCCGATGCTCGAGCTTGCCGACCTGCTCCGTGAGATCTCACCGATGCCACGCACCTGGTCGTTCTTCAACTCGTCGGGCTCCGAATCTGTCGAGTCGGCGATCCACCTGGCCCTGCTCTACTGGCAGCTGCGTGGTCAGCCCGCGAAGACGGAGTTCATCTCGCGCTACCCGTCGTACCACGGCTCCACGATTGCGGCACTTGGACTGTCGGGTACGAGCCGTCGTAATTCGTTCGAGGCCTTGCTGACCAAGAACGCTGTCGCCCAGACGCCAAATGCTGACATTCGCGCGCGTCGCACGCCCGCCGCCGAGGTCGAGTTCGCGATCAAGCAGCTCGAGGACGCGATCGCGGCACGCGGGGCAGACAAGGTCGCTGGCATCTTTCTCGAGCCGATCACGGGTGCGAGCGGGGCCGCCGTGACTCCTCCTGATGGGTATCTCGAGCGCGTCCGAGAACTTTGTACGCGCCACGGACTGCTGATGATTTGCGACGAGACGATTACTGGCTTTGGGCGTACTGGCACCTGGTTCGGTGTCGAGCAGTGGGGTGTTGCCCCAGACGTCATCACGTTCGCTAAGGGCGTCACCAGCGGCGTCGTGCCGTTCTCCGGCATGCTCGTGGCCGGCGATATCGCCGACGTCCTGATGGCATCGCCCGACGGTTTTCCTGTCGGGCACACGTTCTCGGGCTATCCGCTGGGTTGTGCGGTAGGTGCCGAGATGGTGCGCGTGATCCGCGATGAGGGCCTCCTCGAGAATGCGCGCCTGATGGGCCAGCGCCTCCGCACTGGTCTCGAGGCGATCGCCGCCACGACCCCTCACATCGGTGACATTCGCGGCATGGGCCTCTTGCAAGGCATCGAATTTGTGGAAGACGCCGAGAGCCTCGCTCCCCGTGCTGGTGCAGCCGCGCGCGTAACGGCTGCCGCACGCGACCGGCAACTAATGATCTACTCATGCCCGACCGCCCTTGGCAGTAGCGTGCTGGAGTCAGTCCTTCTTGCACCACCCTTGAATATCACCAGCACAGACGTCGATCAGATCCTTGATCGACTATCCGACGCGATTGGAGCCGCATGACCGAGATCGATGACGCAGCAGCGATGTACCGGGCAGCGGTCGACGTAGCCCTCACGGGTGAGGTCGGTATGTGCCCCGATTTTGATCGTCACCTGCAAGAAGAGGTTTGGCGTCTTCTCTGCGCCGACCGCGATCGCCTACTGACGTTCTGTCAACGCATGGGCATCATCGTCGGCCGCTTGACGACCCGGCAGACGCTGAAGAGCGAGAAGCCAATCTTCGAGCTAATCGTGCACGGCGAAGACGCGGACACCGTCCGTCAGCTCGCTGGTCGCGATCGACCGCTGCGGTAGCGCTACGTAGCTCTAGCCGGGATCAACGTTGCTTTGGGGTCAGACCCCGACGCAAAGTTGCGAACTCTGCCTAGGGGTCTGACCCCAAAGCAACGTTGATCGCCCCGGGTTAGGTCTGCCGTACCATCCGGGTATGTCTCGCCGTCCCGTTGTCATCAAGCTCGGTAGCTCGACGCTGGTCGATGCCGATGGGCGCTTGCGTCGCAGCCGACTCGATCGGATTGCCGACGAGATCAGCCAGGTCGCACAAGACAACCCGCTGTGCATCGTCTCGTCGGGTGCCATTGCGCTTGGCATCGGGACGCTCAACCGCGCCGAGCGACCGAGTACCGTCGCCGAGCTGCAGGCCGCGGCCGCCGTTGGCCAAGCCGTGTTGCAACAGGCCTGGCAGCGCGCGCTCGGGCGGTCCGACCGCGCGACAGGCCAGGTGCTGTTGGCAGCAGGCGACTTTGAACGCCGCGAGTCATACCTCAATGCCCGCCATACACTCGAAACGCTGCTGGCTTGGGGTGTCACCCCGATCGTCAACGAGAACGACTCGACGGCCACGCAAGAGATCACCTTTGGCGATAACGACGCTCTTGCAGCGCAGGTTGCCGTGCTGCTCGGTGCGCGTCTCCTCGTGCTGCTGACCGACCAAGAGGGTCTCTACACACGCGATCCGAAACATCCGGATGCTGCGCTCGTTCGGGAGGTGCCCGACCAGGCCGCGCTGGCCGCAATCGATACGACTGCTGACGGCTCTGCCTGGGGTAGCGGTGGCATGCGTTCGAAGGTCGCGGCGGCAGAGCTCGCGCGGGCGGGCGGAGCAGCCTGTGTGATCGCCAACGGAGGCCGGAGCGGCGCAATCGCAGCGGCCGTGGCAGGCGAATCGATTGGCACGCGCTTCCCGGCCCGTGGCGACGCGCCATCGGCGTACAAGCTCTGGCTGCTCCACGGCCTGACGACCGCAGGACGCATCGAAGTCGATCCTGGCGCCCGCAAGGCGTTGGAGTCCGACGGGGCATCGCTGCTACCGGTTGGCATTCGGAGCCTGACTGGCCGATTTGCCGCGGGCGATGGTGTGGAGCTCGTCGACGTAAACGGCACGGTCTTTGCTCGGGGTGTTGCCGAGATGGGCAGCGACGAACTCAAGGGTCTTGTCGGCAAGCGGGGCGCTGACCCCGCCGTGCACCGCGACCGCCTCGTGCTGATCCAACCAGCCTAGATACCACTCACAGCCGGTATCCTCCGCGCATGAGCGTCACCACCGACATCAGCAGCCGCGGTCGAGCCGCCGCGCGCGCACTCCGGAGCGCCGACACCGATCTGCGTGACGCGGCACTGCAGGCGATCGCTACGGAGCTGGAGCGGAATGCCGCGGCGATCCTGGCTGCCAATGCGGAAGACGTTGCTGCAGCCGTAGCCTCGAATACCGCGGCCTCACTCGTGGACCGTCTGACGCTCAACGACGAGCGCCTGGCAGCACTGGCGCAGTCCGTGCGCGACGTCGCAGCGCTGCCCGACCCCGTCGGTCGCGTCGTCGAGGATCGTCGCCTGCATAACGGGCTCGAACTGAGCAAGGTCTGCGTCCCGATCGGGCGCGTCCTCGTGGTGTACGAATCGCGTCCTAACGTGACTGTCGATGTCGCTGCGCTGTGCATCAAGTCGGGCAACGTGGCTCTTCTGCGCGGCTCGGCAGCAGCAGTACGAAGCAATGCGGTACTTGGTGACACCGTTCGCACCGGACTCGTTGCCGTCGGGCTCCCGGCCGACGTCGTGATCTCGATCGAGGGGTCGCGTGACGATCTCGGCGAACTCGTCAGCGACGCCAGCACTGCCGACATCGTCGTGCCACGCGGTGGTGAGGCACTCAAGGACTTTCTGCTCGAGAAGAGCCGCATCCCCGTGCTGGCTGCCGCCGGTGGCATTTGCCATGTCTACCTCGACCGCGATGCCGATGCCGAGATGGCCGTTGCGATCACAATGAACGCCAAAGTGCAGCGTCCAGGTGTCTGCAATGCGGCCGAGACGCTGCTCGTGCATGCCGACCGTACGGATCTGCTTCAGCCCGTCCTCTCCGCGCTGCGCGATGCGGGCGTCGAGCTACGCGGCGACGAGCGCACGCGCGCCGCGATCGACTTCGAGATCAACGCCGCGACCGATACCGACTGGGATGCCGAGTACCTCGACCTGATTCTCGCCGTCCGCGTCGTCGACGACCTCGACGCAGCCCTCGACCATATCGACCTCCACTCGACCGGCCACTCCGAGGCGATCGTGACCGACTCGCTCGAGGCCTCCCGCGCCTTTACCGACGGCGTCGACTCTGCCTGTGTCTACGTCAATGCCTCGACGCGCTTTACCGACGGTGGCGAGTACGGGATGGGTGCCGAGGTCGGCAACTCGACTGCACGCCTGCACGTGCGAGGCCCGATCGGGCTCGAGGCCCTGACGACCACCAAGTACGTCGTCATCGGCAGCGGCCAGACACGCGGATGAGCACGCCGGCGCGCCCGTTACGGGTTGCGCTTGACGTCTCGGCGACGCGACTCGGTTCGGCCGGCGTGGCGCGCACGATCGTGCAACTCGCGGATGCCCTCGACGCACGACCTGACGTGGACGTGATCCGGCTCGGACTTGGCACGCCACCAAAGAGCGGCAGCGCTGCACGGCGAGCGCTCGCGCTCCGCCTCGATTTGGAGTGGTACCCGCGCGGCGTCCGGCGCGAGGCGGCCGCGCGAGGCGCGGACGTCCTCCACCTGCCACTCCCCCGCGGTCCTCTCTCCCCTGGTTCGCCGCCGACGATCATTACCGTCCACGACCTCGCGGTCGTGCGCTATCCCGAGACGCTGAGCGGCTGGAATCGACACTATTCGCAACGGACGCTGCGACGGGTGTTGACTGCAGCCGCCGCAATCGTCGCCGTCTCGGACGATACGGCTGCCGATCTGGCCGCCTTCGCGCCAGCGTTGAGTGATCGTGTCCACGTGATCCCGAACGGCGTCGAGGAGTTCTGGTCGGTGCCTGCGGAGGCCCCAGATGTTGCTGCCCCGTACGTGCTCGCAGTCGGCACTCCCGAACCGCGAAAGAACCTTGTCCGCCTGGTCGAGGCGATGCAGCGTCGCCAGACAGCCGGCGCGCCCGAACAGCTCGTGCTGGTGGGCGCAGACGGCTGGGGTGCAGACGAACTACCAACCGTTCCGTGGCTGCACCGACTCGGCCGCGTCGACGACCGCACGCTACGGAGCCTGTACCAGCATGCGGCCGCCGTCGCCGTCCCGTCGCTGCATGAGGGGTCTGGCCTCCCCGTGCTGGAGGCGTTCGCGGCGGGCGCACCCGTTGCTGCCGCGAAGGTCGGCGCACTCCCCGAGACCGCGGGCGATGCCGCAATCCTGTTCGATCCGCTCGATGTGCGCGCACTCGCCGCTGCCATCGATGAGGCCATCGCCGACCGTGATCGTCTGATCCCCCTCGGTCACGCTCGCGCGCAAATGGCTACGTGGTCGGCGGCGGCAGAACGCTACGTCGCTCTGTACCACAGCCTGCTCTAGCGACACTTTGGGCCCGGGCCCAAAATGTCGCTACCGCTCGCTCTTCTGACTCACCAATCGTGCAACGTGACGATTCTGCGATTTGCAACACACCACTGTGACACGTAACCACGCGGGTTTGTTGGCAGTTTCGGACATTTTGGGCCCGGGCCCATTTTGTCCGGCGGGGTTTTGGGCGACACTTTGGGCCCGGGCCCAAAGTGTCGCTACCGTGGCGTGTTCGAGGGCGCGAGGCCTGGTGACTGGCCCGCGAGGACCGTTGGGTGGCGGCGAATGAAACGCCCGACGTTACGCAGATGCCAGACGGTGCGCTTATCGAAAAAAGCCCCATCGCTGGCGGCCTGGTGTGCGTGGACGACCTCGGCGGCAGGCTCCTGCCAGATCTCCCAGCCGCGCTGCCACAGACGCCACTGCAATTCGATCTCCTCGACGTAGAGCGGTGCGAAGGCCTCGTCGAAGCCTCCGACGTCGTCCCACGCTTCGCGGCGGATCAGCAGGAAGGCACCGAGCGACCAGTCGATCTGGCGCGCCGAGTCGGGCTCGCCGAGATAGTGGTCGCCCGCAAAGCGCGACGGTGGCAGCACCCTCCGCAGCGGTGTGCGACGGATGATCGAACCGATCGGCTCGGGAAAGTTGCGAGCGGCCTCCTGATACGAGCCATCGAGGTTGCGTAGCGTCGGCGCGACGAGGCCGCAGCGCGGATGCTCTTCCATGAAGCGCACGAGCCGCGGCAGGCATTCGAGTTGTGCAATCGCATCAGGATTGACGATCGCCAGATAGTCGCCCGGCGCCGCGGCAAACGCGACAGCCTGGTTCTCGGCGTAGGAGCGGGTAGCGGGCTGCTCGACCAGTATGCAGTCGGGATAGTCGGCGCGGACTAGCTCGGCCGTGCCATCACCCGGGCGGTTCGCCACCACGACGATCGTCAGGGCATCCGCCATTCCCTGCTGGCGCAGACCGGTGATCGCGTCGGGCAGGTCGTCTGTCTGGCCGGTCGAGGTCAATGCGGCCACGACGCTCGCTGGCGTACCCGCAGCCACGGAACGAACCGTACGCTGGCGAACGGGCGACTCGACGAGGACGTCCTGCCAGACCGAGACGAGGCGATCAGCGGCAGCCGTCCAGGTCAACTCGGCTGCCCGCACGAGACCCGCTGTGCGGCAACGCTCGCGTACGCCCTCGTCATCAAGCAGTGTCGTCAGCCCAGTCGCAATCGCCGACACAGACAATGGATCAACCAAAACGGCTGCGCCACCCGCGACTTCGGGCAAGGCAGTTGCGTCGGCTGTGAGCACCGGTGTACCACACGCCATCGCCTCCGCAATCGGCAGGCCAAATCCCTCGTAGAGCGACGGAAAAGCAAAAACGCCAGCCGCCACGTAAAGATCACGCAACGCAGCCTCACCCTCCACGTAACCGACCTGATGGACCGCATCGTTGAGTCCCAGTCCGGCAATACGCTCGGCCAGCTCGTCGTGATCCTGTTTCGTGTTACCCACGAGTACGAGCGGCGGCATTGTGCTGCGAGCGTCGCGCACGCGCGCGTAGGCCTCGAGGAGACGCAACAGATTCTTGCGTGGCTGAAGCGCACCAATAAACAGCACGTAGCCCGGCTCCAGCCCGTACGTCGCTCGAACGCGATCGGCCGCAGTCGGATCGGGAGTGTAGGCCGCAGAGACGCCGTTAGGGATCGCGATCACCTTTGCAGGATCAAGCCCTGGTTGCGACTTGAGCACATCGAGACGTCCGTGCTCTGAGACCGTAATGACACGGGCCGCGCGCCGCATCGACCACGGCACTATGCGGCCAAATGCAAACGCATCCGCCTTGGGCATCAACTCGGCAGCAAAGCGATAGGACGAGTCATGGACCGTCACCACCCCAGGACACGGGAGGCCTGGCGGCAAGACATAGTTGCCGTGGTACAGCGCGGGGCGATCGGCCCGAAGCCGTGCGGGCAGACTGACCGCCACGCGCCGGTAATTCGAGCCGATGTCCACGGCAACCGGACAAACGACACCAGAGGCAGTGATCGCCTCGGGTACTTTCGTCGCGTCACGGACGTAGGCGAGTACCTGAAAGTCGAGATCGGTCCGCGCGGCAATTGCCGTTAAGAGACCCGTCGCGACAGTCTCGTCGCCCGTGCGCTGGCGGCCGATGACATCGGCATCAAAGGCAATGATCGGCGGCATCGGTCAGCCGACGCGGCCGCCGCGCACAGGACGCTCGCGCGTCTCGTCCGGGAAGACCGCCTTATCGCCGAGTGAGAGCCGCGAAAACTGCAGGAACGAATTGATCAACCGCCCGGGTGGTCGCGAAGCGCTGCGCACCGCGTAGAACAGGCGTCCTGCCTCGAGACCCTTGACCGTTGCGGTCGCAAGCCGTCCCTCATCGAGTTCGCGCTCGACGGCCAGACGCGAAAGGAACGTCACGCCGAGGCCAGCCTCGACAGCAGACTTGGCCGACTCTTGAAGCCCGAGTTCGGCGACGATATTGAGATCGCGAACCCGCACCCCCGCGGCGCGGAGTTCACGCTCGACGACGGTCCGTACTCCCGCGCCCTCCTGCTGCACGACGAGTTGCACGTCCAGCAGGTCGCGCATCTCGATCTCCTTCCCGGCAAAGGCGTGATCGGTGGGTACGACGAGAACGACCTCATCACGCAGAAACGGTTCGAAGACCAGTGAACGATGCGGTCGCTCCGCACCAACGATGCCGAATTCGAGCTGGCGATCAAGGATGCGGTCGACAATCGTCTCGGTGTCGTCGACACGAAGCGACACCATTACCTCAGGGTACTCCTTATGAAACGCACCGAGCAGAGCGGGCAGCACCCGTTCGCCTGGGCCCGTCGAAGCACCCACCACAAGGTGTCCGGTCAACTCATCGCCTTCATCTTCCAGACTGCGGAACAGGTCTCGCTCGGCACCAAGGATGCGCTGCGCATGGCGATACGCGACGTGGCCCGCTTCGGTCGGCTCGACGACGCGACCCGAGCGATCGATCAACTGGCAGCCAAGACGCTTTTCGAGCGAACGAATCGCGAGTGATACTGCGGGCTGAGTGACGCCAAGCTGTTCTGCCGCCTGCGAAAAACTGGAGCGATCAACGACCGCAACGAGGGCGGCCAGCTGCTTAGTATCCACGCTTACCGCTCGACCTTCGGTCCAGAGACGCCCTCACGCGACGGCGACTGCGCGGCGTCAAAGTAGAGCCGCAGCGCCTCTTCGTCTGCACCGCGCGCAAGTGCTGCCTCGATCGAATCGAGGCGCTCGCTCAGCCAAGCAGCGTCGATGCGACCGCGGCGCGCGCGCATCAACTTGTCGTGGTGCGTGCGCTCGACGGACTCGTCGTCGGAGAACAGGCGCTCGTGCAACTGCTCCCCCGGGCGGCGGCCAACGACGACGACCTCGATGTCCTTGCCCGGCTCGCGGCCCATCAGGCGAATCATGTCGTGCGCGAGATCCCAGATCTTGACTGGATCGCCCATGTCGAGCACGAAGACGTCGCCCGACTGGCCGACACCGCCGGCCTGAACGATCAACTGGACGGCCTCGGGGATCGTCATGAAGAAGCGGGTCATCTCGGGGTCGGTGACCGTCACCGGGCCACCCTCGTCAATCTGGCGGCGGAAGGTCGGAATCACCGAGCCGGACGAACCGAGGACGTTGCCGAAGCGGACGGCCATAAAACGCGTGTCGGGGTACTGCTGCGCCTCGGCCTCAACGACGTATTCGCAGAGCGCCTTGGAGGCTCCCATCGCGGTCTCGGAAATGACGGCCTTATCGGTCGACACGAGCACAAAGCGCTCGACGCCAGCATGGGCGGCAATCTCGGCGAGTGCACGCGTGGCAATGACGTTGTTGCGCAGGGCGCTAAACGGATTAGCCTCCATGAGTGGCACGTGCTTATAAGCGGCGGCGTGGAAGATCACACTCGGCTTGGCCTCGGCAAGGATCTTGCGCATGCGGTCCGAGTCCTTGACGTCAGCCACACACGAGACGACATTGGCAATCTCGTGCTCGCGCAACCACTGATCGATTTGGAAGAGGTTGTCTTCCGCATGATCAATCAAGGTCAGCCGCGCCGGCGACAGGCGACTGATCTGCCGCACGAGCTCCGAGCCAATCGAGCCACCCGCGCCCGTCACGACGACCGATTCGCCCGCCAGATATCCACCCATTGAGGCGAGGTCGAGGTTGACGGGCTGACGCCCGAGAATGTCCTCGACGCGAACTTCTCGGAGGCGGCGCAATAGGTTTGGGTCCCCGTCGAGCAGGTCGTAGAGACCTGGCAGTGTCTTGACCGGTACGCCGGCACGCCGACAGGCATCAACGACACGCTGGCGCGCGGTGCCGTCGGCGCCGGGCATTGCGATCACGACCTCGTCGGGAGGTGAGGCCTTAATAATCGCGGCGAGGTCGTGCGTCGTGCCGTCAACCTTGACGCCGTGAAGGCGCATGCCCTGCTTGCGGGGATCGTCGTCACAGAGCCGAATTGGCGTCATCCGGAGCGAGCGATTGGCGAGCATTTCCCGGACGATCACCGAACCGGCGTCGCCAGCGCCGACGACGAGCACCTCACGGCCACGCGGAAACAGCGTGCCGCGACCCTCGAGAATTGTGCGGGCAATCGCGCGGACGCCGACCGTGCCCAGCAGCAGCAGGAGAAAGTAAATAACCAGCACACCACGGGGCGGAGTCGCTGGAACCGGTGGAAACAGTGTGGCGTAGAGCGCCACCACGACGACGGCGATCAGTGAGGCACGGAGCAAGAGCCGAACGTCGCGCAGCGAGACGTAGCGCCACCAGCGCGTATAGAGGCCATTGAGCACGAAGACGGCAACCGTCAGCACGATCACCCAGGGTAAGGTCGCCCAAAACAGCGTATTTGCCCAGATTGGCATCACTTCGAAGCGCAATTGGAACGCGAGCCACCACGCCGCTGCTGCGACGGCAGCGTCAGCAGCTAGATGACCGAGCCGATGCCAGGAAGGGAAACGCATATCAGCAATCATTATAGGTGCGTGACGGATCCCCTGCGCGCCCTATGCGACGGTTCGATAACGGAGGCGGACACGACAAGTGCGCACTTGTTGTGTCCTCAGGCCAACTCCAAGCCTGAGTTGATCCCGCTGGGTTAGACGAGGCCGTCGAGTGCCAGATCCACCAGCAGCGCGGGATCCCGCAGCGTTGGTGCAGCCGCTGGCTTCCGAGGAGCAATCACGAGATCCTCCACGCGCGTCAACTGCTGGAGTCGTCCGTCCGCAATCAGGGCACGATCGACGGCACCGAGCGTTCCTGCAAAGGTCGTCCAGACGGGCGTCCCGAGCACGACGGCCTCGCGATTCATCGTACCCCCCGCCGAGATGACGAGGTCGGCCGTCGCGACAAGGCTACGGGCATCGACAGCGTGCTCGGGCACAATCACGCGCGGCAGGTCGAGTGCGCGGACCGCCGCACCCTGCTCTGCCGTCCGCGGCAAGACGACTTGGTCGACACGAGGGTCTGCCGAAAGCGTTTTCAGCACCTGGTCGAAGAGCGGGTTGTCGGTACGGTGGTAGAGCGCGAGCTCGGGCGGTGGCCGCATGATCGCGAGCAGGGCTTCGGCGCGAACGCCGAGGCTCTCGCGCACCGACGGATCGGCTTCGAACCCCCATAGCGCGTACTCCTCCTTAAGCCCCGGAAATCGCACGACCTGCGAGGCCCTCGCTCCATGAGCCGTGATCGCCTCGACAGGGATCGCGTCGGGGATTAGGACTCGCGAGGCCAGCCGACAGTTGACGCCATGCTGCAAGCGGGCGCCCTCGTAATCGAACATGGTGACGGCAGGAAAGCCCAGCAGGCGCGCAACGACGGGCTGATCCGTCGAGCCGTGCGCGAGCCCCGCGTCGAAGGTGCGCCCCTTTGCCCAGCGCCGCAGGGCATGTACCCGCCCGGCAGCCGCACGACCCTTCCCAAATCGCGAGCGCCCACCGTGGCTGCCGATCTCTTCCACGTTGAGCCCGTGCATGGCGGCCAGTTCGGCCGTCTGCCCGTAGGGTCGCGCCGTCAACTCGACCGTCGCACCGCGGGCCTCCAGTACGCGCACGAGCGGTGCCAACACCAGCACGTGTGGCGCGTTGGTGAGGTCGATCCAGACGCGCATTGCGCCTTACGCGATCGGTGCCAACGCGGCCTCGAGCGCGCCGACAAGCGTCGCCTGATCGGCCGGGGGCAGCGTTGGGTACATCGGCAAAGCAAGACACTCGCGGGCAGCACGCTCAGTCTCCGGCAGGCTTCCGACTGCGTAGCCGAGGTCGGCGAAGACCGGCTGGAGGTGATGTGGCGTGTCGTAGTAGACGACGTTACCCACCTCCGCCGCCTTCAATGCAGTCTGTACTGCCTCGCGATCCTGACAGCGAGCGACGTAGAGGTGGTAAATCGGGTCGGCTCCTGATGCCGTGCCCGGCAGTTCGACAAAACGGTCGAGACCAAGCTCGGCGTAGCGCGCCGCAGCGGCTTGGCGCATATCGTTCCAGCCGGCCAGCTCGGGAAGCAGGACGCGCAAGATCGCGGCCTGCAGCTCGTCGAGTCGGGAGTTCATCCCGATCTGCGTAAACGTGCGCTTGTCTTTCGAACCGTGGAAGCGCAACTCGCGGATTCGCTCGGTGATCTCGGCATCGTTCGTGGTGACAAGACCGCCATCGCCAAAACCACCGAGATTCTTGGTGGGAAAGAACGAGAACGTGGCGATGTCGCCAATCGCACCGCAGCGAACACCGTTGAGTGAGGCACCGTAGGACTGGGCCGCGTCTTCGATCAGAATCAGATTGTGACGATCCGCGATTGCTCGAAGCTCCGTCATCGGTGCGGGGTGCCCGAACAGATGGACGGCCATGATCGCTCGGGTGCGCTCCGTAACAGCAGCCTCGACAGCGGCCGGATCGAGCTGAAACGTGAGGCCATCGATATCAGCAAAGACCGGCGTTGCACCCACCGCGCCGATCGATTCGGGAGTCGAGTAGAAGGTATAGGCCGGGCAGATGACCTCGTCGCCCACGCCGATGTCGTAGGCGCGCAAGGCAAGGATCAAGGCATCGGTGCCATTGGCAACGCCAACCGCATGCGCAACACCAATATCAGCGGCAGTTTCGGCCTCAAAGGCCTTGACGTTTGGACCGAGGATAAAAACGCCGCTACGAATAACCTCGTCAACGGCAGCCGAAATTCGGTCGTGGAGCGGCTCCCATTGGCCACGCAAATCCATCAGTGGTACAGACATAAACGGCAGGATACCGCCCCCATCGGGATGGGGCGGTAGGCTGTGCGCGTGTCGGAGATGCCACGCATGGTTACGGATGCCGCTGGCGTCGACGAGGTCACCGCTGCGGCGCGCCAGGCAGGCACCTGCACACTCGACACGGAGTTCCTCTGGGAGAAGACGTATGCACCCCAACTGTGCCTCGTCCAGGTTGGGGTTGGCGACGAGATTTGGCTGATCGACCCGCTTGCTGGCGCACCACTTGAGCCGCTCGGCGAGCTGATCGCCGATCCCGCCGTCGAGAAGTTGATGCACGCGCCGTCCGCCGATCTGATCGCCTTCGGGCTGCATTTCGGCACGCTGCCAGCCAACGTCTTCGACACGCAGATTGCCGCCGGTTTTATTGGTCTGACGGCCAGCGCCAGCCTCGACCGTCTGCTCGAGGCCGTTTTGAAGGTGCGCCTCGATCACAACGAGACGTTCTCCGACTGGAGCCGCCGGCCCCTCAAAGAGACACAGATGCTCTACGGCGCCGACGACGTCCGCTACCTCGCACCGCTCGTGGCCGCGCTTCGCGCATCGCTTGCCGAGCGAGGCCGATCCGAGTGGGCTGCTGCCGAGATTACCCGTCGCTTCTGCTCTGCCGACAGTGCTGGCGGCGACCCCGAACGCGCCTGGCGCAAGGTGCAGCGTCGTGGCCGTCTCTCGCCACAGGCGCAGGCTGTGCTGGTCGATGTCGCCGCGTGGCGCGAGACGTCCGCTCGCCGTCGCGACCAGCCGGCTGGCTGGGTGATGAAGGACCCGACCGTCGTTGAGGTGGCGCGCGCGATGCCGCGCTCTGCCAACGACCTGCAACAGATTCGCGGGATGGGTAAGAGCCTCGGCGAACGCGATACCGTGGAGCTACTGGCTGCGGTCGCCAATGGTCTGACGCGCACACCGCCACCCGCAGAGCGTTCCGTCCCTCAGCGCATCGCTAAGCAGGTCGAGGCCGTGGCCACGCTCGCCGTGCCGATGGCGCGCATTCGCTGCATCGACGCCGATCTCGCACCCGAGCTCGTTGCCAACCGTGCCGATCTCGATCGCTTCCTCGAGGCGGTCGTGGCCGGCGAAGATCTTTCGACCTTGCCGCTCGGCCAGGGCTGGCGCAAAGAGTTGCTCGGCGACGATCTGATCCGCCTGGTGGCGGGCAAGGTCAGCCTGTCGCTCAACCAGAGCGCACCGTTTCTGCGCATCGAAGACCGCTAGCGATGAGCGCCCGGCGCCTCGCCTTGGTGGTTGGCGTTGGCCTCTTTACGCTGCTCGTGATCACGATCCCAACAGACCTGATCCCCAACCCTCTCTTCGGTCGTCAGGTCGAGCCGACGAGCTGGGCCTGGCCGGTCGCGATTCTGACCGCTGTCTTGGCCGGCGTGTTGATCGCGCTCCCTCGCCCCTCCAGCTGTCGACCCGCGACACGCACCGGCATCGTCGGTGGCGCGCTCACCTACTTGGCGGTCGGCTGCCCAACGTGTAATCACGTCGTGGTACTCGCACTCGGTACGACCGGTGCGCTCGCCTGGTTCGCGCCAATCCAGCCGTACCTCGCCCTGATCGGACTGGCGATCCTTGGTGGCGCGATTATGCACCGGCTCTGGCTGTTACGCGGGGCCAGCATCACGACCGCGTAGACGCGGCCACTCGGACTAGGCGGTGGCTGGCTCAGCCTTGCGCAACGACGCCTCGGGATCGTCATTGACGACCCGGTAGTACGTGTCGCGCTGGATCGGCTTATAGCCCGCGTTGCGAATGATCCGGCAGAAGTCCTCGCTGGTGGCGCGGTACGTTGTACCGGCACTGGAGACGACGTTCTCCTCGAGCATCACGGAGCCGAGATCGTCGGCGCCGAAGTGCAAGGCAACCTGACCGATCTTCATGCCCTGCGTCACCCACGACGACTGAATGTGCGGGATGTTGTCGAAGTAGAGGCGCGAGACAGCTTGGACCAACAGGTACTCAAACGAAGTTGGCGTCTGGTTGACGGTTTTGCCAAGTTCGGTGTTATCGGGCTGGAACGTCCAGGAGATGAAGGCGCGGAAGCCCGGGACCTCGTCCTGGAGTTCGCGGATGCGTCGGAAGTGCTCGACGCGCTCCTCGAGCGTCTCGACGTGCCCGTACATCATCGTGGCGGAGGTCGTCATGCCCTGGCGGTGTGCTTGGCGCATGACCTCGAGCCACTCGTCGCTCTTCGTCTTCTTCGGAGCGAGGATCTTGCGCACGCGATCGACGAGAACCTCGCCGCCGCCACCCGGGATCGAGTCGAGACCAGCATCGCGCAGGCGCGAGATCGTGTCGGCGAGGGAGAGATCGGCGCGGCGCGCGATGTACGTCACCTCGGGGGGCGACAGAGCATGCATGTGGAACTTCGGATAGCGCTCTTTGATGTCGCGGAACAGGTCCTCGTACCACTCGATCGACAGCTCGGGGTTGTGGCCACCCTGCATCAGACAGCCGGTTCCACCAACTGCGATCGTCTCTTCGATCTTCGCGAAGATGATGCGCTTCGGCAGCACGTAGCCCTCGCGCGTATCGCCGGGCTTACGGTAGAAGGCGCAGAAGTTGCAGTCCGTCACGCAGACGTTCGTGTAGTTGATATTGCGGTCGACGATGTACGTGACCTCACCCGGATTCGCCTTGCGATTACGGATCTCGTTCGCGGCGGCGCCAATCGAGACGAGGTCGCGCGATTGCATCAAGGTCAGCGCATCAGCATCGGACAGCCGCTCGCCCGCGAGCACACGATCGAGAATCTCGGTGACGGTGCGAGTGGAATCGACGACGGCCATTAGCCCCTTGCTCCTTGCGTTGTTCCCGCGAACTCGAGTGTGGGAACCGAATCGATGATGCCCGCTTCTGCGGCTAGTGCGAAGTATCGCTGCAATCCCTCGCGCTTGCGGTCGCTAAAGCCGTAGTGGAGGTGCTCGAAGTAGCGGGCGAGGTAGCCGGCGGGGAAGTTGTAACGCTCGGCAGCGGCCTCGGCGACCAATGCGGCGTGCTCTGAGGCATCGGCAACTGCCGAGGCGAGCGCGTGGTCGAGAGCAAGAAGCCGGTCGACAGCGACGGTCCTCCGCGCAGCCCAGACGGCGAAGACCATCGGTAGCCCGGTGCGCTCAAACCAGAGTTCGCCGAGATCGTGGTGCGGCGTTGGGTCTTCGATGGCCGAGCGCAAGGCCTCGTCACCGATCAAGAGCGTTGCGTCCGCCGAATGACCCTCGGCACGGATCTCCGCTCTCGGGAACAACACTCGCACCAGCGCAACCGACGCGGCACTCTTGGCCGTCACGGCAATCGAGGTGATGGCTGGCAGAGGGACATCCGTGACGAGGTTGACCGAGTCGACCTCGCCCTCAGAGGCGATGCAAATCGACGGCAGCAAAACCCAGTCCGCCGCATTGTGGGCGTAGGCAATGCTGGAGACGTTGGCGACATCCAGCTCGCCCGCAGCGAGCAGCGCGTTGAGTGCCGTCGGAACAGCCAGCGTCTCCTCGATCGTGCCCGGCCCGAGTCGATGCTCGAGCGACCACGCCAGCGGGAAGGTATTGATGAAATCAACCCGGCCGACGCGAAGGGGGTTCACCGATCCCACCGCCGCAACTCGTTGTAGAACGTGTCGCGCTGAACGGGGACCTTGCCGGCCTCCTGAATGACGCGGACGAGGTCGGCAACCTTCTCCTCCGTCGGCGTCACAGCACCGGCTGCGTGGGCGATCTTCTCTTCGACGACGGTGCCCTGAATGTCATTGGCACCAAACGAGAGGCCGACCTGGGCGAGCGGCGTGGAGATCATGATCCAGTACGCCTTGACGTGCTCGATATTGTCGAGCATCAGGCGCGAGACGGCGATCATCTTGAGGTCGTCTTGGCCGGTCGAGAACTTCCAGCCACGGCGCTCAAAGACGGTGTTCTGCGGGTGGAACGGCAGCGGGATGAAGGCCATGAAGCCCCCGGTCTCGTCCTGCAGTTCGCGCAGCGCCAACAGGTGCTCGATGCGCTCCTCGTAGGTCTCGACGTGGTTGTACAGCATCGTGCAGTGCGTCTTGAGACCAAGGTTGTGCGCGATCCGATGGGTCTCGAGCCACTGTGCACCCGGCTCCTTGCCCGGCGCGATGATCTTGCGCACACGCGGCGAGAAAACCTCGGCACCGCCACCCGGCAGGGTGTCGAGACCGGCGTCGATCAGTGCCCGCAGCACCTCCTCATGATTGAGGTCGGAGGTGCGCGTCATGTGATGGATCTCGGAGGCGGTAAAGAGCTTGAGATCTACACCAGGCAGACCCTTCTTGAGCGCCGCGGTGATGTCGACGTAGTACT
>Ga0194059_1000361_pt1 | contig 21955 bp, 13 predicted proteins | sample SepL6211m_MetaG_FD_163426 | JGI IMG/M metagenome (GOLD analysis project Ga0194059, IMG submission 163426) | Anoxic zone freshwater microbial communities from boreal shield lake in IISD Experimental Lakes Area, Ontario, Canada - Sep2016-L626-11m | ecosystem: Environmental > Aquatic > Freshwater >... | reverse complement strand
CCAGAGCGTCTGCTGGGACTTGGGTAGAGTCGAAAGATGAAGATCCATGCTGATGGCGAGGCTCTCTCCGTTCATCCCAAATGGCGCACCGGCATCGGAGGTATTGGAGTCATCCCGAACCTCACGTGCCAGAAATGCCAACTTCTCGGATCGATGACCCCCGGGGACGCCCGACGGAGTGCATCGCGCCACTCCTCCACAGGACATTCCTCTTGCACAGCGTCAACATCCTCCCATGTCCCCAGCGCCATGACTTGGGCTAGGAAACGGCTTCTGTCGCGTAGCGCCTCCGTCGGTGACATCCACCAGAAAAGCCGCCGCGCCACCCTCGTCAGGGAATCCGAAGGCATCGGTTTGGTCTGCAAATCCATGATAAAATGATAACCGAAAAATGAGGCCCTGTCACCTCGCAGCTCCCAGAACAAAGTCTTCTTCGAGGTTCACGCCTCGGAGGTTGGGGTTTTGCTTGCCTTTGGTGAGGTCTTGCACGCGTTTCTTCACGTAGTCGCCGACGGTGCTGATGGTGATTTGGCCATCTTTGTTGGGTGTGGCTTTGCCATCGAGTGCTTCCATGAGCGCATAGGTGAAGAGGCCGTTGGACTGCTCGCTGCTCTCGAAGGCGTACTCGGCCCCCTGGGAAGAGGAGATCACAGTGGCTCCGCTCCCCCTGCGAAGATCGACGAACATGTCCTGGAGCTTCTCATACCAATCACTCTTCCCCTTGGCTCCCTCGACGGCTTTCACCTGCATCCCGCGGGTGCCGATGGCCCGCATCGCTACTGTACCTTTGATCGCAGAGTCTGTTGCTGTGGATGACGCTCCTGACAGAGTCCCCTTCCCGTCTGATGAGGCCAGCTCCTTCTTCTCGTCATCATCGAGTTCCCCAGCGTGGCAGGTGTCCATGAGGAGGGCTTTCTTGAGGGAGGGAACTTCGGCAAGGATGGTGTCGATCGCCTCGTAGGGCATCCCACGCTCGGAGGGCTTGGCCGGGTCGATATCGGTCGTTCCGAAGTAGTAATCGTACTTGTCATCCAGGATACCGTGACCAGCCATGAAGATGAGCACCGTGTCGTCGATGGTCGCTCCAGAGAGGAACTCCTTGATCTTGGCAGTACTTTCTTTGTTGACGTCTTTGTCTATTAGGAGCAGGGGCTTCACCTCGCTGTAGGTGGAGCCAGCCTTGGCCTTGAGCTTTCCGATCAGGTCGGCGGCATCCTTGGCAGCATACTTCAGGCACCACTCGGGGCGGTCATACTGGGAGACACCCAGGGCCACGGCGTAGAGCTTGGGCTTCGGGCGCTCTGCGGTGCAGTTCACCTCGGCATTGGCGTAGAGGGACTCGGCTCCGGCGTTGTTGAGGACGGAGACCTGGATCTTGTTTCGACCTGCGGCGAGCTTGATCGGGATGGTGCGTTCCAGAGATTGGGTCTTCTGGTCTCGGAGGGATTCACCTTCGGTGCCATTGATGGGCACGTTGTTCACGTAGACCCGGAGGCGATCGAGAGGATACTTGTCATCAGTGGCCTTAACCTGGAGGTCGAGCTGATCCTTGACGGTAGTGGCCGGAACATCCCCCACGATCTGAAGCTCGGGGAGATGAAAATCGGGCTTGAGCATTTCTTCCGTAACACCCATGCGTTTCAGGCGCTTCTCGCGGAGAGTCTTTAAGGTGGCGATATATTCCTCGGGAAAGCCTAGGTCAGAATAAATGATATCTGGCCTATTGAGCTTGAGATCAAATTGCTCAAATGGGAAAACCCTGTCTCCACTTTTGGCGGCAACACTTTTGAAACTTTGCGATTTAGAGGCATAGAAACCGTTTTCATTATAGATGAAAATATTCCCATCATCCGTCCACACGATATCACAGACTTTTTTAAGCGGATCGCGATTCCAGATTTCTCCTCGTTTTTCTTCCATTCGAGGCATCCCGAAGATTCTCTTATCCGAGAGAGCAAAAACCTCGAATTTTTTTCGCACATCAAAACTCTTCAAAGAACTCCCAGAATTAAGATCAATTTGGAAGATTGAGTTGCTCGAACTGAGCCAAAGCTCACCGTTTTTTGAATCCCAATAGTGAGAGGGAGATTCCGAGAGAGCCGCCCCACCCTCACCATCTCGATTATTATTACAATTTAAAATCCACTTCTTAAGTTTGCTGTTGTACACGCCCATGCTATACGTTGAGCCGTGTTTATTTGGAGCAAGCCAATATCCGATCACCATTGAAATGGGACTTGAATAGTAGTAAGCACGCACAGAATTAACATTTTCAGCTTCCTCAGGAAGTATTGTTACTGGTTCTGAGTCATTAGGGCCTTTTAGTTGCAGGGTGAAACCAGAACGCCCAGGGAAGGCAAAATAATTGATATCGTTAATAGTCCCCGTATCTACGATTGGAACAATTTTACTAAAATCGATAAAGCCACCCTCTTGGCAGAAATAAGCTTTATTTGCTTTTCTTGAAATTAAATCATTATAACATTTTAATTCCTGTTTATTGTTATCATTATCCCTTTTCTTAAAGGAATCAATTGTAGCTTGTCCAAGACTTGTTGGGTATTTGATTTCTGTAAATCTTTGAAGGTTATATTTCGCAACTGTATCGCCATCATGAAAACAGTTTTCTATCACCGTTGGACCTCTCCAATTAGTATTTATAATAGAAAGGTCTTGTAGATTGATTAATAGGGTCTGTTTTTTGTTGTCTTTAATATTATGTAGAATCAGATTATTATCATTAAAATCAGATGATACAATTTTGTCTCTATAGCCCTGTGTTCGTACATTCCAAGATTCGTAGTATTCTTTTATTTTATTACTTATTCTCTTGAATTTGACACCAATATTTATTTGAGGATCTATTATCGGCGCTTGCAGCCCAGAATCAACCGATATAACGCCTTCTTGATCTGACTTCAGATGCTCTAGAGGTGTAGTTATGTTCGTGTTATCAGATAGCTCAAATTCGAAACATCCTATTCTTTTAGATAAATCAGGACACTTGTTTACATTTATTTGATGTGAATCATTATTTTGATTCCATTTTACTACTTCTTCTTTTTTTGAATTTAGAAAAGATTTAAATTGAAATCCAGTTGGTGTAACACTATGCGGAAAAATACATACACCTATATTATTATTTTTATCAACTACTGGACCTGTAACAGCTCTTTTGTAAAAATTCCAGGAAACAACATTTTCTAGTGAGGGAACTTGATTAAATTGTATTGCCGTGTCTTTGTACCCTGTGCCTGATCCATATTTTAAACTAAATAAAAGATTTTCGTTATTACAAAAACATAAGAAGGTAGCCGGAATATGCTCGGATTGTTCACCTCCATTCATAACAACCGAGGAATACATTAATCTAGTTGTTTTATCGAAAATATATATCTTATTAGAACCTGCGATGGATATCGCTCTGTACTTAGAACCTATAGCTTCAGCGTAAACGCTATCTGTATTCCAATTTACTTCTTGGTATACTGGTTCAATTTTATTGTTCTGCAACGCCGTGCTGCGAGTCCGCGAGACGGGATCTTCACCTATTGGATCATTTATTTGCTTGTCTACAAGTTGTCCTCTAACCTGTTGCAGTACTCCTTGCAGTGTCGTAACCCTCTGCATCGTTGCCTGATACAGAGCCCCATGAGTGTTTCCAGGGTTCTCGGCTACGAAGGCGTCCCTTTGCTTGATCCACTGGCGTTGGGCGGTCTTGAGTTGTTGCTTCTGGGAATCATTCAGTACCCCCATCAACTGCTTGTAAACTTGATTCAGTTGGGCATCCGCCTGCTGGCATTGCTCTTGTGTGACGGCTTGGGCTAAACAAGATATTGATAAAACTATACAACTTATTAATACGGCCAATGCAGTTTTCAAAATATTCATATATTTTGAAATGCTGGAACTCCCATACTTTTCAGTTCTTGCTGATCTTTTTCCGGAAAATCTTGAAGCTCTCCTAAAACAACTATCGCCGTGTCATTCCAGAAATAGTGATTATGAAAGCTCGTCACTGCTTCACTCATTTCTGCTAAAGTTGGCTTATTTGGTGTGTATAAGACTATTCCATCGATCAATCCCGCCTCTTTGATAATTGTTTTCATTTGGAATTATATTTTATTATTGACGCTTTTTTTGGCGTCATCTTTAATTGTGTTCACATGGATTATTCCTAATTGAATAAACATTGATGCTATAATTAGAGAAACGCCTATTATATTAAAAATCTTATATTGAAGCTTCCCTTTTTCTCGATGAATATCTGAACCTTCTATTTCCAAAATCTTTTCATCCTGCAACAGTTTTATGCTCGCATCTAATCCTGTTATAGACAGGTTGATTGCATCCATCCATCTGTTTAACGATAAAGTCAGAATCAAAGCGCCCAGTGTTGTTAGTAATATAGATACCCACGAAAGTATATTTATATTATCTTCAAGAAAAACATTGTAGATTTGTAAATTCATATGGAGATCATAAGCGACTTTTCGTGCCGTTCGTGGTTACCCCCCTCAATTCCCGAACATTTTCCCAAAGAAGCCTTTTTTCTCGGTTGAGCCTGAGCCGCCTTTGACGAAAAGTAGGTAGTTCTCCGTTCCGTGGTCGATGCCGTAGGCTCCACCCGAGGCGTCGGTCACAGATTTGGTCAGCTCGGCAGAGTTTAAGCGCGTCTCAAGGTCAAGGAAGGTGCTGGCCTTGGCATCGAACTCCCTCTGCCAGACACCGCTGATATGGGGGTCGGCTTTCAACTTCTCCTCCATGGCCGTGAGGGTGGGCTGGTCGATCTTCACGATCTCGACGCGGACCATGCGGCCGAGGTCGAGCTCGGAGGACCAGCGGGCGAAGATCTTGCGGAAGAGGCCGATGGCGCCCGGCTGTCCCTTGGACTCGCGGCCGGTGAGGAGCTTGAAGAGGATGTCCTTGGCGGCCATCTCTGGGGAGCCCTGGTCGCTGTCGAGGTTGTTATTCGGATGGATGGTAGCGGAGGCGACGACTTCGCCGGTCTCGGGGCGGACGGCCCTGAGGTCGGCGCTCATTCCGAAGATGTGCTGGGGATTGCCCCCGTACATGCTCTGCTGGCCCTCGTAGCGTCCCGTCACCTTACCCTGGATGATGAAGTCAGCTTTCTGAGTGATGTCCTTGTTGCGGAAGTTGGCTGAGTTTGTATTCCCGAGCGCCTCATCACGGCGGGAGAGCTTCATCTCCTGATTACGGGCCATGCCGACATCGACGATATTGAGCTGGAGATCCTTGGCCGCCTCCTCGAACCATGCCTGGGCATAGCCTGAGTTCGGAGGGACACCGGTGATATTCTCCTGGATGTCGAGGGCGATGCGTGGAGAACCCTTCAGGGCAACAAGTTGCTTCAGGGCCATCGTATTGTTCATGTTCGGATCTCCAGGAGAGACCTCAGCTTCCACCTTCACATGGTAGATCCCGTCTTTACCCATACCTGAATCGATCACCTTGTAGCTCTTCACGTAGCCGAAGGCGGCGGCAAAGACCCTGTCGTAGTCGAGGGCGAAGTTGCTGGCCTGGCTCTGGCTGGTAATATTTACCCCGGCTCCGAGGCGCACAGCCTCACGAAGGGCATCGGTGAGGGCTTGTTCACGGGCGGCGGTCGAGTCACCGGCAGTGCGCCCCTCGGCGGTGACTGGAGCGGCGTGGATTGATGAAAAGCCCAGTGCCATTGTGGCAACCAGGGCAAGGATGATGGATTGGTTGTTTTTCATTAAAGTTTTAGCTGTTGGATTGCTGTGCTGGCTCAAGAATAGCATCCACATAATTTTCTACTTTGCCTGTAGCACGTAGGTTCCAGGAACAATGCCGCGACCCACAAAGATCAATGGGCGATTCATTGGAATGGTAATCAGCTTCCGCTGGGAGAAATCAAGGTGGGTTCCACGTGGAAATCCTGAAGACACATTTGAGAGGATGTACTGCCGTGCAAATGGATTCATGGCATCCTCTCCTGGGATAAGCAACGCTCCCCCCTCTACATACTCCCCAATAATGGCAAAGCTTCCTGCCACTCCCTGGCCCGCAATATCCGCAGGCAGTTTATCCTTTGGATTCCATACTTTGATGGAGGGTGCGGCGGCTTGCATACTTTTCTTCCGGGGTGCAGTGGTTGTTGCTTCAGATGAACTACTCTTTTTTAGAGATGTATTTTTCCCACTACCGCTTCCACCACTACTTGAGCTTCCGCTTGATTCTCCATTGATCTGTTTAAGGATCGAGTCGACATCATCGGCGGCAACCGCCGATCCGACAGTGATTAAAGAGACGCCGAGGGCTATTTTCAGGATGTTTTGTGGTTTCATGGGTTTTTTTCTGGGTTGATGTTGGGGTTATTATTGCTCTGACCATTGAGCACTGCTTTGGCTCTGATAATGCCTTGCTGCTTCGAGATCTTTGGGCGTGCCTACTCCCGCCTCGAGAAACTTCGCGTATATTCTCTGCGCTGGGGCGTAGCCTAAATCGGCTGACGCCTTAAAGAGGCGGGCGGCCTCCTTGGGATTCTGATCAACTCCTACTCCTTCTATGGCCATGCATCCCAGGTCGTAGAGTGCGTAGGGATCTCCATTCAAGGCATTGAGTCCGTCGAAGGCATTGGCCATCAGCAAATGACCCTCTTTTTTACTCTTCTTCATTCCAGCGCCTAATTCCCTCAAAATACCGATCTGATAGATCCCTAACGGATGCTTCTGAGCCGCAGATTTCATAGCATAAGCCAAGCCCTTGGCCGTGTCCTTTGGTGCCTTGTAGCCCATCGTGTAGTAGATGGAGACGACCGCCTGAGAATAGGCATCTCCTGCATCTGCCTTGGCAAGGGCATCGTTGATTGAGAGAACTTTACTATTATCAGCCTGGTGAATGGACGACTGATTGGAATTTGTTGATTCCGAAGGAGAAGATGCCATCGGTCCAACAGGATTCGAGGAGATCGCAAAGGGAGATGGGAGCCCATTTGTATCCGCTCCTGACGACGAGACGGTGGTGTTTGTTCCCGTCTCCGAGGTCTGAGGGGTTAGAGCTATTGGCTCTTCCTTCACATTCGGATTGGCCATCACCACCATAGCGAATGGACCAGCATCTCGAACTGCGGCTAGCAGACCCTTTTCTTTCTGAAGTTTCATTAACCATTCTCGCTGGACCTTGGCAAGCGAACCTGCCGCATCGCTAGTTTTGAAAACCTCACTGTAAAAATCGGCCATGATTTTTGGCGTCACCTCATCACTAACCGGCCAAAGAGTCATAAGAAGATTTTGAGCCCCAGCAATAAAGAAAGCTCTCCGCAAACCAAAAACACCTTCACCAGATTTGGATTCACCTCGACCAGTTTCACAAGCAGAAAGGGTTACTAACCATGTTTTGTTTAAGTTAAGAGCAGCAACCTCTTCAGCGGTAATAATGCCATCATTTAGTGCAGCTGGAGCAATATTATTCGCCCAATAGTTAAGAGTTTTTTGAGCACCAGAGAGAGCGATTCCACTAGACCTCATAGGATCAACACCTGAAATTGCATTACTGATTTGGTTAGAATCCGCTTGAGATGAGACAACCTTAAGGCCACGACTTAAAGGTTGAGCTGGATGAAATGATTTTAAATAAAAGCCATGCGTCCCAAGATGAATAATATCCTGTCCGCACAATGATTTAAGGTTATTTTCAGAGGCATTAGTACCTTCGTACCGAGTAACAGCTATCGAATTATTTGTAGCAATATTTTCAATTAATAAAGCTTCTTCTTTGGTGCCAGGCAGAAGTGGGAGGTTAATTTTACTAAATTGATCGGAGTTTACAGAAGCAGACTTAGTAGTATTTTCAGAATAACCAGCTGTAAAATCAAAGCTTGGATTATAAAAGATTGACAAATTTAAATAGGGAGGAAAACAAATTGGTTCTTTTGCAAAATCACGAGCAGTTGCAACGTAAGTAATATTTTTAGATTCAGCAACAAATTTACCATCCAGAGATGCAAGAGCTGTGATAGGTAAGAAGTTGAAATTATCCTCCGGACTTATAAAAAGGATATTATTTGTTGAAGTTTGCTTAATTAAAGGTTCAACAACGTCATTAAATAAGTTGTTGTTCAAACTAACAAACTCATTTGTGAGTCCAGAATCAAGCGCATTATTATAACTGCTAATAAAGTTATTTATTTTATTAACATCACCAAGTTCTACTCGACTAACGGATGTAGAATTATAATTTATAATTAGAGCCGCATACACTTCGTTTGCAAAGCCATTTTCAGACACAGGACGGTATTTGAAGATTTCTATATACGACTGATTCGGAGCTAAAGTTTTTTTAATTTTATCAACCCCCAAATCTTTGATCTGATTTTTAAGATTCTCAAGATTAAGTAATTTAGCCCCATTCCTTTCAAGCGAAAGTAAAGATGCACGAAGAGTATCTAATTGCTTCTTAGATTTTAGGGAGTTTCTATCTAGTGTTAATTGGGATATTTGAGAACGAAGACTTGCAATTTTTATCAAATCTTGAGGATCAATCATGGAAACTGCGGAATTACGTTTAATTAACACTTCATTTACAACTCCTTTCTGCTTAACAATTACATCGAACAATTTGTTTGAATCGAGTATTGCCGCGGGGACTGAAAGATCGTAGTTTTTAATCTGAAATGATAATAAGTCATCTTCAGGCAATTGAAGTATGTTCACTAGATCCTTATTTTTTGCAGCGATGATTTTTTCCATCAGATTTGATGCATTATTTGTATTGTGACCATGAATTGAGTTTAATGCTAAAAGTGATAATAATTCATAGTCATCATTCAGATCATATTCATCCTTTGAATATTTTTTGCTAATTTCAATTATAGATGTTTCAGCTTTAGATGCCTGTTCCCAGTTACCAGTTTGTTGAGATGACTCGAGGATACCTAAGAGCGTTGCATGTAATTGATCCGAAGATGCTTTCCAATCGTATACAAGATTTCTAAAATTATCTGGCTTTAGATCATTCTCAGATAGTTTTTTATTCTCTATAGATTGCTGCCAGTTCTGTATGTTATTCAATGCTTTAGAGTAATATTCGAGCGCTTTTTTATGATCACCTAGAGATGAATAAATGCCTGCAATCTGAACTAGGGCAAAACTTGTAGGTCTTTTTTGATATTCCGATACTGCTTCGTTTACACTAATAATTTCTGCAACACTTTCATCAAGACTGCGACGATCTCCCGACGAGGAAGCTATTGCAGCTTTATACATGTTATATTGAGATTTCCAAATCTGCTGCTCAATTAGTTTGAGGCTTTTAATATCCGAGCTTATTTTAACATTCCATTTTTCCAAAAATTCTTTTTCGTTAGAATATTTTCCCATCCAACCAAAATAATTCATGGATTTTCCAATAAACTGTTCTCCAAAATGAACCTTTTCGATACTATCACCTTCAATGCTATCATATACTTCTTCAAATTTATTTATAATCTCCTCAATCTTTGCAAAGTTTCGGTTGGATTCATAGTATGTCATTACATCAAGCAATCTGATATCTCTTTCAATCAACTTATTATTATCATTTTTTATTGATTTGAAAAACATCCCCGGATTCTTTTCATAATCTGTAATAAAATCGGGGACTTGGCCTTTTAATGCCTGTTCATCAATCACTTCATCGGAATCAAAGTCTTTATTTTCAATTCTTACCTCATTGAAACTTTTACCCACATAATTGTTCCTCTTTTTTTTATCATCTGTAAAATTATTTGCGTTAATCTTATTTACTCTTACTGCATCTTTTAATGCATCGATGTTTTCGCTGGAAATCAAATTTGATTCTAATAACTTACTTTCCAATTCCGCTCCATATGCTAGCACTTCTCCATCTCTAAAAGATTCCACAATTGTGAGTATTTTTTCCATTAATTGCGCTTTAAAATCCCCATCGACTCTGGAATTAAGGCATATATTCAAAGCTTCTTTTGCCTTTTCTTGGGCCTTTGTAATATTTCCAATTTGATAGTAATAGTATGCTTCTCTGTATTTAGGTTCTACAAGCCATGCATTATTATCTTTAATATTAAAGTACATCTTTCCCTTGATTGATCTTATTACCTCGTAACATCTTTCTACATAATCAAGGCACCTCTCATCCTTTAGTGCAGCATAATTGCCAGCTACTTCTTGAAGGCTACTCAGTGTCCCAAAAGTTCCCTTTCCAAATCTTTTCTCGTCTTTTTCTAGTTTTAGTAGGTCTTTCTTCAACTCAGCTAATTCCTCAGGACTCGGTTCATATTTTTCTTGTTCGGCATCCATCCGCCCTAAAGCTATGATGATTAAGAATATGGTTAAAATGTATTTTGATATTTTCATAATTATTCCTACAGGCTTTTTGCCGATGTTGTATAAAAAGAATTCTATATCACCTAAAAACTCTTAAATGGTTTTCTCATTTCGTTGAGCACAGTGCGAAGTCTTCTTCGAGGTTCACGCCGCGGAGGTTCGGGTTTTCTTTGCCCTTGGTGAGATCCTGAACGCGTTTCATTTATTCTGATCAATAGGTGCTATCACACAGCGGAATCCGTAGCATTTCCCCTGAGAGTCTTTGGGTGTAGTAAAGCGATTTGAGAGGTTGATACTTTCCTCTTCCTCGTCGGCCCAGGATCCTCCTCTCTGCGAGCCTTGCCCGCTTTCGTCGTAATCCTCGAGAGTCCATTGGTAGGCGTTTCCGTTCATATCGAAGAGACCAAACCTGTTAGGCGCGAAGCTTCCCACAGGCGAAGTATTTGGGAACGAATCCGTTTTCATCTTCGGATCGTAGTTCCCCGATCCCTTCGGTGGAGGCCATGATGATCCCCACGCATAGCAGTTTGGGATTCCTCCACTTCGCCAAGCTGGAGGACCATCCATCTCTTTATCCGTGATCCCGGCAGCGGCACTCCATTCCAGATCCTTAGGGAGCCGATACTCTACGTTGCTCGGGAGCTTTCCTGTCACGTGCTCGCTCTTAGTCAGCCAATCGCAGAATGCCGTGGCGTCGTTGTAATTGATCCTCACGGCAGGATGGTCAGGCTTCTGAGGGAATCCAGCCGGCTTCCATGCCCTACCGGTCTCTTTCACAAATTGCCCATAGTCACTCACTCGTGTATCCCAGATGCAGAAATAGGCAGGCGTTCCGGGTATTGGAACGAACTTCTGTCCCAGTGAGTTCACAAACTGAGCACCCAGGTTGGGTGGAGTCATAGAGCTTGATTCACTGGCAACTGACAACGGAGTCACAGGTAATGGTGCCTCGGATGTAGTGGCGACCCCTTGTTTTTTCACAGATTCGGGAATCGGAGGCATATCGCCCACGAGATCGAAGTCTTGATCCTGCTCAAAAGCCACAACGCTGGGCTTCTGAGCACCTCCCGTGAGCTCGGGCACCCTCTGTGCCAGAAAGGTCTTCAGGTCGCTCACTGAGATTCGGCCTCGATGATCCATGTCGGCTTTCTTGTCGCGGAGAGCCTCGATGAGGGCGGAGGTGAAGACGCCGTTGTTCCACTTATCGGACTCCATTGCATATTCAGCACCACCCGAGGCTCCGATGATGTTGATTCCACGGTGCTGGCCTGGCAGTAGGAACATTTCCTCGATGAACCTCTGCTGATCAGCTCCTGTTAATGAGGATGTACCCACTACCTTCAGTCCACGGGTCTTGATGGCACGCACACCGTGAGGAAGTTCCGTTGTGTTCTGGGCTAGCTTCATCTCTTCCTGCTCACCGACAGATCCCGACTGACAGGTATCCATCAGCACAAGGCGCTTGAGCGATTTCCCAGCGCTTACCGCATCCAGTAGGGCATCGAGTTTGATTCCGGTCTGCCCAGGATGCTCAGGATCGATCTGGTGTCCTGCATAGACGTAGTCGAGGTGCTCATCGAGGAGTCCATGACCAGCACAGAAGAAGATAACCTCATCGCTCTCTTTGGAATCTCCTAGGAACGCCTTAATCTTATCAAGAGCCTCTGGCCCGACATCCTTATTGGTTAGCAGCAGGGTCTTGCATTCCCTACCCCCTGCCTCGCTGAAGGTCTTTAGTACATCCCCGGCGTCTTTTGCCGCAAACTGAAGATGAAGTTCAGGGCGGTCGTAATCCGAGCATCCCATCGCCACGATGTACCGCTTTGGAGTTTCAGAGGCCTTGGGCAGGATGCTGCGGAAGTGCTCGAGATTACCTGGACGTCCCTTGGCATCGGTTGCTGTGACCTCGATCCAGTTCTGACCCTCGGCAAGGTTCACAGAGGCAGTGAGGGTGGCATGCCTTCCTTTAGGAACATTGAGATCATTTCCAGTGAAGCTCTTCTCGAGCACACCATTGACACGAACAGCAACCTCCTTGAGTGGCTCACTGCCGGCAGTAGCTTCAATAGGGAATGATACTGTTGAATCCTTTGCCCAGAGCGGCGGCATCTGCGGAACCGAGACCTTGGCGATTTCAGAAGCGGCAGGTTCTGGCGTGGATGGGTCAAATCCGATCCTCTTGAGCCACCTATCAGTGACTTTACTCAGGAGATCCGCAGTCTTCGGATCTCCCCCAAGAGCCTTGATCACTTCGGCGGGACGGTTCTTCCAGGGGGCTAGACTCGAGGCATCAACCAGACTTCCATTGGAGGGAATCTTGATCAGCTTCTCGCATCCTGGAGAACCGGCATAGGAGCCATTGGGAAGAAGGATCACATAGTCGGAAGAGCCTCGAAAATAGACCTCGAAGGCCTTATCAGGCTTCCCCTCTCCAAAGATGCGGAAGGCGTCGTATCCGCCCGCTTTGGGAATGAAAATGAGGTTCTTCTCACTGAGCAAAATAGGCTTCCCCTCCTGCGGTGGGGATTTCCACTCGGCCAGGGTGGTCTTTAATTTTCCTTCCGGCGAGTGCTCCTCAAACTTGGCAACCCCGGCGCAGGAATAGAGAAGTTGAATCGATCCATCACTCTTTCGGCGGAACTCAAACGGTTGTGGCAATTCAGACAGGCCATGTTGGAGTTCAAGAGTTTCAGAAGAATTATCTTTCTGAATGATAATCGAATATTCTATTCCACCTGTTGAGTAATCAGTGACGACAGATACAAGGTGATACCCAAAGGGAGCAATTCCATCCCGAATGCATGTGACTGTTGGGGTTTTCCCTGTGGAAGTCTTGATTGGATTGCCAATCGGTTTGCCCGTATCTAAAGAGAATCTCTCAAAGACATTGGTCAGATTATCATTTTTGTATGTGTAAAAAAGGTGTTTTTCAGGGTAAACCGCCACACTAAAGTCGGGATCCTTTAGAGAATACGGAAGCTTTGCCACACCTTTTTTCCCTTCGGAGTTGATAGATATGATTGAGAAGTTATTATTGGTAACAAGATTCTCTTCCCAGGGGATATGATCGGGAGAAGCTGGAATTGCATATGCTTTTTCTCTATCAAAAGAAAAATTATGTCCAGGTATTGATAGCACATAATTCGTCTGAACTGAGGCGATGATTAATGAATTGGAATAACATCCATATATCGATCCATTAGGGAAAATTCCCGGGTTGCTGATCTTCGACGCAGCAAGCTTAGACACCTTTGAGACTAGGTTATTAAGATTTAGATCCAGAATGCTGCCGCGATCAGCAGCGGAAATTAGATGCACCCCTGAATTTTTCCCCTCAGTAAGATTTGAAACGCTGGTTTTTTCAATTTGATCAGATCCGATTGGATCGATGTCACCTGTCGCCGTAACACCCAATGACGACAAAAAAGCCTCTTCATTGCGTGCCTGCTTATCAAACTCCATTTGCGAAGGCTGAATTGCCTCATAGACAGTGTTTATTTTAGGATAAACTGTCTTTGAAGGATTTTGGGCGTAGTATTCGATCGCACCAGGCCTCAAGGATACATTGATGTCTTTGAAGAAAGGATTCTTTGGGGTGCCTGAAATGTATCCAGATGATGGGGTGTGCCGCGATGCTTCAGCTTGTGCAGCGGGATCAACGAGGACAATAATTGTATTTCCTTCAGAAGAAACAACTATTGGGTGACCTAATACAAACCAGTAAGCATCATTATCTTGCACTAGTTTAATTCGGTCGATCTGTTTGTTTTTAGGATCTATCAAACAGATATTCAGAGGAGCATCATCGAATCGGTATTTATAGGGAGTAATTGTGATGACATAAAATGAACCCTCTTTTCCGACCCTGCCCACCTTGATAATCTTGTTTGGTACTCTAGCAGTGGCAATGAGTCTAAGCGTTCGAGCATCATAAAAAAACAGATCAGTTTTTAATTTCCCAATATTTCCCGATGACTCTGTGGCCTTCACGATCCACTGTGCATTTTGAAATAAAACCGCTCCAGAGCTATTGTCTAAAAAGGATGGATTCCCAGAAGTCTGGCTATCCAGAAATTCATATGCCCATCGCGCACCTTCATAGTCGGTTCCCTCGATTAGATCCGAGCTTTGCTTGGTCACTCCTTCTTGCTTTTTGGCAAATGCCTGTGTGGAGAGGTAAAAACCAAAAAACAAAAGAATGGTGGTTTTAATCAATTTCATTTCGTGGAGCTGAGAGCGAAGTCTTCTTCGAGGTTCACGCCTCGGAGGTTGGGGTTTTGTTTCCCCTTGGTAAGGTCTTGGACGCGTTTCTTCACGTAGTCGCCGACGGTACTGATGGTGATTTGGCCGTCTTTGTTGGGGGTGGCTTTACCATCGAGGGCCTCCATCAGTGAATAGGTAAAGAGGCCGTTGGACTGCTCGCTGCTCTCGAATGCGTATTCAGCACCCTGGGAGGAGCTGATCACCGTGGCTCCGCTTCCTCTGCGGAGATCGACGAACATGTCCTGGAGCTTCTCATACCAATCGCTCTTGCCCTTAGCTCCCTCGACCGCCTTTACCTGCATTCCACGGGTGCCGATGGATCTCATGGCGACCTTGCCTGCTAGCGGGGAGGAGTTTGTAGAGTTGCTTGAGGCATCAGGTGATTCGGAAGGCGTTGCAGTTCCATCGGAGACAGCCAGTTCCTTCTTCTCATCCTCATCGAGTTCACCGGCATGGCATGTGTCCATCAGGAGGGCCTTCTTGAGGGAGGGCACCTCTGCGAGGATGTTGTCGATCGCCTCGTAGGGCATCCCTCTTTCCGATGGCTTAGCCGGGTCGATGTCGGTGGTGCCGAAGTAGTAGTCGTATTTGTCATCCAGGAGGCCATGGCCTGCCATGAAGATGAGGACGGTGTCGTCGATCGTGGCTCTGGAGAGGAACTCCTTGATCTTGGCCGCGCTTTCCTTGGTCACCTCCTTATCGGTTAGAAGCAGCGGCTTCACCTCGCTGTAAGATGAGCAGGCCTTGGCCTTGAGCTTTCCGATCAAGTCGGTGGCATCCTTTGCAGCGTATTTCAGACACCACTCGGGGCGGTCATACTGGGAGACTCCCAGGGCTACGGCATAGAGCTTCGGCTTTGGGCGTTCTGCCGTGCAGTTAACCTCGGCATTGGCATAGAGGGATTCGGCACCGGCGCTGTTGAGGACGGAGACCTGGATCTTGTTACGGCCAGTAGCCAGCTTGATTGGGATCGTCTTTTCTAAGGTCTGAGTCTTCAGGTCTCGCAGTAGTTCCCCGTCACGGCCATTGACCGGCACGTTGTTCACATAAACCCGAAGGCGGTCGAGGGGATACTTGTCATCGGTGGCCTTGATCTGGAGATCGAGCTGATCCTTGGGTGTCGTGGCTGGCACCTCCCCCACGATCTGAAGCTCAGAAAGGTGGAAGTCCGGCTTGAGCATTTCCTCAGTGACTCCCATGCGTTTGAGACGCTTGTCGCGGAGGGACTTTGCTGTCTCAATGGCTTCCTTAGGGGCTCCTAGGCGATCAAGGACAATGTCTGGGCGGTTCAGGCGAAGATCGAATTGCTCGAAGGGGTAAGAATGAATTCCTTGGGTGAAGGCAATCGTTGAAACTTTCGGAGAATGAGACGCATAAAAGTTCTCACGTGTTATAAATATCGGGGATCCATCCTCAGAGAGGAAAAATTTAACGTATTCTCTTGGCTCATTACCTTCCATTTTAAGAAGGGAAACAAAACCCTCTTTAGAGGCATATGCAAACGTTCTAGAGAGAGAGTCAAATGCCCAAGGATCGGTCCCCTCCCATTTGTATGTATTATTATCTGGATGGACTGTGTCAGGCCAGCTGCCAAGTTTAATATCAGAATCAGAGAAGATATCTACTTTGTCGCGTTTTGCTATAAAGTAACTATGTGCATCAATCCAATTCGCACGACACCCGCCAGGAATAATTGATCTATTGTTATTATTTAATGAAAACTTTACTCCAGATCCACCATATTTAGAGTTAATAGGCGCAAGAGCATCCCCTGATTCAGATACGTCAAAGTCAAATATCGATGATGTTCCATCAAAGCGAAACTCATTTGTATCTGATACATTTTTTCTATCTCCGTTAACAATTACAGGAGTTTCCTGATGAGAATTATTTATCTTCTTTATTAGATTACATTGAGGTGAATTAGTGCTTACTTGATACAGTCCCAACCAGTCGGTTTCTCCATCTTCTGACTGTTCATGACGCAAGATGTAAAAACTTTCTTTATAATATGTTGTTTGAAAGTTGCCATCATTTATAGAAAGATTTCCATGGTATCTCTCAAATGGATTGATTTTATTAAATGTTATTAAACCCGAATCGAGATCAACTAGTGACAGAGATTGATCTGAAGCAAAAACTCCAAGTTTTCTATCATAATGTGTGCCTTGGAGGACTGAATTAGTTAAAAGAGGTTTTGGGCCAACTCCTGAGTTCCATGTTAATATATTTATTAATCCTAGATTAACTCCTTGGAACGATCGCGAATCATATTTTTCTAAATCTTCTTTACGAAGTTTTACTTGCCCCTGAGATTTTTTAATTAATTCACTTGGAGCGATATCGAAATAGTGTATTAATCCAAAATATGCCTTCTCACCATTTTTCGATAGCAATGGATTAGATATAGAAGTTCCCGCCGGCGCATTAAAAGAAAATTTCTTACTTCCATCTTTGAGATTAATTCCTGTAAGAAAACCTCGTGTAGAAACTAATATCTTTTCAGCATTTTGATTTAATGAAAGTTGAGCGGGAAGATTTTTAAATTGTTTTTTCTTTACTGCGCCAATTGTCCACTTATTATTTACTAATATATTTAATTCATTATCACCATCACCATTAACTTTTAATTCATCAGTTGGTTCCTCTGAGATAAGACAAGTCCAGCGGTAGCCATCAGTTTCACGCACTGAGTAAAAACGAGGTTTTATAATTATCTTTTCTAATAAACCTGAAAGTTGTTTTTGATCCAGATTCTGGATGCTTGCCTGCCCTCCTTGATCAGAATAAACAATCCCTGACATACCATGATTGAAGGACAGAATGGCTGTTCCCCTTTGAGCAATGTATACTCCGTCAAAGTTGTCTGCTTTTATTGCCTCAGTGCCTAGAACCTGTCTTAAAATATCCCCTGTAATTTGAATATTCATTGATAATCCCTTTTCTGGAGATGCAGCAAATAGGGACAATCCATTCGCCTTCAAATCTAGAGCATCTTCAATTTTCTCGACCGGATGGCCTAGATTCCAGGTTGTATCATGCCACATTCCCTGTATTTGTCCTAGATGTTGATAATATGGAGTAATACCATTTTTAGTGATAATTTCTCTTATTTTTCCGTCGGTAGTATTAATTTCTATATACTGGGCACCTCTGATTTTAGACTCCGGGGCAATAACGATAAATTTACCATCGCTAGATGAAGGAAAAATCCAGTTGAAATCGTTATCTAACTCAATTGTTCGCAAACACTTACCTTTCTGAATTTCCCATATTTTTATTTCAGATGTCCCATTGTCCCTTCCAGGAAACATAGTTACTAATGTCTTATTGTTTAAAAGTAGGACTTTTAAGTTCTTAAGTTCTTCTTTTGTAGAAAAGATATGCTGTTGTTGAAGAGCTATTGAAAGCGGTTCACTGATAGAGCTTTTATCGCCGTTGGATTGAGTCTTTTTCACATCCTGCGCTGTTTTTTCCATCTGGGCGCGTAATGACTCAACCCTCTGCATCGTGGCCTGATAGAGTGCCCACTGAGGATTACCCGGATTGGCTGCGACAAAGGCATCGCGCTTCTTGAGCCAGTCCCGTTGAGCAAATTTCAGTTGTTGCTTCTGGGCATCATTTAGAGATCCCCTAAGCTGCTGATAGACCTGATTCAGTTGTGCATCCGCGGCCTGTGCCTGCTCTTTAGTAGGTGTTTGGGCAAAAGCTTTGCCGGCTACAAAGGGTGTAGCTAGCAGAAGGGCTAGGAGGATATTTTTCATGCTTCTACCAGCCTTCACCGTCAAATTACTTTTTTTCTCTTCCTTATTGCCTGACCGATTCCATTAAAATGCGATATTATATTATCTATTCTAATTAAAGGTCGAAACTCTTTTTGAAGGCATTTATTCTCACAGCATAAAAAAGAAATCTTCTTTAAGGCATTTATTCTTCTATAGATAAAAAAAGCAGCATCAATTCCAGTTTTTCTCTTAATTCTCTTTTTTGAATCTAGTAATTCTATATTTAAAAAATCTTTTTGTATTTCCCCTCTATTTTCTTCGTTAAATAAAACAAGAGCTAATGCATCGGTAGAAAGTGTTGTAATGCTCTTATATAATCCATCGTCATCCTTTAGTTTTTTTATAGCATTTAATACTTCTAGATTTACTTCGACTTCCGCTTCAAGCATTGAATATGCAATTTCAATGGCAATAACGGTATTGCTTGCCCTTTGTATTCGATCTAATAGATCCGTGCTAATATCGTAAATGTCTTTAATCATATTAAATCAGTTCACCTTCGGATAGGTGCTAACCACGATGTGATCCTCTGACCACTGTGCCGGCTGTGAAGCCATGGAGGTATTTTTCTGGGCCTCGTCGACAGCTACTACCTTCATTCCACGGGTGCGGACGGCGTAGGGATTCGCCTGAGTAGCACTGGGGAAGGTGCTGGTGATCTTCTCCAGCTCTTCTTTCTTCGTGCAGGCGATGACCTGGACAACATCGCTACCGAAAGGCGGCGAAATCTGGATCTCGAAGCCGTGCTTCACCGTTCCGGGGACGTCGATGGCCTTGCCAGCGGGAATATAATTCTCGCTGCTGAAGGCATTCGGGAAGAGGAGGATCTCGGAGCCGTCGATCTGGTGGTCGATGACTGCGATGTAGGTGTCGTGTCCGGAGCGGCAGCGGAAGGAGACGGTCTCTCCCTCGGCGTAGCCGCGCTTCCCATCGACGGTGGCGATCTCAAGGGGGAAGTTCTTCTCGACCTTGCGGACCTTGCTCTCGATGTCCTGGATGGAGGCGGTGCTCTCCTTGAGGGCCTGTGGGGCGATGGCTACCTCGGGACGCGATTGCTTGCCGGTATCGGAGGGCCAGATACGGGCGGCGACCTCTGAGGAGGGAATGACGACCTTGACCTTATGGACCTCTCCACCATCGAGGTAGGCGATCTCTGCGTAGATGGTGAGATTCGGGGGCTGGTAGTAGAAGCGGCCCCTGATGATGCCCTGGACTCCCTCTATCTGGACCTTCTTGGCCTCGGTGCCGGGCTCGACGATGTCCTTGCCCTGGAACTTGCCCTCGTTCTGGAGGTCGGCCATGCGCTCGCGGGTGATGACGGTGAATTTCCCCTCCTTGGAGAGGCCCATGGAGAGCTCGTCCTTCAACATGGCTGAGTAGGGGGAGAGGAGGTCGGTGTCCTCGTAGAGGAAGTTCCCGACGCCGACATTCACCTTCCCATTCCCACCTGCGGCATTGGCAAGGGCCTCGGCTAGGGAGAGGTAGGGATCGCCGCCTCCGGAGGAGGCGGAAGGCTGAAGCGGTTTAGACTGAAGGCTTTTAGGGGCTGAAACCGAAGAGGCGTCGGGGACACTGCTGAGATCTGTGGTGGCGGGCTTAGATTTCTTCTTGGGAGCAATTGTGCTGGGTATCTGCTCGGAGGGGGCTGCCTTCTCAGAAGGGGCGGCAGCCTCAACCGTGGTCCGTGAGGCGGAAGGCTGAAGTTTTGCGGGGGCAGAGGTAGGCTGTGAGACTGAAGACTGAACAGTGCTAGGAGTAGATGCAGGGGCTGCAGGGACAGGGGCCGGTGCTGCAGGTGCCGAGGCTGGAGCGGCTGGCTTGGTAGGACCGGAGTCGTCGTCAAGCACTCCTGCTTGAAGCGCGATGGCACTCAAGAAGATTGGAGTTAGCAGTTGGAAGATGGGGAACCGAGGCGATCTAGAGATGCTGGGCATGGGGATCATGATAGTAATTTTTAATTCGCACGGAGGCGCAGGGACGCAGAGGAGTGATGCAGCATGGCAAATGAGGTGCGTGGTTGATTCAACCCGGAAAGCAAGTTATGGGTTACCCCATGAAGGAGCTGATCTTTGAGGTGACGCAGGAAGTGGATGGCGGCTATGTCGCCGAGTGCCTCACGGAGCCTATTGTGACGCAGGGGGATGACTGGGCCGCGATGCGTTCTGCGGTCAATGAGGCCGTGCGAGGATACTTCTTTGATGCCCTTGATACGGCCCCCAGCCGTATCAGGCTGCATCTGGTCCGGGACGAGAGCTTTGCCTTCGCCTAGGCTACCCTTGCCCTGCAGACGGAAGATCCGAGTCATCAGCGAATGCCGATCCCAGCCCACGGATTTCTGCGCATCGGAACGCTGAACTCCATCCTGAGGCTGGTCGCCACCCACAAGGGCGTCTCTAAGGAAGAGATCCTTTCCGAACTTTAGAGCATCCTCGTTCCCCGCGATTGCTTTCCCAGCCGTTGCTAGGAATTCGTTACGGCTGCGGGAGAATGGCTTGCGGGGGGTCATGACGGGTGGCCTATTGGCTGATCTTCACCTCGCTGTCCGGAGCGGCCACAGCGGATGACCCAACAACTGTCGTGGTCTCGGTCGAATTAACCTCGGTATCGTTGCCCTGTGTCTTGGAGGTAGCCGAGCCTGTCCTCTTCGAGACAACGGTGCCCGGTTTCTGCTTCATGGCGGCGTCGTCAGCAGGCACTGGGCCGCTAGAGACTACCTGGGTGTCGTAATAGGCTCCCTTAATAGTTGCCACTGGGCGAGGACCCTGCTGGCTAGCACAAGCCGAGAGGGCCAATGCAGCAAGCAGGGATACTGTGGAATATACTCCCTTCATTTTCTGAAATGTAGAGGACCCCTTACTGGGCGATGGTGCCTGTCTGGACGACTTCCTTCAGCACGGCTTTGGTCTCGTAGAAGGGTTCACTTCCACCACCACTGGAGGGGGAATCAGAGGTGACGCTGCCGGCGATCTTGGGAGCATTCGGATCGGCTGCGGGGCGCATGGCTCCGTTACCGGTCTCGGAGAAGGTCTTGGTCTCGATCTCGTCCTTGATCTCGGTCTTGCCGCCGCCGTTCTTGGAGTAGTGCTGAATAGTACGGATGACGTCGGCGACCTTCACCTCCATGGTGACTGCACAGGTGCCGTCACTCTTGCTGTACTTGATAGCAGTAGGGGTGGCGGATTTCAGCGTCTGGGAGAGGCTAGCGAGGATCTTGTCATTCTCGAGGGCCATGTCCTTGACGGTGGTGGTGCCGGTGATCTTAACCCCCATCATGCGACCTGCGAGGCGGCGGTAGGCATCCATCTCGGCAGCACGCTTGGCCATGATCTTCTGCTGACCCTCGGAGCCGGGGAGCGCGGCATTACCCATGACATCAAGGACTTTGTCTTTCACATCCTTATTCACGTTGGATTTGTCAGAGGTGGTGACGATCGATCCGTCCTCGAGCTTCTTGCTCTGGATAACACGGCTGAGTGTGCGGGTGATCTCCTGAATCTTCACGGCGCGGGCTACCTGGACCTGTCCGTCCTCCTTGAACTCGGGCTCACCCTCAGTGATCGCGCCAACGAGGGTGGCCTCGAC
>Ga0194059_1000359_pt1 | contig 21962 bp, 22 predicted proteins | sample SepL6211m_MetaG_FD_163426 | JGI IMG/M metagenome (GOLD analysis project Ga0194059, IMG submission 163426) | Anoxic zone freshwater microbial communities from boreal shield lake in IISD Experimental Lakes Area, Ontario, Canada - Sep2016-L626-11m | ecosystem: Environmental > Aquatic > Freshwater >... | reverse complement strand
GCTCCAGGTCTTATTGATACCCCCTGGACAGCTGACTGGGACGCAATTAGGGGCGTTGTGAGCGCTATGGCACCACTCAAGCGAAGTGGAACACCAGGCGACGTCGCTGACGTGATTTTGTCTCTCGCGAGCACACCGTACGTAACGGGGCAAGTACTCGTTGTTGACGGTGGCCTCGGCCTTATGGCCTAGGCGGCTCATACGGCGGAACAAAAATCCGCAAGCACCGACTTAGAAAAATTGTTGTAGGTCTGATGAAGTATTTATTGAGTGAGACTCGCCTTGGTACACCAAGCAGATCACGCGCCCATGGCTCCATGAGTGCGTACGAGCTCTGAACAAAGAACCAGAAGACAAGCTTCTTGGATCGCTCTTTTATTATTTCGTGAGCAACAAAGTCTCTCGCAACCTCACCTTCGGGGATGAGTCGAAGTTCAGGGCGAAAGCGACTCAGCTCACCTTGAAGCTCCCGGTAGGTCTTTGGGGGATTTGGAATACCTAAGTCAAGTGCGAGTTGGGACATTTCGAGCACGTAGGTGTCACGATCTTGATCGGAGATGTGCTTTCTGCCGAACTTCAAATAGCCTTCAAGAAACATTGAGATTTCTGCGCAGTGCACCCAGAGCAGAAGGTGGGGGTCATTGGCGTAATACTGAGTTCCATCATCAGCAGTTCCTCGCACCGCTTCGTGAACGGCGAGTACTCGCTCAATTGACGAATAGGCAAGATCTTTTGGACCATAGGTAGTGAAACCTAAAAAATTTGCCGTTTGCAGCATTCGCCCCAAAGGATCATTTTGATACCTCGAGTGTTGAGCAACGCCAGCCATGGCGTAGGGGTGCAGAGTTTGAAAGAAGAGACTTGCAATGCCGCCTACGAGCATTGATGCAAGGTCGCCGTGCACCAGCCTGGCAACACTTGTAGTTGCCATGTAGGAGATCTCGGGGTCATCACAAATTGGAATCGGGTCTTGTGTGAGTCCAATGGTGTTTCGAATGGCAACGTTAAAACGCTCTTTAAAGCCCTTGGGGAGTCTGACATCTGAAGTTGCCACCCCTACAGACTAAAGATTTTCCTTTTAATTCGTTCCGGGACATGAGACACTAGATAGATGGCGTCCGTAAAACCACAGCGAGTCGAGACCACTAGTTCCCAGGTTCTCACTGATGACGCCGTCTCTACCATGCGACCTTGGAATGTTCTTGTCTGGGACGACCCGGTTACCCCCATGAAAGTTGTTGAAGTTATCTTCAAAAAAATCTTTGGCTACCCCAACTCCAAGTGCACGCAGCTAATGATGACGGTGCACAATGAGGGCAAGGCTGTTGTCTGGTCCGGTCAAAAAGACATCGCCGAAAGTTACTGCGTGAAATTACAAGTTGCAGGCTTACAGTCAACAATTGAGCAGCCATGAGTAAGAACAAGATGTTTATTAAGCGCCGTGATGGCCGTATTGAGGTACGACTAAACGATACGGGGCGAGCAATTCTTTACGAGTCATTCGGACACGTAGTCGCGGCTGAGCGAGATCCAGGACACGATTGGCACAGAAGCCTAAATTCGCCAATTGATCCCTCAAGCGATGATGACAATCCACTTTCCATGCTTACTCGTCAAAGCCAAATTTCAACCAATGCTGAGCTTGCATTCATGACTCGAAATGAACAGTTCATCAATGAACAAGAAGCCTGGGCGTGGCTTACCACCATGCAAATTTCTCTTCGTGAAACAGCATTCGCAAATGGAATTTTGAATGATGAGAAATGGGGCAGCGCCAATGACTCGTTGCGTGACCAGATACAAACTCTGCAAGCATTCCTTTTTGAATTAGCGGAGTGCTTTTAGAGCAGACTATTTTTTGCTGAGTGCTGCAGGCGGCGCAATTTGTAAGGCAAGTTCATTCATTAAGGGTTTTTGAGCGGCCATCCACTTGAGTTCTAGAAATGCAAAATTACTTATGTTTGTGTAATCGCTCACTGGGTTCACACCAAATGCTCGTCGGTAGGCGGTCTTCCATGACGGACATGAGAGCTCAGAGTTTTTTTGAAGTGGCGAGTCGCATTCTTCTATTGCGGCGGGCAGCAGGTTTGTAAAGAAGTTATTCACTGCTTGCCATCCATACGTTCCGTAGAGATATTGAAATGCCAAAGATCCAGCTAAGTAATTTATGTACGAGTCACACTGCGATGGCGAAACTGATTCGTTCGCAATGAACCAGTTCTTCCAGCTGTTTGCGCTCATTGTCATTACATTGCCGAGACTTGGGTCACCCATGAAGTTGCTATACCCCTGACTCCATGCATTTCTAAAGGCCGCTGTTGATGCTCTGTTGCCTAGATTGATTCCCGAGTAAACGGCGTGGCCCTCACGCATCCAGCAAAGCATTGGTCCCATGCTACTGAGCACATAACGCTGCATCACATGCGTGTATTCGTGCGCCGAGATTGCGGTCCACCCAGGATCACCCAGGCTTTGAAATCCTGAGTTGTAGAACAACACCGCAGTTCCATCGGTCCCGTATCCAGGTGACGCTCCGCCATTAAAACCGGCACCATCAATTTTTGAGCGGGCAAGTTTGTATTCAAGCCAGCCGCCATCCTTGGCTGAAGGTGTGAGATCTTTTGAAAGGTTGTCATAGATCCACTGAAAATTAAGAGAAGTCCCTAAATAAATTCTTGTTGGAAGTGATGATGGTCGTAGTGAGTTCCAAAAATTAGCCGTCGAGATGAGGTCAAGTTTCAGAGTCTTAACTTTTATTGCCGGCATTGTCGGATCAACTATGTACTGAAAGTTTGGAGAGGTACTTGGTGCAAGAGCAAGTTGCGCCAAGAAGGCAGCTCGCGATTTATTTGCGGTAGTCGATCCGAGGTCTTGAGGTGAGTGATTGAGATTTATATTCAATGGCATAGTCATATTGAGAATCCAACGAGTTGCGTTCTGAGTAATGCTCAGTCGATACTTTGTCCCTTGCACGAGGCCAGTAAGGGTGCATGAAGAGCCTCCGTGAGAAGTGCATCCTTTTGTGACTGGAGTTGTTCGTACGGTTGTTGTCGCTCGTGCGTCAACATTGAAAGTAACTACTGCTGAAGTTGAGTACACAAAGGAAAGCGATGGGAGGCTGACGTTCTGCACATCTTGGGCATTTGAAGAAGTTGCTCCGAGCACTGCCACCAATGCAATTGACAGCGAAGTGATGAGTGCTTTCATAAATTGAAACTTACCTCCACAAAGCAAAACTCCCCGAGTTTCCTCGGGGAGTTTTCAGTGCGCCGGCCGGGACTTGAACCCGGAACCTGTTGATTAAGAGTCAAATGCTCTGCCAATTGAGCTACCGGCGCGTGACGAGTCTATACCGCCACGCGCTCGGTGAACTCCTTAGTTGTGCTGGATGGCCTTGACTTCTAGGAATTCTTCGAATCCGTATGTTCCTAGTTCGCGACCAATTCCTGACTGCTTGTATCCACCAAATGGAGCAACGATGTTGAAAGCACCACCGTTAATTTCCACTTGACCGGTACGAATCTTTCGAGCAACTTCGAAGGCCTTCTCGTCAGTTGCAGCCCAAACGCCACCTGCAAGACCGTAGAGAGAGTCATTAGCAATTGCAATAGCTTCTTCTTCGGTGTCGTAAGGAATGATTGATAAAACTGGTCCGAAGATTTCTTCTTGAGCAATGGTCATTGAGTTCTTCACATCAGAGAAGATCGTTGGCATTACGTAGAAACCCTTAGAGAGCTCTTCAGGGACGTCAGTTCCTCCACAAATGAGTCGAGCGCCTTCGTCGATTCCCTTGTTGATGTAGTCACGTACGCGTTGCTGCTGGACAGCACTGATAAGTGGACCACAGAAGCTTGCGCCAGTGATTGGGTCAGCTGGTGTGAACGCTGCAGCAGTAGCAACAGCTACATCTTCAACTTCCTTCAACTTCGAGCGTGGAACAACCATGCGTGTAAGCGCTGAACAGGTCTGACCTGAGTTGAGGTAGGCCTTTCCAATTCCGTCGGCAACGGCCTTGGCAATGTCAGCGTCTTCGAGAATTACGTTGGCAGACTTGCCACCGAGCTCGAGTGAAACACGCTTAACCATCTGTGCAGCAATTTCCATAACGCGCTTTCCGGCACGAGTTGAACCAGTGAATGAAACCATGTCAGTCTTCGGGTGAGCAACGATTGCTTCTCCAACAACTGGGCCTACACCTGTTACGAGGTTGAACACACCCTTTGGTAGTCCAACTTCGTGAATGATGTCAGCGAGGATGAATGCGTTGATTGGTGCAACTTCACTTGGCTTCAAGACAACGGTGCAACCTGCAGCGAGTGCAGCAGCAACCTTGTTCGCAATTTGGTGAAGTGGGTAGTTCCAAGGTGTGATTGCAGCAACAACACCTACTGGCTCGCGAACGAGTGTTGATGTTCCAACTTCTTCTTCCCATACAAACTCTGAAGCACGCTGTGCGTTGTCAGCGAATGTGAATGTAGGAAGTCCAGCCTGGATGCCCTTGGCGAGCATGAGTGGCATTCCAACTTCGTTGGCAATGCACAGTGCAATGTCGTCTCCGCGTTCAGCAAGCTTTTCTGAGATGCGTGTGAGTAGTTCACCGCGCTCTTTAGGGCTTGTGTTTGCCCATGATGTGAATGCAGCAGCTGCAGCATCAACTGCACTGTTTGCCTCTTCAACAGTTCCGGCAGGAATCGTTGCGTAGAGCTCACCTGTTCCAGAAGTTGTTACTTCGAGTGTTTCCTTAGACGAGGCCTTAACCCACTGTCCATTGATGTAGAACGAATCGCGAACGATTGTCATGTTTCCCCCTTAAACCTCGATTGAGGTGTGTAGCGAAAATCTACTCGGAGATTTGAGGGGCATGCCCTAGAAGAAAAAAAGCCCGTCGACACCACATTTTCTGGTGACGACGGGCAATTCTTGGGGTGAGTGACGGGTCTCGAACCCGCGGCCTCCAGGACCACAACCTGGCGCTCTAACCAGCTGAGCTACACCCACCAAGACCTATAAGTATTACACAGCGCAAGAACTGGGTAAAAGGAAGGTTTTATTTAACTACGATTGAGGGTGCGCCCCTGTAGCTCAACTGGATAGAGCATCGGAGTTCTAACCCGCAGGTTGCAAGTTCAAGTCTTGCCGGGGGCACTTAGGAAATTGTCAGTACTTTCACAAAGTGCTCACAGAAGTATTGCGTATCCTTTTATCGTGACACAACTTTCGAGTCAGGCGCAGATCTCGCGACTAATACATCGGTTCGGTTTTGGTCCGAAGCCGGGGGAGTTCGCGAAGTTAATGGCGGGCGGTCTCCAAAGCGCTCAGGCTTCAATTCTTACTGTTCCTGCTGTCGACCCAGGTCTCGTGGATCTAAAAACACCTACGTTCGCAAAAATTGGTTCACTCGTTTCTAAGGCAGCGAAATTCCAAGATGCGCTGCAGTACTACCAGCTGGTTTTTTGGTGGCTCGACCGAATGGTGCTTTCAGATAACGCACTTCCTGAGCGCATGACGTGGTTCTGGCATGGTCACTGGGCAACGGCAATCAGCAAAGTCAATTACGCAACTCCAATGTTGACGCAGAATCAAGTACTTCGACAAAACGCGCTCGGCAGTTTCAACACCATGGCACAGTCAATGATCAATGACTGTGCGCTGCAGTACTGGCTTGATGGTCAACAAAACTACGTGGCGGCGCCAAACGAAAACTTGTCACGTGAGTTCATGGAACTCTTCGCGCTTGGTGTTGGCAATTACTCGCAGGCCGACGTTACGTCACTCGCGAAATCGTTCACTGGCTACAAGATCACAGCGGCTTCATTAGAAGCAGGAGTGATTACGTACACTCCGAAAATTCACGACACGTCAACGGTTTCAATTCTTGGCAACACTGGCGCGTTTACGCCACAAGACGCAACTGCGGTGCTCACTGCACAGAAGTCTTGTCAGGACTTCATTGCGCAACGACTCTGGTTCCGCTTTTACAATTCTTCTGCTCCACAGCCAGATAAAACGCTGAGCGATGGATTCGCTACGAGAGACATTGGTGCTGCGGTGAAGGCACTTGTCTATCACCCAGCACTTAGTGACCCACTTCACGCGCAGGCAAAGTCACCCGTCGAGTGGTTAGTCAGTGCGTGTCGAGCTTTGAGCATTCAGCCTTCTAAGTTGCCAACGCAGTCAACGGTCTTTAGTGCACTTTCACGAATGGGCAACACACCGTTCAACCCACCAAATGTCGGTGGATGGCCACCTGATGAATTCTGGCTTGGTGCGGCACAAGCACAAGAGCGAATCAATCTCTCCAAATATTTAGTAAGCCACGGCGATCTTTCACCAATTTCTGTACTGCCCGCGAAGCAGCGTGTCGCAGCAGCTGCGATGTGGTTAGGAGTTGCAGGGTGGGGAGCAACAACACAGCAAGTTCTCACCAGTGCCCAAAGTGACCCTGCTCGACTTGCCTGGCTGGCACTCAATGCACCGGAATACGTGGTGAACCAATGAGGTGCGAAGACTTCTCTCGCCGTGACTTTTTAAAGCTCACTGGAGCAGGCGCAATGGCTGCTTCGGTGCCGCTGAGTCTTTTTGACATCGCTGCTGCTGGCGCCGCAACGCCACTTCCAGCAAAGACTCCAATCGTGGTGCTGGTGACTCTCTACGGTGGGAACGATGGACTCAATACATTGGTTCCATACCTCGATTCGACCTACTACTCGTCACGTCCCGGAATTTCTGTTGATCAGTCAACTGTGCTTCCACTAGGCGACGGACTTGGCTTTAATCCAGCAATGAAGAACTTTCAGTCATTATGGAACGCCAAGCAGTTAACAATTGTTCGTGGTGTCAGTTACCCCAAGCCTGATCTCTCTCACTTTTCTTCAATGGCAATTTGGCAAACTGCATCACCTGCAACGTCAGTTTCAACGGGGTGGATAGGAAGGTGGCTAGATACGCAGCCACTTAATCCAATGCTCGCTGTATCAGTGGGTAACACGATGCCTCCGGCCTTTGCTGGCGCGAAGCAAAGTGGATCTGTGATGCCACCAACTGGTTTTAAGTTGCCAACTGGCACAGCACTAAGTCAGTTCAAATCATTGGGAGCTCAAACTGCGGGTGCTTCACCAGCGACACAAAATGCTGCACTGTCGATTGCCAACTTGTACCAAATGGCCGGCACCGTTACTTCGGAGCTTGCTCTTGGTGCACCGAAGCTACAGAACGCTGCACTTCAAAATGTTGGTAATACAAATCTCAACCCGCAGCTTGACGCGGTAGCAACACTTATTAGTGCTGGTGCTCCAACGCGAGTTTGGGAAGTTTCAATTGGTGGCTTTGACACTCACGCTGATGAAGTAACAACTCAGAACGCACTCATTGGAGGAGTGACTGACTCAGTTGCTCGTTTCATGTCTCAAATTGCTGGAACTAAACGAGCTAACGACGTAACAGTTGTTGTCTATACCGAGTTCGGTCGTCGCGTTAAGGCAAACGCTGCACTTGGAACCGATCACGGAACGTCGAATGCTGTCTACGTTGTGGGCAAATCTGGCGTTGGTGGATTCATTGGTGACGAGCCATCACTCACGCAGCTCGACACAAGTGGAAACATGCTCATGACAACAGACTTCAGAGACGTTTATGGCTCAATCCTTGAAGACTTGCTGGCAACGCCTGTGGGCAAGATCATTCCTGGCTGGAAAACAAAACTTCCGCTGTTTGCTTCGAAGTAACCACACCACCAGCGTGTAGTCTTCAGACATGAAAATAAAATCGTTTCTCGTCGTTCTTCTCGCAAGTCTTTCGATTGCTACAAGCGCTGGCGCGCATGTGGTTTCAATAGAGAAACAAAAAAGCGTTGTTCTTACTTTCAATACATACGAGCCAAAGTACTTTGCTGGTTTTACATTTAGTCACTTCAAATTGAGCGACAAGTCACTTTGTAGTGATGGGGCTGCTCGAGTTTTCGCAATTGGTGGGCCTGGAACATTTGGAAACACGCTGCCCGGAATAAGTGTCTTTGAAAAGGCTCTGGGCACATGTGCAAGCACCCCTGAATTCAATACGAAGATTTCTACTCAAATTGTTAATGGCCACACCGCTCAGGTTTGGAGTAACTGCGCTGGAGTGGCTTCTGGCAAATGTGGGGCCACTCAAGTTAAAGCAAATGGTGGACAAGTTACCTGGACAATTCCTGGACCGAAGACAAAGAAGGCAACTGTGGTGAGTGTTACTTCGTACAATCTTTCGCTCGCCACACTGTTATCAGTGGCTAGATCAATTCGTTGAGTCTCAAATGGTCGGGAAGGGGGGATTCGAACCCCCGGCCTCCTGGTCCCAAACCAGGCGCGCTAACCAAGCTGCGCTACTTCCCGTGAACTGCAGACCACTACGTTACACGCTGTAGAAGACTCGCCTTGAAAGCGAACAGTCTCTAGGCTTCGTTTAGATCGATTGGAGAGCCATGGCCTACGAGTGGATTACTGACTCACTTGAAGATACGTGGACGCAAATTGAGCGTCTCGCTCGTCCACTTGCTCCAAGTGAGTACGACGCCCTGACTCCTTGTCCGGGGTGGACCGTGAAAGACATCTTGAGTCACTTGCTCGGATTTGAGTTACTTCTTTCGGGTGGCGAAGTTCCAGCGTTTGATGGCGAGATGCCGGCCCACGTAAAAAATCAAATTGGTGAACTCAATGAAGCCTTCGTTCAAGCGAACCGAAACCTCGCTGGCATTGAAGTACTTGAGAAATTCTCCAGCGTTACAAAAGCAGCTCTTAAGCGACTACGTGCGCTTGATGAAGAGGCGTGGGAAAAAGTTGGCTGGAGTCCAGAAGGGGAAAAGCCTTATTTCAGATTTCAAGAAACGCGAATCTTCGACTCTTGGATTCACTTGCAAGACATTCGCGATGCACTGCTGCAGCCTGCTGATGATCATGGGACCGGAGAAGAAGTAGTGGTGAACCGCTTCGAAGGAGCGGTGCCGTACATCTTGGGTAAAAAGATGCAGGCTCCTGAAGGGACGCTCGTTCAGATAAATCTCATTGGCCGTCTTGGTCGGTTGCTTATGTTCAAAATTGTCGATGGGCGCTGCGTTGCAGTTGATATGACTGAAGAGCAGCCAGTTCTTGAGATAACAACTCCCGTAGCCCTCTTTTGGAGGCGCTGTGCCGGGCGCATTGGTGCTGAGGCCTTCCTTAATGCTTCGGCGACTGATGTCAGGGGCGATAAGGCCATGGCGCAAGCCTTTAGCCAGGCCATGCCTATTGTGATTTAGAGATTTCGCTCTCAGCCGGTAGGCTCTATATCCCTATGCGCGCAACTTCATCAACTCTAGAAAACAACCGAATCAAGCTCACCGTTGAGGTCGACGAAACCGAAATGAATGACGCCATGGAGGCTGCTGCCAAGTCTCTGTCTAAGCAGGTCTCTATTAAAGGTTTTCGTAAGGGCAAAGTTCCTAAGAACGTACTGATCGCTCACCTCGGAGGCATCGAAGCACTACGTGCCGAAGCAATTCGTGACTCAATGCCAGACTTCTACGCTCACGCAGTGTCAGACACATTGACTGACCCAATTGGTCAACCTGACATCAACATCACCGATGGCGAAGAATCTGGTCCGCTTAAGTTCGAAGCCGAAGTTGAAGTTCGCCCTGAAGCAAGCATTAAGGGTCACCGTGACCTTCGCGTTGAAATTCCTTCACCGAACGTAACTGATGCTGAAGTTCTAAAGCAGATTGACCGTTTCCGTGAACCAGACGCTGAGCTTCGTGACGTTGATCGTCCTATTGCGCTCAACGACCTTGTAACTATGGACGTACGTATGGCGAAGCTCAATTCTGCGGACGAGCCATTTGAAATGTCTGACTACATGTACACAGTTGGATCAGGTGTAATTACAGAAGGTGTTGATGAACTCATTGTTGGCCTTAAGGCTGGCGAAGATTTGAAGCTCAACGGAACATTTGCTGGCACCACAGAAACTGCAACGTACGAACTCAAGCTCAAGCAGGTTAAAGAGCGAGTAATGCCTGAACTCAATGACGCTTGGGTAGAAGAAAATACTGAATGGAAGACTGTTGATGAGATGCGTGAGCAAATCATTTCTCAGATGCGTCGCATGAAGGTTGTTGAAGCACAGATGTCACAGCGTGATGCAGTGCTCGTGGCTCTCAGTGACCTTGTTCCTGAAGAACTTGCTCCAGACTTACTGATTTCAAGTGAAACAAACGAACGACTTCACGACCTAGGTCACCGTCTTTCACAGCAGAACTTGAACCTAGAGACGTTCCTGCAAATTACGAACCAGACACCTGACGACCTGCTCGCAACACTTCGTGCTGACGCAGTGCGTGCAGTTCGAATTGACCTTGGACTTCGTGCGCTCGTTAAGGCTGAGAAGATTGAGCCAACTGAAGCTGAAGTTGAAGAAGAACTCATCTCCACAGCAGAGGCAATGAGTACGAAGCCAGAAATCCTTCGTCAAAATCTCCGTGACTCTGGACGAGTTGTTACCTTCCAGGCTGAAGTCGCAAAGATGAAGGCTTCACGCTGGCTTAATGACAACGTGACCTTCGTTGACCCTGATGGCGTGGAAATTGACCGCGAACTTCTCAAGGTTGACCAAAGTCAAGACTTAGACGCATAAGGTAGAAACGTGAACGAACACTTCAAAGCAATGAACTATCTCGTACCAACAGTTATCGAGACATCAAACCGAGGCGAGCGCGCCTACGACCTCTACAGCCGACTCTTGAAGGAACGCATCATCTTCATTGGCACAGGCATTGACGACACGATCGCGAACCTCATTTGCGCACAGATGTTGTTCCTCGAGTCTGAAGACCCAGATAAGGACATCAACCTTTACATCAACTCACCTGGTGGAGAGATCACTGCACTCTTTGCGATCTATGACACCATGAAGTACGTAAAGCCAGACGTTTCGACGTTCTGCTTTGGACAAGCTGCATCTGCTGCTGCAGTACTTCTTGGCGCTGGAGCCAAGGGCAAGCGCTACGCACTTCCACACTCACGCGTACTTATGCACCAACCGTGGGGTGGCGTTGGTGGACAAGCAACTGACATTGAAATTCAAGCGAGAGAAATTCTTCACATGAAAGACACACTCAATGAGATGCTCGCTGCAGACACTGGTCAAAGCGTCGAGAAGGTAACTAAAGACACTGACCGTGACTTCATCATCAGTGCAGCACAGGCCGTTGAATACGGCCTCATTGACGAAGTGATCTCTAAGCGTCCATAGGTACCATTTTTTTGCCCCTTCACCACCTAGGATGGAACAAGGCGGAGGTCGTGTCGGAGGTTTTCCGTGGCAAAGTTTGGCGAAAATAGCGACCTTATTAAGTGCAGTTTCTGCGCTAAAGGTCAAAAACAGGTTAAGAAGCTCATTGCTGGACCCAGTGTCTACATTTGCGATGAGTGCATTGACCTCTGCAATGACATCATTGCTGACGAGTTCGGTGACCGTCCTGAGCTAGTACTAGAAGATCTCCCAACACCTCGCGAGATTTCATCGTTCCTTGATGAATTCGTCATTGGTCAAGAAGACGCCAAGAAAATTCTTTCTGTTGCGGTCTACAACCACTACAAGCGAATTCAGTCTGGACCACTTCATGACGACGACGTAGAAGTTGCTAAGTCCAACGTTCTGCTACTTGGACCAACGGGATGTGGAAAAACATTCCTGGCACAAACGCTCGCTCGCATGCTCAACGTTCCATTCGCAATTGCTGACGCCACTGCGCTCACTGAGGCTGGGTACGTTGGTGAAGACGTCGAAAACATTCTTCTAAAACTTCTCTCTGCTGCTGACTTTGATGTCAAGCGCGCAGAGCGAGGAATTATTTACATTGACGAAATCGACAAGATTGCTCGCAAGTCTGAAAACCCTTCAATCACCCGTGACGTTTCGGGTGAAGGTGTTCAGCAGGCTCTTCTAAAAATTCTTGAAGGTACTGTTGCGAGCGTTCCACCACAAGGCGGCCGCAAGCACCCTCACCAAGAATTCATCACTATTGACACTGCGAACATCTTGTTCATCTGCGGTGGAGCGTTCTCCGGTCTCGAAGAGATCATTGAGCGTCGCCTCGGAAAGAAGTCAATGGGCTTTAACGCACCAGTTGAGGGCAAGAAGTCTGGCGACGTAGAACTGTTCCGTCACGCACTTCCAGAAGACTTGACGAAGTTTGGACTTATTCCTGAATTCATTGGTCGTCTGCCAATTGTTGGAGCCGTTCAGCAGCTCACACGCGACATGCTCATCAACGTTCTTACAGAACCAAAGAACTCACTCGTGAAGCAGTTCACCCAGGTGATGGCCATGGACGACGTAGAGCTCGTTATTGAAAAGCCTGCACTAGAAGCAATTGCTGACCTCGCTGTTGAGCGTGGCACCGGTGCTCGTGGACTCAGGTCAATTCTTGAAAGCGTTCTACTTGAAGCTATGTATGACGTTCCGGGTCGTAAAGATGTACTTCGCTGTGTAGTTACTGCAGATTCTGTGCGTGATAAGACTGCACCAAACTATGAAATGCGAAAGGCGACGCGCACCCGTCGAGCGAGCTAAGTAGTGCAGTTCGAGTCGTACGTTGAGGCTCTGACCTGGCTTGAATCGCACGTCGACTTTGAACGTGTTGCTCCTAACCGTCAAGAACTGCCAACACTGGCACCAATTTTTGACACGCTCGCAATGCTTGCTGATCCACAGAACGATTACCCGACAGTCCACATCACTGGAACCAACGGCAAGGGAACCACCACAACACTCACGAGCGCGCTGCTTGGCGCCACAGGGCTTCGCGTTGGAACCTTTACTAGTCCAGACCTACATGCTGTTAACGAGCGCATTGCTCTTAACGGCGAAGCAATTGACGATGACACATTTATTGGACTCTTCAGTCGATTAAATGACGTCGAGTCAGTAACTGGAATACAACTCACACGGTTCGAGCTGCTCACGGTTGCTGCGTTGCTGCACTTCTCAGATGAAGGTGTAGACGTTGCGGTCATTGAAGTGGGCATGGGTGGCACGTGGGACTCAACAAACGTTATTAGTAGTGACGTCGCGGTTCTAACTAATGTTGATCTTGACCACACTGCGGTGCTTGGAACAACAATCAGTGCCATTGCATCTGACAAAGTTGGCATCTTTCGACCTGAAGGCATTTCAATCGTCGCAACTACAAACGCCATTGTTGTTGACATTGCGAAGAAGAAGGCAGCGCAACTCGGATCTACGCTTTGGGCTATTGAATCTGAATTCTCACTTGAGCGAAACGAACTCGCTCTTGGTGGACGTGCAATCACACTTAAGACCCCCTACGAGCACTACGAAGAAGTTCTGGTCTCACTTCACGGAATTCACCAAGGAGTAAACGCGGCAACCGCGATTGTTTGTGCTGAGGCCTTCCTGGGTCGAGCACTTGGTGAAGAAGTTATTCGTGAAACCTTGCGCAGCGTGCGCATGCCCGGTCGAATGGAACTCATTTCTCGCAAGCCAATGATTGTGGTCGATGGTGCACATAACCCTGCGGGTGTTCGAGCACTTGTCGCCACACTCGACGGCGCATTTCACGTTGAGGGAACTCGACGCTGCATTCTTGGAATGCTCACTGGAAGAGAAATTATTGACATGGTGACACCACTAGTTGAGCTCGGGTTCACAGAGTTTCACTGCTGCGCTCCTCATTCACCTAGAGCTGCAAGCGCACACGATGTTGCCCAGGCGGTTAGAGACGCTGGGGGAGTTGCCATTGAGCACCCGAGTGTCGCAGCGGCACTTGCGTATGCGAGAGAGCACTCAACTGATGAAGATTTAATTGTCGCCGCAGGAAGTTTGTATCTCGTCGCCGAGGTCCGCGGTGAAGTGATGCACGTCGCTTCTAGACACCTCTCCTAAGGCTGTTAGATTTTGTCCATGGATAGAACTCTCATCATTCTGAAACCAGACGCGCTGGAACGCGGACTCGGCGACGAAATCATTGGCCGCATTGAAGCAATTGGACTCACAATTGCGACATCAAAGGAAATGACCCTCGACCGCGCTACCGCAGAGCTGCACTACGCCGAGCATGAAGGCAAGCCCTATTACGCACCACTCGTTGACTTCATCACCCGCGGTCCAGTGCTCGTGGCGATCGTAGAAGGACCTCAAGACACGTGGCAGACAGTTCGCACTCTTATGGGTGCCACCGACCCTAAGAATGCCGCCCCAGGCACTATTCGCGGTGATTTAGCCACTGAAATGAGTGAGAACCTAATTCATGGCTCGGATTCAGCTGAATCGGCGAAGCGCGAAATAGGAATCTTCTTTCCAGAACTGGCTTAAAAAAGATTTACCGCCTGCGAGTGACTGTCTTGGCCTAGCCTTGTAGATAGAAGAGGGCGTTTGTCGGTTCCCTCGTTAAAGGGTTTTTATGGTTGATAGGCGTTTTTCATTCTTAGGCCGTGACATGGCGGTCGATCTTGGTACTGCAAACACGCTCGTGTACGTACGTGGACGCGGGATTGTGCTCAATGAGCCATCTGTTGTTGCAATCGACGTCAAAGACGGAAAGCCTCTCGCCGTAGGTGCAGAAGCCAAGCGCATGGTTGGCCGTACTCCTAGCAACATCCAAGCTATTCGCCCTCTTAAAGACGGTGTTATTGCTGACTTTGAAATCTGCGAAAAAATGCTTCGCTACTTCATTCACCAAGTTCATCAACGTCGCTTTGCAAAACCTCGCATGGTTATTTGTGTTCCTTCTGGAATCACCGGCGTTGAACAACGTGCGGTTATGGAAGCAGCTGAATACGCCGGTGCACGCAAGGCATACATCATTGAAGAACCAATGGCCGCAGCAATCGGTGCAGGTCTTCCAATTCACGAACCAACTGGAAACATGGTTGTCGACATTGGTGGAGGAACAACGGAAGTAGCAGTTATTTCTCTTGGTGGCATTGTTACCTCACAGTCAATCCGTGTTGGTGGTGACGAACTTGATGAAGCACTCGTGGCATACGTTAAGAAAGAATTCCAGCTAGCTCTTGGTGAGCGCACCGCAGAAGAGATCAAGATTCAGCTGGGTTCTGCCTATCCACTCGAACAAGAGCTCCGCGCTGAAATCCGTGGTCGTGACCTCGTGACAGGTCTGCCAAAGACTGTGATCATCTCAACTGAGCAGATTCGAAAAGCCATTGAAGAGCCAGTGCAGGCGATCATCGACGCCGTGAAGGTCACTCTTGACCGCACCCCACCAGAGCTTTCTTCAGACCTCATGGAACAGGGGATTGTGCTCACCGGTGGAGGGGCTTTGCTTAACGGCATCGCAGCTCGTCTCGAGATGGAGACGAACATGCCAATCATCGTCGCCAATGATCCACTTAATTGCGTGGCACTTGGAAGTGGCATGTGCCTTGAAGAACTTGAAACCTTCTCGCGCATGCTGAAGACCAGCCCTTCGCGGTAACCCGTGGCTTCTGACCGCAAGCGACGTCGGGCCTGGACCTACACCGTTAGCTTTTTAGTTCTACTAATTGCTCTCTACATGTCGGGTGGGATTGTTGCGAACTTGCGCAGAGTTGCGAACGTTGTTGTCGCACCATTCTCATGGACCGTTGGTGAGATAGCTCGACCCATTGGACACCTTTTTGCTGGTGCGATTAATTATTCTGACGTAGTTGCACAGAATCAAAAACTTAGATATCAGCTTGGTATTGCTGAGCAGCATGCGAATCAGGTTTGGTCACTTGAACGTCAAAGTGCCGAACTCACTACAAAGCTGAATGTTCCTTTCATTGGATCACTCGCAACTGTTGCTGCCCAGGTCACGTCACTTTCACCAACAAACTTCTCAGCGACCATCACAATCTCGAAAGGCCGAAAGCAAGGTGTACTCGTAGGCATGCCGGTGGTAGCAAACGGTGGGCTTGTTGGCATCGTGATTTCCGCTGGATCCAATGCGTCAACTGTTCAACTCATCACCGATGTGAATTCTCTAATCGGTGCAACATTTGGTAACGGAAATTCCTCGCTCATTATTAGTGGCAATGGACTTAATAATGGTCTCGGTGCAACATCTGTTCCGCTCAGTGACAATGTCGCTCCAGGAACAATCTTTTCTACTAATGGCCTAAACGGATCGCTCTACCCACCAGGTCTTCCTATCGCAACGGTTACTAAAGCAACTCTTACGCCGGGAGCTGCAACATTTGACCTGACGCTAAAGCCAACAGCTGATCTTAGAAATCTGACGTATGTTGACGTTTTGCTGTGGGAGCCTTCTACGTGAGAAGGCAGTTGCTTCCAGCCGCCATCGCAACTCTGTTCGTCCTAGCGCTGCAACTGGTTGTGTTTTCGGGATTGAGATTCGCCGGAGTTGTAATCATGGTTGTGTGGCTATGGCCGGTCGCAATAGGGATTGCTGGCTACACCTACTTGTCACTTCTCGCGGGACTGGGCGCTGGTGTCTTTTTCGATCTTCATTCTGTGACCCCTTTTGGATTAACTGCGGCGGTTGGAATGTTGCTTGGCTACGGCGCTTCACGACTTGGTCGTGAAGGTGTTGGTGACCTCGACTCTGCCGCGTGGTGGGTGGCACCAATCATTGCCGCTGGTGCTGGATTTGTGGCACCGCTGGTGTACACAATTACTGGATTCTTTGCAGTTAACTTTCAACTGTGGCGAGGAAGTGTTCTTGCAATGATGGTTGTCAATGCAACAGCATTTTTTATTCTTGCTCGTCCTGTCATTCGTATTGCGCGCTCCATTGGACGTCTCGGTGAGGGAGTGATGAGGTGAAGCGCTCTTGGAGGAATAGACCAACAGGAACGCTCTTCTCTCGATTATGGCGTCCCTGGGAATCGATTAATCCTTTTCGCGGCCGAGGTCGTGCAATCAATGAATCTAAGCCAGTTGGAATTAGAGATTTAGTTGCATCACCTGATGAAGTTCGAGCACGACCCGAGCGCCGTTGGAAAATCATTGGTGGATTCTTCCTGGCACTATTAGCTCTGCTTGTCGGAAGACTTTTCATGCTTCAGATCCTTGAGCACAGTTCCTCCGTCGCAACGGTGAATGCGAACTCACTGCGCGTAAGTGCAATTCCTGCAACTCGCGGTGTCATCTATGACCGAAATGGCGCTCCGCTAGTAACGAACATAACAACAACACAAGTTCGACTCTCTCGTGCTGAAGCAGCACTTCACCCGGCAATTAAGGGTGCCCTCGCATCACTTACTGGACTGAGTGTTAAGCAAATCAATTCCGACCTCAGCAATGTTCAGTACGACCCGTACCAGCCAGCTCCGATTCTTGATAACGCACCTGCGAGCGTGGTGGAGTTCATCAAGCTTCACCCAGGCCAGTTCCCTGGAGTATCCATTCTCAAAGTCTCAATGCGCAATTATCCAAATGGTGGAAAAGCTGGTGCTCAGGTTTTAGGGTACGTGGGTCCAATTGGTCAAGTAACTGCGAGTGAGCTCTCTAAGGGGTACCGCACCGACTCCTCAATTGGTAAAACTGGCATCGAGTCGTATTACGAGCAGTTCTTACGTGGCAGTGATGGTCGCCAAACTCTCAAAGTAAATGCTCGAGGACAAATCCTTGGGGCAATGCACACCGTGCAACCAAAGGTTGGAAGCTCGGTAGTTCTAAACATTGACTCTGGGCTCCAAAGGGCTCTTGATGGTTATCTTGCCTCAAGCATTCTGAAAGTTAGATCGACTATTGACCCGACTACGGGAAAAAGGCCTCCGGCACGCAATGGCGCAGCGATTGTTCTTAATCCAAATAATGGTCAAGTGCTTGCTATGTCGAGTTATCCATCATTTGACTTGAATTCTTTTATTACTGGACTGTCGAATGCGCAGTACAAAGATCTAATCAACGTTGGTGCATTCAATAACTACGCAATTCAGGGTGTCTACACTCCGGGCAGTACATTCAAAATGATTACTGCAGCAGCCATGTTAAAGACTGGCATCTTCTCTGCCAATACATACGTCAATGACAACGGTTCTTTTACAGTTCCCGGTTGTCTCCAGGGGGCACACGGATGCGTTTTCTACGATGACGTAAAAACTGGAACTGGGCGAATCAATTTGGTTGGCGCATTGACGGCTTCGTCGGACTATTACTTCTATAACTTGGGCTACTTATTTTGGAGCCAACAAAGAAAGTATGGTCAAACACCTATTCAAGAAGTTGCGTCACAGTTCGGGCTTGATAACTACACCAATGTTGATCTTCCTAATGAGTCGGGAGGACGCATTGACTCACCTTCTGTTCGTGTGACGCTTCACAATGCGAATCCCAAAGCTTTCCCAAATACCTCTTGGTACACCGGTGACAACGTGGAGATGGCATTTGGTCAGGGAACGACTGCAATCACTCCAATTGAACTCGCTAATGCATATGCCACTTTGGCTAATGGTGGCACCCGCTACGCCCCAGAAGTTGCCGCCGCGGTTATCAACGTTCACGGAAAAGTTGTGCAGCGCTACCTTCCTCGAGTGCAGTCACGCATGAACTTGCCAGCATCAATACGAAGTCCAATTGTGCAAGGACTCGTTGGAGTGGTTAACAATTCACACGGAACAGCCAACGGGGTTTTCAAGAGCATCGCCACTTTTAACATGAACAATTTTGTAATTGCAGGCAAAACTGGAACTGCATCTAATGCTCCTGGGCTTTCACCGAACTCCTGGTTTGTTGCTTTTGGTCCAGTTCCTCATCCAAAGTACGTAGTCGTATGTGTAGTCGCCGAAGGTGGCTACGGCGCCCAAGCAGCAGCTCCAGTTGTGGCGCAGGCATTTAATTACCTCGTTGCCCACCCCATCAAGCCTGTAACTCTGAAATCCAATGTCGCGGCGGTAATTCACGCAGCATCGACGACCACGACAACAACTACCGTCGTAAAATCAACAACTTCAACGGTTTCACCTAAGAAGCCCGGCTGAGTCCTGTAGTCAGGTAGCCTTGTAGGCGTTGGTCGCACCTGTGCATACTGCACAGATGCGCAAAAAAGAACGCAGCAGTTCCGCAGTGCACGCACTCTGGAACTGAAAGCATTGAGGACATACCGTGGTACACGCCAGTGCAATTGGAGTTTCATCCTTTGGTTTTTTAACCTTGCTCGTCGTGATCTGTAACGCCTTCTTTACCAATACCAACGCCGTAGGTGCAAAGAGCACTGGCGTTTTTAATCTCAGTAGTGCTTCGCACTACATCCACCCCCAGAACTCAAGGAGTACCCGTCGTGACCGACGAATCCAACAACCAGCCCGAATCATCGTCTAGCCCCCGTATTGGCGATACACGTCCAGCACCTCAGGTGGGCGACACCAGAGATTCAACACCGCAGCCCTCAGCTCCTCGCGAGCCGGGACAAGGCGCAAACAAGAACCGCCGCCGTGGTGGTCGTGGACGTGGTGGACAAGGTGGCCAGGGCCAACCTCGCCAGCAGAATCAGCAACCTCGCAACGTAGACGCACCAGTCGAGGCCTCAGCCCCAGAAGGCAGTTCAACGCCAAACGAAGGCCGCAAGGGCAACAACAAGAATCGTCGTCGTGGGGGAGAGCGCCGCACCCGAGCACAGGGTCGCTACCTCATGTGTGTTCACTCCACCAAGGACGCAACTCACATTGCGACCCTCGAAGGCAGGTCAATGGTTGAGTACACGGTTGCTAAAGCCGCTGACGAAACAAACCAGATTGACGGAAACATTTACGTAGGTCGTATTCAGAATGTTCTTCCTGGAATGGAACTTGCATTCGTAGACATTGGAATTCCAAAGAACGCAGTTCTCTACCGTGCTGACATTTCAATTCAAGATGAAGACATCGAGGGTGAAACCAAGCAAGAGAACAAGCGCATTGAAGAAATGATCAAGGGTGGACAGACCATTGTTTGCCAGGTAACGAAGAACGCAATCGGTGCCAAGGGTGCTCGACTGACACAGGAAGTATCAATTCCTGGTCGTTTCGCAGTGCTGGTTCCGAACTCTTCAACAATTGGTATCTCTAAGCGTCTTCCAGACGGCGAACGTCGTCGCTTGCGCAAGATCATTGACGGCGTAAAGCCTGAGCGTCACGGCATCATTATCCGTACTGCAGCAGAAGGCGTGAGCGAAGAAGACCTCGCACGCGACGTTGCTTCACTTTCTGAAAAGTGGGGAGCAATTGAAGCCGAAGTTGCGAAGTCAAACACTCCTCGTCTTGTGTACCGTGACCTCGACCTTGCGGTTCGTGTGCTTCGAGAAGAGCTAAACGATGACTACCGTGGCGTGATCATTGACGACCGAGAACTGTACGAAAAAGTTCGCGAATACGTACTGGCCGTTAACCCAGAACTCGCTGACCGTATTGAGTACTACGACCGCAGCACTGAAGAGCTTCCACTCTTTGAGCGTTACTTCGTTCACGAACAACTTCACCGTGCCCTTGACCGCAAGGTGTTCTTGCCTTCAGGTGGATCGCTCATTATTGAGCGCACCGAAGCACTCACCGTGGTTGACGTCAACACCGGAAAGAACGTTGGAACTACGAATCTCGAAGAGACTGTTTTCAGGAACAACCTCGAAGCCGCTGAAGAAGTTGCTCGCCAGCTTCGTCTCAGAGACATTGGTGGAATCATTGTCATTGACTTCATTGACATGGAACCCAAGGCCAACCGTGAAGCTGTTGCTTCGGCTCTTCGCCAGGCCCTGTCACGCGATAAGACCCGCACCCAGGTCTTTGACATCTCTGAGCTAGGTCTCGTAGAAATGACCCGTAAACGCGTCAATGAGGGGCTTTTGGAGTCAGTTTCCAACCTCTGTGCCGTTTGTGATGGCCGCGGCTTTGTTGTTGCCACTGGCCTCTAGACCACTAGTAGCCCCCAGATTTATCCGCTAAGATAGGAAACCTTATGTACGCAATTATCCGTGTTGGAACATCTCAAGAACGAGTCACCGAGGGCCAAGTTGTCCGCGTTGATCTACGTCCAGAAGAGGTTGGTTCTTCAATCAAGCTCGTACCCGTATTGCTCGTTGATGGTGACAAGGTCACTGCCGGCGCAGCACTAAGCGGCGTAACCGTTACTGCCAAGATTCTTGGCGAGGAAAAGGGTCCAAAGATTCGCGCCCTGACCTACAAGGCAAAGGCCAACCAGCGCAAGCGTTGGGGCCATCGTCAGCACTATTCGACTGTTGAAATCACCAAGATTTCAGCCAAAGCTTCAGCAACTGCGTAAGGAGTATTTATGTCAAAGACAAAAGGTGGAGGTTCCACAAGGAACGGCCGCGATTCCAATGCCCAGCGCCTCGGTGTTAAGAGCTTCGATGGAACGCTTGTAACTACTGGCAGCATCATCATTCGTCAACGCGGAACACAGTTCCACCCAGGACGCAATGTTGGAATGGGTAAGGATCACACATTGTTTGCACTAGCTCAGGGAAACGTGAAGTTTGGTTTCCGTGGCGGCCGCAAAATCGTGGACATTCTCGTTTAATACTTTCTTTTAAGAACTAAAAAACCCCCGGGCAAATGCCCGGGGGTTTTTTATTACTGAAATACTACTTAGCTCTCTTTTACTGTCTTCTTGAAAGTAGAACCGATTGAAACCTTTGGAGCCTTTGAAGCCTTCACTTGGATAGCTTCTCCAGTCTGTGGGTTACGTGCTGTACGAGCCTTACGCTGTACACGCTCGAATGAAAGAAAGCCAGAAAGAACGATCTTTTCGCCTTTTGTAACGTTCTTGACAACTACGTCTTCAAAGGCCTTTAGAACTTCTGCCACTGTGCTCTTTGTTGCGCCGCTTTCGGCAACGATTGCTTCTACTAACTCGGCCTTGTTCACCGGAGCTCCTAACTCTTGTAAAAAGGTCTGGGAGTGTTCCCATAAACCTGTAAACATCTTTATCGCAAAAACCCTTAAAAATAGGGATTCTGAGCAAAATCTTTCAAAGCAGGGGCTGGTAAGAGGAATAAA
>Ga0194059_1000358_pt1 | contig 21998 bp, 16 predicted proteins | sample SepL6211m_MetaG_FD_163426 | JGI IMG/M metagenome (GOLD analysis project Ga0194059, IMG submission 163426) | Anoxic zone freshwater microbial communities from boreal shield lake in IISD Experimental Lakes Area, Ontario, Canada - Sep2016-L626-11m | ecosystem: Environmental > Aquatic > Freshwater >... | reverse complement strand
CGGCAAGGGCATGGCTGCCGGTGGCAGGACCGGTTGCGGTGATTGCGTTAGCACCGGTGTGGCAGGCGGCGCAGCCGTTACCGGTGGTTCCCCAGGCTGGTGTTACGACGGTTGCAGCAGCAACCGGGCTGGCGTGACAGGAAGCGGTTGAGCAGGTAACACCGGCTGACCCCTTGACTTTGTTAAGTGTTGCGTAGCCGACGTTCGCTATGTCGATATCGCCATCAGCGTGACCGGCACTCGGAGCAGTTGATTGAGTTGTTCCTGCTGCGTGACAGGAAATACAGGCAGCTGCATGGCCGGTAAGGGCATGGCTACCAGTAGCAGGACCGGTTGCAGTAATGAGGTTAGCTCCGCTATGGCAGGCGGCGCAGCCGTTACCGGACGTTCCCCAGGCAGGAGTTACTACTAATGTAGCTGATACCGGACTGGCGTGACAGGAGGCAGCCGAACAGGTAACACCGGCTGTGCCCTTGGCTTTGTTGAGAGTTGCATAGCCGACATTGGCAACGTCGATGTTGCCATCGTTGTGACCGGTGCTTGGAGTGGTTGTAGCAGTAGTACCAGCGGCATGGCATGATGTACATGCTGCGGCATGGCCGGTGAGTGAATGGCTGCCAGTGGCAGGACCGGTTGCGGTGATGACATTAACGCCCGAGTGGCAGGCGGCGCAGCCGTTACCGGTGGTTCCCCAGGCAGGTGTTACGACGGTTGCAGCGGCAACCGGACTGGCGTGACAGGAGGCGGTTGAACAGGTAACACCAGCTGAGCCCTTGACCTTGTTAAGTGTTGCATAGCCGACATTGGCGACGTCGATATGTCCGTCGTTGTGACCGGTTGACGGAGCGGATGTTGCGGTGGTGCCTGCTGCGTGGCAGGAGATACAAGCGGCTGCGTGGCCGGTAAGAGTATGGCTGCCGGTGGCAGGACCGGTGGCGGTGATGGCGTTAGCACCGGTATGGCAGGCGGCGCAGCCATTGCCAGCGGTTCCCCAGGCAGGTGTTACGACGAAAGCGGTTGAAACAGCACTGACGTGGCAGGAAGCGGTTGAACAAGTGACGCCGGCGGTGCCCTTGGTTTTGTTGAGAGTTGCATAGCTGACGTTGGCGACATCAATATCGCCGTCGTTATGGCCGATGCTTGGAGTTGTCGTTGCAGTAGTACCTGCATTGTGGCAGGAGGTACAAGCGGCTGCGTGGCCGGGAAGGGCATGACTGCCGGTGGCAGGGCCGGTTGCAGTGATGGCGTTAACGCCCGAGTGGCAGGCAGCACAACCGTTGCCGGTCGTTCCCCAGGCAGGTGTTACGACGGTTGCAGCAGCAACCGGACTGGCGTGGCAGGATGCAGCCGAACAGGTAACACCGGCTGAACCCTTGACTTTGTTAAGTGTTGCATAGCCGACATTGGCGACATCGATATCGCCATCAGCGTGACCGACGCTCGGGGAAGTTGTTGCTGTGGTGCCGGAATTGTGGCAGGAGGTACAGGCAACAGCGTGACCAGCAGTATTGGTATGGCTGCCGGTGGCAGGACCGTTAGCGGTAATGGCGTTAGCACCGGAGTGGCAGGCGGCGCAGCCGTTGCCGGTTGTTCCCCATGCCGGGGTTACCACCAAAGAAGCAGCAACTGGACTGGCGTGGCAGGAAGCGGCCGAACAGGTCGTTCCGGCAGTACCCTTCACTTTGTTCAGTGTTGCATAGCCGACATTGGCAACGTCGATGTTGCCGTCATTGTGGCCGGTGCTCGGTGTTGTTGTGGCGGTGGTACCAGCGGCGTGGCAGGAGGTACAGGCAGCAGCGTGACCAGTGAGCGTATGGCTGCCGGTGGCAGGACCGGTTGCGGTGATGGCGTTAACTCCCATATGGCAGGCGGCGCAGCCGTTGCCGGTTGTTCCCCAGGCAGGAGTTGTGACAAAACCGGCAGCAACCGGGCTGGCATGGCAGGAAGCGGCGGAACAGGTTGTTCCGGCGGTTCCTTTGGCTTTGTCCAGGGTTGCATAACCTACGTTTGCGACGTCAATATTGCCGTCATTGTGGCCGACAGTCGGTGTGGCTGTGGCTGTAGTTCCCGCAGCGTGACAGGAAATACAGGCAACGGCATGACCGGCGGTATTGGTATGACTTCCGGTCGCCGGGCCGTTGGCACCGATCGGTGTCGTATGGCAGGCGGTACAGTTGGCAACGGCAGTACCCCAGAGAGGTGTTACCACGGTACCAGATCCATACACATTAGCGTGGCAGGATGCGGTGCTGCAGGTTCCAAGTGTCAGGTTGTTAGCACCGGACTGAGGGAATTTTGAGCCCTTGGAGTAGCTGAGACCAGGAGCTGTTGTAGAAGTAACGTTAATAAATCCACTCCGGTGGTTCGTACTGATAATCAGCGGACCATGGCATGGAGTACAGGTATTCGCATCGATAGTCGCTGCCGGAATATGCTTGGCATGACTACCTTTGATACTACCGGTTGTTATATTGCGGTAGGTCGATTCAACCGGACGGATATCCGTGGTTGAACCAACCGGCGCATGGCACGTAAAGCAGGTCGCTGCTTCAGCCAGGCCGGAAAGGCCGGTAAGGCCCACAACCGCCAGAGTGAGTGCCAGAAGCACCCGCGATGTTACAGACTGCGTTTGTGATTGTTTCATACTTGAACTCCTTTAACCAAGGTCTCTGCTTCTTATCGGCAGTATTAATTCATTTCGCGCTGGACACAAAGCTTTTTAATCTTACCAGGCCGCTGTCGGCTGGAAGTGACAACTTACATTAGAACAGGACTGAGCAGCGACATCGTAACGCTTGGTCCTGGCGTCATCAAAACGGAAGGTGACATCGGCAGCATCAAAGACATTGATATTGGCTTTTACTACCGTTGAACCACCCTGTTTGTGATACCCGGAAGGATGGCACGGCAGGCATGGCGTAAAGCCTTCCGCAGCATTTACTGTCGCTAAGAGGTGGGTCGAATGATGACCGCCACCGCCGGGGTAATCTTCAACTTTTGCAGTAGGATACGTTCCCGCTGCACGTGCATTCAGCTGAGTAAGGGACATCGGAGGATAGCCATGGCACGCATCACAGGAACCATTGCCGTACTTGATACCATCCATATGCTGCTGACCCGGGGCGCCGAGGGCATCGCCATTGTGGCTGTGGCATCCGGCACAATCATCAGCAATTGTTACCGTACCATGATTCATTGTGGAGGTAAACCCTGCCTCACCGGGAACTTTGTGGCACTTGTTGCAGTTATTCAGAGTCTTCAGAGTGCCATCAGCAATATATCCTGCATTGGTCCAGCTCGGGGTGATACCGGTACCGGCATTGGCTGAATTAAGTATCCCGCCAGTTCCGGCAGGATTGTGGCAATAGGTGTTTGAACAGCTTGCGCCGTTGAAACTTGCGGTCATAGCGCCGTTATTGGTGGCAAGGCCCTGGAATGCGGGAGTCGAACTGCCATTTGAGTGGAGCGGATCAGCCGGCAGCGTACCATGGCAGTTCTGGCAGCGGCTATCAACAGTTCCAACCGGAGTCAAACCGTTAAGCAGACGAAGGTGCGTCTGGTGTGCACCGGTTTTAGCGTTGGCACTTACCTGGCCGACATCTGTGGCAGTTATATCTGATGGAGCGACAACATAGCGGTTTGCAGCAGTTACGGTAGCGGTGCCGGTTCCGTGGCATTTTGTACAGGAATTATTGCCGCTGTTAGTCCCCCATACCGGTGGTGTAATGGCACTGTGACACAGGGCCGTCGAACAGCCGGCAGTAACGTTAATCGTTCCGTTGTTATGCGGGGCGACAGCAAAGCCGTTGTATTCATGGCATTTTGTACAGACGACAAGTGGATCTGTCGACTGCAGTACCGTAATGTGCTGAAGGTGTGAGCCGGTGGCAAGCTGAGGATTCGTTGCTGCCGTCAGATGGCAGGATCCGCAGGCCATTACCGCCTGAAAGTCAAGAGTGCCGTTGTTATGAGTAGCAGAGGCAGGTCCCGTGTATATGTGGCAGTTGGTGCAATTTGCCAGAGTTGCAAATGTGTGTGAAGATGTGGCCGGTGGTGCTCCGTGGCAGCTATTGCAGCTGTTGCTGCTTTTGTAGACGTTCAGGCTGTCTGCCTGTGCCTGGGTAATGCCTTTGCCTACCAGGGCAGAAAGGGCAGAGGCAATATCGCCGGTTACCGTGCCGTTGTTGTATGCGGCATCGATAGAATCAACAACCAGCTGTCTGGCATATGCCGGGTTGTGAGTATATGCGCTCGATTCCAGCAGAAACAGGCGGTAGTTGTAGGCAGCACCCATAACGTTGGCACCTGCCTGACCTGTTCCCCAGTTGGTGTTAGTGAAGTATGGAGGGGTTGCTGTGTAGGTAAATCCTCTTAACTCAAGTGCAGCTTTCAGGGCATCAAGCGCAGTATTGAATTCGACACGCTTGGCATCAAGCGTTGCAGCAGGGAGTGAAGTACTGTGGCAGTTGGTACAGACATTTGTTTTGATCGTCACGATCGCACCATTGGCACTACTGGTCGACGCAAAAGTATGTTTGCTTGGTGAACTCATATGGCAGGTAACACAAGGGCCCTGAGTTCCGGTGGTATTTCTGTTGTTCATACCAACAGTGCTATGGCCGTTGTCGGTATAGGCCGGATACGAGCGACCGGGGAAGTGGAACGCCGATTTGCCCTGGAGTGAACCGGCAGCGGACATGCCATGCGATGCAACATACGGGAGGTTGGCAAAATTTGCCGAACCGACTTTAACCTGAATGCTCAGCCCGTTATTCGTACCGCTGTGGCAGTTAACACAGAGGTTGGATGTACTGATATTGTTGTTGGTGAAGCCCGGTTCGTCAGGATATGGTTTGTTCAGCGTGACGTTTGTCCGTGTGGTGCCTGTTTCTACATTACTATGACAACCGGTACATCTGAGCACTTCCTTGGTTTTATCCGAGGAGACACCCCAGGCTTTCGTCACCTTGGCAGTAGAGTAGGCGATAAAGCCGGTTGTTGTGTGACAACGAACGCAGCCGTCCAGAGTCTTGAAATCTTCGAGTATCCAGGCGGGTGCATCAGTTTTGGCATGGCCGGAAGCCGTCCATTGTTTACGGATTACCTGGTTTGCAGCGGTATTGGCACCATGACAGTTTGCACACGTTGTATTACCGGTCGCGTAAGACGCCGGGTAGGTTCCGGTCGTGATGTTGTTGAAATGTGGCGGGCCGGTGAGAATTACCTTCAGGCTGTGCGGGTCATGGCAGGTCGCACAGGGATTGTTGCCGACCTGTATGGGGTGAGGTTTTGTGACGTTAATGGTCGGAGTACCGGGACCATGGCACGTTATGGTATTACAGGAAGCTGCCTGGGAAAATGCACCGGGATGTGCTCCGGTATCAGCGCCGATATGGCAGTTTGCACAGACAACAGCACCGAGCTCATGCTTTGTTGCAGACCATTTGGTATAGGCATTTATTGTTATAGGGTTACCGGAAGCATTGTGGCAATTCTGGCAATCATTGCTCACAAGGGCATTCGCATCGGCAAAAGCAGTAATAGTAATTGATGAGGTTGATCCACCCGGCATAACAGTCAGAGTGAAAACGTAACTGCCGGCTGCTGGCGGAGTAAAACTGGAAAGAGCGCTCGCGGCGTTTGCAAGAGTAACTGCCGGTCCGGATGTTTGCGCCCAGGAGTAAGAAGAGATGCCGCTACCACCGGGCAGACTGCCGCTTCCGTCGAGCATAACTGTCGTTCCGACAACTGCAGAATGTGAATTTCCGGCTTTGGCAATCGGGCTGTCGTTCACGAATGTGCCGACCATTGCTGAACTGGCGGTAACGGTGAACCCGGCTGGAATAGTGACAGTTACCTGTTGCCCCGTAAGCGGGACAGCAGGGCTCTGCGATGCACCGGCGGGGATGCCGGTTATGGAGCTAATCTTGAAACCGGCTGAAGGAGTAAAGGTAAAGACCTTGGCCGTGGTAAGTACCGTGCCGTAATTCAAGTTGGTAACACCTGCTGGCGTGGACACCGTCCCGCCGACGTTACCGGCAACGGAAGCCGATATACTGTACTTCAGTATGGAGAACGATGCCTGCACCGTCTGTGGATTCGGGCCGCTCACTGCAAATGCAGTTTGCGTCGGATTGGTCAGGGTCACTCCGTTATAGACGACCGAAGCTGTCATGTAACCGCTATCGGGCCGCACATATACCGTTGCGGTGCTGCCGGCCGGAAAGTAGGTGGTCACATTTCCGTTGACCGACGTTTGAAGGGCACCGGCATCGACTTGAATCGTTCCACCCGAAGTCCTTGCCCAGGTGCTCAAAGACCAGTCTGCAGCGAACGCCATTACCGGCAACAAACATGACAACATCATAACCGCTAGAATTCTTCTTACCATATACCCGACCTCCATACAGTCGATTGCGATTTAATAAAACAACGGTTTTAATTGTTCATCTGACATCGATCCGAACTTGTTAGCAATTTACATGCCATCCTTTGCTGCCATTACCAAAACGTTACCATTAGAGCATCTCACGGTGTGCCTATTTTTTGGGCATTAAAAAATCTGGTGATATCACCATGCAGCAGTCAGCTAAATAACTGTCAGGTGACCATCCTTTCAACAGTGACCCCATGGCTGGAGCTTTGACGATGTTCAAGCCGCTGCTTTTTATCATAAGGAATCAGACGAATATCGCAAAAAAAGAGGAGCAGTCGCGCACCTCATGAGAACAAAACGCAAATTGACAATTTCTGTTTTCCATGCAATATATTCTCCGGCTTTAAGTCACCTAATATATGGAGGTAACACTGATGAAGAAAAGCAGTCTGAAGAAAGCATGGCTAGTCGTATGTGCCGGTCTCGCCCTTATTGCTGTGCAAAGCCTGGCATTCGCCGCCGATCCTGCAGCAGCCCCCCCTACCCCGACGCTTGCGAATGATGACTGCGTTAAATGCCACAGCAAGCCTCCGGCAGACATTGCTGCAGCCGGACGCAAGCATAAAACGGAGATCGGTTGCCAGGATTGCCACAATGGTCACCCGCCCACCAATCGGAAGATCATCCCGCTCTGCAGCCAATGCCATGAGGGCAAATCGCATTACAAGCTGCCCGCCTGTTTAAGCTGTCATACCAACCCCCACACACCTCTCAACATTACCTTTGGTAACAACGTAACTGATCCGTGCGTGACCTGTCATGCCGGCCAGATCGTCAAGCTGCGCGACAACAAGAGCAAACATACTGCACTTAACTGCAGCTTCTGCCATAACAAGCATGGCAAAATTCCCGATTGCACCCAGTGCCATAAACCTCACGCTGCCGATCAAACCGCTGCTGACTGCAAGAAGTGTCACCAGGCACATATGCCGAAGAACGTCGCCTATACTGATAAGACACCATCAAAAGATTGCGCCGCCTGCCATAAGAAAGCGTATGATCTGCTCACTGCCAGTAAATTCAAGCACAGCAAGCTGGCATGCGTAGCCTGTCATCAGGCAAAACACAAGATGGTGCCGCAGTGTCAAAGCTGTCACGGCAATCGCCACCCGGCTGCCATGATGGCCCAATTCCCGAAATGCGGCTTCTGTCATAACATCGCCCATGACCTGAACAACCTGCCGGTTGCACCCGCATCGGAAGTGGCAGCGCCTGCAGCTAAAAAAGCCAAAAAGAAATAACGACTCGGTAGACTTGATCATTGTCTTGGGTTCCCAAAAAGTCCCCCCTCCCCCCGCGGGAGGGGGGTAGGGGGTGGGGGAAGCTGGTATGAAACCACGAAATCCACTCCATACATTTGCCAGAGAGCTACGAAACAACTGTACTGACACTGAGCGCCTATTATGGCGACACTTGAGGAACAGTCAGCTTGAAGGTGTTAAGTTTCGCAGACAGCAACTGATTGAAAAATATATCGTTGACTTCGTCTCCTTTGAGAAAAGGATTGTAATAGAACTTGATGGCGGACAGCATGCAGAAAATTTGGCATACGACGAGCAAAGGACTGCCTGTCTGCATACAAACGGATTTATCGTATTACGATTTTGGAACAACGAAGTAATTCAAAATACGGAGGGCGTTCTTGAGGTTATCAGGCTTCACTGTTTACAGGTGCGTCCCCCACCCCCCGACCCCCTCCCGCCAGGGGAGGGGGAGTGAAGAGGGCGCATAGGTCTGCGCCCCTAAGGTTTTTTTCCCAAAGCCACTATGACTGCATCAGCACTGCTCAGTACTACAATCACTCCCCCTACCCCAATTTCAGAACGTGCCTGATTAGCTCAAAATTAAAGCCCCGCTGTCGCTGTTCCGCTTAAGGAATTGACGATTGCATAAGGTCATGACGTTTTGACTTGATTTTTGACAATCTGATTAGTATCGTAGCCGGGATAAAAAACGTTAACAGGAAGACAATGTACCGACTCTTCGCCATATCAGGCCTCACACTGCTCCTGGTCATACTCGTACAGGGCCACTCCTGCGCTGAAACCTGCTCAGCCACCTCCTGTCACCAGGCGATTCTCAATACGGAAAAACCTCATGCACCGGTACAGGCGCAAGAGTGCCACTCCTGTCACCACAAAAAAAATCCGAACCACCCGATTCTGGGCGGCAAGAGCTGGGAACTGGTCGCAAAAGTACCCACACTCTGCGAACAGTGCCACACCCCCTTCGGGGGGAAAAAAAATATGCACGCGCCGGTAAAAGAGGGTGAGTGCCTTTCCTGTCACAAACCTCACGGCGGCGCCGGCAAATCTCTTCTTGATGTACGCGAAGATCGCACGGCACTCTGCGTTACCTGCCACGATCCCGAACCGTTCAGGCAGCCGTTCATGCACGGTCCTGTTGCCGTCGGCGCCTGCAATAAATGTCACCAGCCGCACGAAGCAAATGAAAAGGCGCTCCTCACTGCTCCCGTCCGGACTGTCTGCCTCACCTGCCACACCGATTTTGCCAAAGATCTGAAACAGGCAAAAGTCGCACATCCCCCGGTTAAGGACGGTCCCTGCACCGCCTGCCATAATCCGCATGGATCTGCGGTCAGTAAAATCCTCAAACAGAAAGTTCCTGATCTCTGCATCGGCTGCCATGAAAAGATAGGCAAGAAACTGGCGGGAGTAAAAGTGCCGCATAAACCTCTGAAACAGGAGGGTGGCTGCAGTACCTGCCACTCAGCCCACTACTCCGGCAACAAGCGGCTCCTGCCGTTTGATGAAGTCGCCACCTGCCTGAGCTGCCACGACAAAGACAACCTGGGCACGCCCCCCCTGCGCAATATTAAATTGGCACTTGAGGGGAAGAAGCTGCTTCACGGACCGATCAAAAAAGGGCAATGCGTCCCCTGTCATGACCCTCACGGTTCAGATAATTTCCGTATGCTGCGGGGTGACTATCCGGCCGAACTCTACGTCCCGTACAAAGAGGGCATATATGATGCTTGCCTTTCGTGTCACGAGAAAAATCTGCTTCGATTTGCCGAAACGACTATTTATACAAAATTCCGCAACGGCAAGCGCAACCTCCATTATGTCCATGTGGTCAATAGCCGCAAGAGCCGTACCTGCCGTGTCTGCCATCAGGCTCACGCCAGTAACGGTGAAAAATTAATCGATATGGAAAATATTAAATTCGGGGCATGGGATATACCGGTCAATTTTACGATTTCCACCTCTGGCGGCAGATGTGCTCCCGGTTGTCATCAGGCTTTCAGCTACGACCGGGAAAAACCGGTACCATACAAAGCGTATTCGTCGAATCAGAAGAGGAGTAAATAATTATGAGACCTCTCAGCGGAGCATTCGGAAAAGTCTGCTGCACACTGCTCGCTGGCCTGCTGCTGGCAGGTTGCGCGGCAGACACCACCTGTAAGTATATTGCAAAAGAGCCGATTTTTTTCCCTCCGGCACCGGATGAACCGCGCATCCAGTATCTTACCGGTATCAATTCCAGTGATGACGTCCGCATAGGCGATAAAAAGCAGGGTGGACTTTCATTCCTGGTGACCGGCAAAGAACAGTCCGATGTGGTGGTAACGCTTGGCAAGGCGTACGGAATTCAACTTTACAAAGGTAAAATCTATATAGCCGAAGGGATGACGCGGCGTGTCAGCATAATTGATCTGGCAAAAGGAACCATCTCCGACCTGCCGGGGACCAAAATACCCCGGGGAGCGCTCTCCTATCCACTTAATCTTGCTTTCGATGATGAGGACAATCTCTATGTGGCCGATACAGTGCGGCGCGAAATTGTCGTCTATGATGCGCAGGGCAACTTCAAGACTGCCTTCGGCAAAGGATTCGAGCCAAAGTCTAAAATAACCGACATCAAGTTCTACAAAGGCAGGCTCTACGCACTTGATTTAGGGAGCCAAATGATGAGGGTTCTCGATCGACTGACCGGCGAGCAGCTTGCAGAATTCGGTAACAGCGGAAAACCGGAACAGCGGTTCGCTCTTCCCGGCAACTTCACGATAGATGGTGACGGCAACTTCTTTATCACCAACCTCGGCAGCAACAAAGTGATCAAGCTGGATCAGGATGGTAACTACCTTGATTCATTTGGCGGTGTCGGCGATCAATTCGGCCAGTTTTCCAAACCGAAAGGGATCGCCGTGGACAGTGAAAAACGAATCTATGTGGTTGATGGCGGCACCAGTGTTGTGCAGTTGTTCAACGACAAATTTCGTTCGCTTACCTACTTCGGTTGGCCTGGTCTGGCATATGGATCGCTTAATAACCCGACCGGCATCGCGGTATCAACAGAAAACATCGACTATTTCCAGAAATTTGCCGCGCCGGGATTCACGGTAACCAGCCTGATTTATGTCGTCAGCCAGTTTGGTCAGGAATTCTGTATCCCCCGGATTTCTGTGTACGGGATTGGTCAGATGGTTAAAAAGTAAGGTGTGTACCTGAACCATGAAAAAATCGAACTTCATCATATTTCTGCTGTCCGTCAGCGCCCTGTTAACCAGTGCATGTGATCCCTTGACGGTTCATAAGGTCTCCAGCACCATTTTTGACGGCGTGCCCACCTTGCCGTCGGCAGAGCAGTTCTGCCGGGACTATCATATTCAGGCGACAAAGGATGAGCTGGCGGCTCAACAGAAACAGCTGCAGGGAGTGAAACAAGGCTCCTCGCACCCGCCGTTTGCTGAAAAGCGCTGTAACGACTGCCACGACAAGAGCACCGAATCAGGTTTCGTCGTTGCAGCAAATGTCCTCTGCGCCCATTGCCATAAGGGGTATCCCGCCGGCAATTTTCTCCATGGCCCTGCTGCCGTCGGCGCCTGTCGTAAATGTCATGCCCCGCATACCAGCGACAACCCGACACTGCTGGTCAATCCGGCGGCGGAGGTGTGTGACACGTGTCACGCCGAAGCACGCAGCAGTTCGAAGCTTCACACCGCCAGTCGGGCCAAGGGCATAGTCTGTACTGACTGTCACGACCCTCACGGTGGGAGCAATCGCTTCTTCCTGAAATAGGATCACATGCCGACGCTGCTCCTTTTGATCATAGCGGCTTTGTTGCTGCGTTGCAGCCCTTGCCTGGCCTTGACTGAGGAGGATATCCCCGCAATCAATCAGGTGAAAGGCGTACTCATCTATAAAGGTTTCGAGCATTGGCTCAACCTCGCATATGATTACAGCGGCAACACATCGAGCACGACCGGTTCCAGCTCCACAACCAGTACCAGCCACGCCTTCATGGAAAGCTATAACACCTCACTGCAGGTGGCCCTGTTTGATCCCCGCATTTTTGATGCCATTCTGCAGGGCTCAATCGTTTTTGATCAGGAACGGGGCAGAGACGCTTCGTCCTCCTCTTCCAGCAGAAACACGTCATATCAGTATAATTTCAGCGGCAGTGGCCTGGACAAAAGCAGGATACCATTCAGCCTGCTCAGTTCACGCAACTCCGATACCGTTCTGAATACCTTCACACCCGCAACGACAACGGTGTACACCGACAACGAATTCGGCATATCCTTTCTGAACAATCAACTGCAGTCGAAAGTTCAGCTTTCCCGCAAAAGCTACAATTCAACGACGTCTGACATGACAAGTAACTTCACCTCCTATGACTATTCCTATGTAGCCGAACACCACTATGGCGGTTATTCCACCTCAACCCTTTCTGCGTATTTTTCCGACCAGACCGGTGACTCGTCAAGCGGCGAAAAACTTACTTCATCCTCCAACTCTTTTGCGCTGAGTAATGCGCTCCTTTTGGGCTCCCGTCGTAACAATTCTCTCACATCTCTGTTCCGGCTGGATAATGCCACGACTGACAACCTGCCCCAACGGACCATGTCCATCGCGGAAGTTTTTGAAGCGGCATTTGGCCGCGCCCTGTCCCTTAATGCATCCTACTCTCTGATAAACAAACGTAGCTCCGGCCGTGACGGACTGGTTCAGGAGGACACCATGAACCAGGGTGAGGTGACCTTAAAACATAAACTTTTCGAATCTCTGGAAACGGAACTGTTTGGTGCTGCATATTTCGACAGACTGAATGTCGGTACTGAAAACAAATATTCTGTGCGGGGAAATGTCAACTATAACAAACGTCTTCCGGCAGGCAACCAGTTGTCGCTCGTTGTCGGCAAAAGCTATGATCTGGTGGATCGCCAACTTGATTCCGGACTCACATCAGTCAACGACCAACTCCATTCGGCAGTACACCAGGGCGATGTCATTCCGCTGGTCCTTGCCGGTGGAACGTTGCAGAACGTCATCAGCGTCACCGGCAGAAACCCGCTTTTAACTTATGTTGAGGGTGTCGACTACACGGTGAACTACACACTTGGACGTATTACCATCCTGTCGGGGGGGGGCGTCAGAATCGACATGGACGGCAACGGCACCAACCTGTATATCTCGTACACGGTGTATAAAGATCCACAGATCAGCTATGCCACCGACAGACTTACACTCGCCTCAAATCTCTCACTGCTTGACAGTCGGATACGACTCGGAGCATCGTGGTCGGAATCGAAGCAAAACCTGATCAAAGGCCCTGCACTCAACAGCCTTCAGGATTCACGTTCGATGGTGTTGTATGTTACCGGTGCTTATGATAGCCTTAGTGGACGTTTCTCCTATCGGAATGAGACAACAGGAAGTCTGACATTTCAAACAGTGGAGGGAAATGTTTCGGCACATGTGCAAACTGACAAGTCTTTGATTTCATGCTCGGTTACTGACGGCTATACCATCTATGGCGGCACGCCGACATTCCGGGCGTATCGAGAGAACAACGCCTTTCTGACAGCTTCATACACAAGAAATATCACGGCCAATGCGAGGTTCACACTTCAAGGCGATTTCAATGACCTGCGCTCTGAACTGAGGCCAGCCAAGGATTCCCTGTCGTTCCTGATTAGAGGCCAGATTCTGTTAAATATGGTAACCATTAACATGTATGGGATGTCCGCCTGGGTATTTAACGATAGCAGCACAACGCGCAATGATATTTTTCACGTCGATTTCACCAGATATTTCTGATTGTGATACCAATTCTAAATCAAGAGTGATATCAAGGCGGCGAGGATTGAGGCGACGAAGACATACTACCAGTATGTTGATGAGCCGAAGACGAGCCAATGAAGAGAGCGACTTGATTTGGAATTGGCATAACAAGGCAGCGGAGGTAATGGTAATGCCGGTACACCCGACACACCGGAAGGTAAGAAGCAAACCGTTGTTACTATCTACTGTGCGGTTTGTTGTCCTGCTCACGATATTCTTCGCTCTTGCTGCCTGCGCCACCGGTCGGCCAGGCGCCATCACAGAGCACGCAGACATCTCCTGGCCGCTCGCAAACGCGCAAAGCAGGGTGGTCTGGATAAAGACCATTAGCGGCCCGGTTGATATCAGCGGCAACTCAGGATTCTGGCAACGCATACGGGAAGTAGTCAGCGGCTCTGATAAATCGGTCATTGATCGCCCTTACGGTGTACTACGTTCGGCAGCCGGGGTACTCTACCTGACGGATCCCGGCAGGGGAATGGTGCATTGTCTCAACATCGGTAATGGAGCCTACTCCGTTATCGCCGCTCGCGATGACGCGCCTTTGCTCAGCCCCATCGGGCTTGCGGAAGACAACACCGGCCGCATCTATATAACGGATTCGGTCGCCGGTATGGTGTATCGCCATACCCCCAAAGATGGTTCTTTAAAGCCGCTGCTGCAGCAGGCATTGGAGCGCCCGACCGGCATCGCCTTTAATCCGGTCAACGGATTGCTCTATGTGACCGACACAATGGCAAGCCAGATTGTCGTGCTCGAGCAGAACGGCCTCATCAAGCAGCGTATCGGCAGCCATGGCGACGGAAACACCAGCTTCAACCGTCCGACTGATATTGCAATTGATAACCGTGGCCAGATTTATGTCACTGATTCCCTTAATTTCCGGGTAACCGTTATGACGCCTGAAGGCCAAACAGCGAATCATTTCGGCGCGCCGGGCGATAGCGCCGGTTCTTTCAGCAGACCGAAAGGGATCGCCGTTGACAGCGTCGGCAATATTTATGTCAACGACTCACTCATGGATGCCGTACAGGTTTTTGACCAGAATGGTTTGCTGCAACTGATGTTCGGCAGGAAGGGCATTGAAGCAGGGCAGTTCTGGATGCCTTCAGGTCTTTTTATCGACCGCCTTGACCAGATTTATGTTGCGGACACCTACAACCGGCGCATCCAGATATTCAGATATCTGCCAGGCGGTGATGATGGACATGAGGGGAATCACGCGGACCTGTTTGACAAACAACTGACAGAAACGCCCTAAGCGGTTTGTTTTTTGTGGCCCCCCTCCTGCCTTGCCATGGCAGGGATTCAGGGTGGTTACTTTTGACTTTCGTCAACCGGTAAGGATAAAAAGAAACCATCATCACACCCGCTGCCAGTTCGGGAGGAACCATGATAAAATTGATTCTGCCGCTGATAATCATTTTCGCCCTGCTGCTGCCGCTTTCAGTCTCGGCAGCGGGACGGGGGGTAATCGCCTCTCCCCACAATCTCTCGGTCAGCGGGCCAAACCCGGCGTTTACCTTTAACGAAATCAGGGTCTGCGTCTTTTGCCATGCCCCGCACAATGCCTCTCCGGCAACGCTGGCCCCGCTTTGGAATCGGGCGCTTCCCCCTGAAAACCAATATACGATGTATCAATCGCCAAATTTTAATGCGAAAGTAACCTACGCCTCAAGTATGCCAACCGGCTCTTCACGGATCTGTCTCAGTTGCCATGACGGCACACTGGCCCTGAACCGCTATGGCGGGAGGGTCCTGGGAATTCAAGAGACAGACCGGACCTTGTGGGGTAAAGCCAATCTGACCACCAATCTGGCCGATGACCATCCGATTTCTTTCCGCTATAGTAATGAACTTGCTCTGAATGCCCATCTTGTCCCACCCGCCCAACTCATCGGTCCGGTCAAGCTTGACTCTGCGCAATTTGTCCAATGTACCTCCTGTCATAATCCCCATGACAACGAATTTGGCAATTTTTTGGTTATGAATAATGGAGACGCGACAAAACCGGGCTATAATCCCGCCATCACATCGCCGCTCTGCGTTACCTGTCACGCCCCTCCCGGCTGGAGCACGTCTGTTCATAACAGCGGCAACGGCTGCATAAACTGCCACAGCCCGCATACCGCCTCAATAGCGCAGTATCTCCTCAAGACCCCGACCGACCAGTCCTGTTTTATCAGCGGCTGTCACAGCAGCGGGAGTACACCGGGGCATGTTGACCTTGATTCCGTGAAGATTGCCGGCGGAACAGTTCAATACCTCTGGAGCGTTATTCAGAGTACGATCTTCCTGGCAGGTGAACCGGAGCGCCGTCGTTCCGAACGCGGGACTGATTTGAAATCTGTTTTTGACGGAAAGATTTATCGGCATCCTATTGGCAAAAACCCCGGTGCACATGACCGGAAAGAGCGATTGCCGATGCGCCAGCCTCATGTGGAGTGTGTTGATTGTCATAATCCCCACCTGGCTGGAGGAGTGGATGTGGCAGGCGGGGTGAAGCGCTCACTCAAGGGGGTTTCAGGAATAAGTGCGGAGGCGGCGGCAAAACCGGCTGCCACAAATGAATTCGAGATCTGCTTCAAGTGCCACTCCGGCGGCTCTGCCGGTAATTTTGTCGCTCTGAGCAAAGCGAACAGAGTCATCCAGGACCCGGATCAGATGAAACGTTTCCGGGCTTCAAATCCGTCGCGACACCCCGTTACCGTCGACCGGCGCGGCAACGGCGAAAGCCTTCTTACCGAATTCCGTACCAGCATGATCAGGATCGACTGCAGCGATTGCCACAACAGTGATGACAGCAAAAAAGCGGGTCGAAGCGGCCCGAACGGCCCGCACGCTTCGCGCTTTGAGCATATTCTCATGGCTCGCTATGAGATGCCAGCGGCAGGGGGGCGAAGTCAGAGCGGCTGCAGCGATTACCGGGCCAGATACGATCTCTGCTTCCGCTGTCACGCTGACACCTATGTCATGGTATCCGGAACTGCGTTTGCCAACTCCGGCGTCAATGAACATACCCGCCATGTTGTCGACCGCTGCATACCCTGCGCTGCCTGTCACGACCCGCATGGAGTACCGCTGCAAGGCGGTGCGACAACGGCAAACAATTCCCACCTGATCAACTTTGATCGAAACTATGCTGCAAGTCGCGCAATAGCGCAGCCCCGCTACCAGTCACTGATCAGCGGGCGGGGCAGCTGTACCGTTGCCTGCCACAGCGGCGGCACCCATAATTATTCACGCTGACAGCAGCCCGCCGTGCAAGATTATAAAGCTGTCCCTCCCCATACCTGGAGGAGGGACAGCATTCCCCCTGACTCAACCTGCCCCGGACGACTCGACTTAAAATTATGGCATCAGTTCTTCAGTCTCTTATTTTATCAGTGTTCATTACACCTTCGTGTTATTTAACTGCCGATTTCAGGTTAACTGGGGGAATAGCGTAGCGTCTTACCGCGATATCCCGTAATACCCGGCGAAAAAACCGTTAGCAGCTGAAGCTCCATGAGGATTTTAATCCGGATGGCACGACCTGCGTTACATAAATAATGTGCAATATCAGCATAATGCACATTATTTTGTACCGGTCTGGGGACAAATGTAAAAAAAAATAAAAATTGGCAAGGCTATTGCTTATTAGGCGATATATAGAAATTTACTACGGCACCCTTCAGGTGCAATACAAAAAAAAGGAGATTTACCATGTTGAAAAAAATTACTGTAGCAATCGCTTTGACAGGACTCATGGCTGGTGCAGCTTATGCCGGTATTAGTGCCGGTACCGGTATCAACGGCTCCAGACACGACATGAATGCCATCACCGGTACTGCTAAAGACGGAATGTTGAGAAGCTGTGTTTTCTGCCATACACCACACAATGCTGCTGCCACACTTGACGGACCTCTCTGGAACCGCGCAACAACGCTGCTAAATCCAGCAGCATACGGCTGGATCGCTCCGGCAAACAGTGCCATTACCATTGCTGATCCACTCGTCGGACCGACACGTCTCTGCATGTCCTGCCATGACGGTTCAATTGCGTATGACTCCCATAATGGTTCTATTGGTGCCAACGCTGCTGCTCCTGGTACTGTTTTTCTTGGTGCCACCCACCGGGCACATGTTGACATCGCGGTGACCCACCCAATCGGTTTCCAGTATGCACTTGCCGTCACAAAGCGTCCGGGTGAGCTCGTTCCTATCACAGGTTCATTTATCTCCGGCCCATCAACTGATCTGGCTGCAAATACATTTGATACAAAAGCCCGTACGATTGCAGCCGCTGGCAGAAAAATTGCCGATACGTTGTATCAAGGTAATGTAACCTGCGCTTCCTGCCACGAAGTACATAACACCAACAATGCAGTGTCTGATACAGGCAAAACCTACAATTACTTCCTGAACGCCAGAGAAGAAGGTTCTGCTATCTGCCTCTCCTGCCACATCAAGTAATTTCAATCAACAGACATCCCTCGCCATGTGGCGGGGGATGAAGTTTAAACGAAAACAGCCGGGGGAGATTCCCCCGGCTGTTTTCGTTTTGTACAACGGCGAGTATTTTGACAGGTGACGTTATAGCCTTGCTTTTTGTCGTAGTATATGCGACATATATTCACAAGGAGAATATGTATGAGAAATCTTAAGGCTATTGGAAGCTGCAACTCAGCGGATGATCAATTTTTAGCGGTACTTTTCGGGACTGAAAACGATAACATAATAGCGTTTTCTGAACAGGAATGGATCAAAAAGATTCGCTCAGGATTGCCTAGTTCTGCCGTAACGGCACTGGCTAATAAGATGGATGTTCCTCAAAAAGTTATCGCAGCCTGGCTACATACCACCACCAGAACCATCCAGAGAAATATGGATGCCAATATTCCGCTGGGACTCGATCTCTCTGACAGGGTCGCACAGCTCACCAGGGTGTACTGTCGCTGTCGGGATGTTTTCAAAGACGATAGTAAAATTGCCTGCTGGTTGAAGTCTCCAAATTATGCGTTGGGAAATGTTACTCCCGCCTCATTGCTCGACACAATTCCTGGCATGGAGATAGTGCTTGATGAATTGGGCCGGATAGAGCACGGAGTGTTTATCTGATGCTGCTCTACCGAATAACAACGCTTCTGTTTGCCCGAGATCTGAGTGGCAGAGGAGCTCAGCTGTACGGTGGGCGCTGGAATCCAAAAGGGATTGCCGCACTCTACACAGCAGAAACACCCGCTCAGGCACTGCTTGAATTTTTACCACACTTCCCCGACACCTGCGCCCCCCACAGTCTCGTGCTGGTAACAATTAATGCCCCGGATAACCTGCACATTGAAGACATTAGTAAAAACGACCTGCCAGAGGATTGGGATGCGAAACCACCAGGGGTGCAGACAGCCGGAATAGGACGTGATCGGCTGATAACAAGAGGAGCTGCGGCTCTTCGGGTACCTTCAGTTATGCTCCCGTTCGGCAAGGCCTGGAATCTTGTGTTAAACCCGCTGCATCCCCAATGCAGCGAGATTGGTATTATCGAGGTTGTCCCCATTTCAGTTGATCCCAGATTGAAAGCGATGCCTGCCTAGTTCTATGAAAAATGGCCCCACCTCGGAAGAGATAGGGCCATTTCAGGTTTAAATCAGTTTTTAATTCGTTACCATTATGCGCTAGGGGCAACTGGTTTTAATACTGAGCACTTTGGGGTTGTGTGTCGTGTGGCAGACTTTGCATACACTGCTACTGCTGGTAAAGTTACTGTGGAACGTGAATGCCGGCGGTGGCCATGCCAAACCATACGCATTATCGGCCTTATGGCAGTCAGTGCATGCTGCGCCCGGATTATGAACGCCATTGACATGACAGAAACTGCAGGAAGCTGAACCGGCCCGGATCGAATGCCTGCTTGCAGCAAAATCGGTGATTATCGTGGGGCTATGGCAGCTCACACAGAAATTACCACTGCCGGCAGAAGCAAAATTATAGTCAAAGGTGGTGCTGCTCACCGAGTTCCTGATTATTGAACCAGGATGCATCCCGGTATCAGCACCGACATGACACCGGGCACAGATAACTCCTTTTGCTTTGTGCCCCGAAGATGACCAATTGCCAAAAACATTCGTTGCGACACCTACACCGGCAGCTGAATGGCAGTTGTAACACTGGGTACGAGCAAGTGCGGGTAAATTACCGTACACCGTAACCGTGGTAGATGAGGTTGAACCGCCCGGCATGACCGTCAGAGTAAAAACGTAATCGCCGACAACTGATGAGGTGAAGCTGGCCGTCGCGGCAGTAGCGTTCAAGAGAACAACAGGCGGTCCGGATACCTGGCTCCAGAAGTAGGAAGAAATGCCGGTATTTCCCGGCAGACTGCCGGTGCCGTTAAGTGTGGCAGAACTTCCAATAAAAACGGACTGTGAGCTTCCGGCTTTGGCAATCGGATTTTCAGCGATAAATGTGCCGACGAGAACAGTAGAAGTGGTGAGTGTGAAACCGGCTGGAAACGTCACATTCACCTGCTGACCCGCAAGGGGAACGGCAGGACTCTGCGAAGCACCGGCGGGAATGCCGCTTATCGTGGCAAGCCGGTAACCGCCTGATGGAGTGAAGGTAAATGTTTTTGCCGTGGTAAGAACAGCACCATAATTGAGGTTGGTGACACCTGCCGGGGCCGTCACGGTCCCTCCGACATTACCGGCGACAGAGGCCGAGACACTGTACTTCAAAATTCCGAACGATGCCAGCACAGATTGGTTATTCGGTCCACTTACCGTAAATGCTGTTTCAGTCGGATTAGTCAGAGTAACTCCGTTAAAGACCACCGAGGTAGTTCTGTATCCGCTATTTGGCCGAACGAATACGGTCTTTACGCTACCATCGGTAAAATAATTGGTCACACCGCCGTCAACCGAAGTCTGATAAGCACCGTTATCAATTTGCAGCGTCCCACCCGCAGTTCTGACCCAGGTGGTCAAAGCCCAGTCTGCAGCAAAGCCCATTACAGGAAACATCCATGCTACCAACACAATCGCCAGAATTCTTTTTACCATGTGCTACCTCCATAAAGTTAAAACTACCTGAAGAAAGGTGCCGCTGAAAAAACAGTCCCAGAAAACAAAAAAAATATTTTCATTAGTGTTTTATGCAAAAACCTCTCCGATGTCTCTTATCGTCATGAGAGATAGTTACTAAAGCTGTAAATATATTTTATGACATGGAAGTTGTGAATAGCAACGTCGCCCGGTCCGTCGGATGACGTGTTATGAAGATGATGGGTTTGGTAGCGGTGTGGTGTGTGAGGAAACTTCAGAAATCAATGTTATTTTGGTCTCAATAATTGTGCGAAATAGAGGTCTCAACGTCTTGGTATTACGCAAGTTCCTATAATTAACCGTGAAAACAGTGCCTTCCGACAGATTAGAATGACCCGGTTCGTGTTAATCCCCCCAAAACAAAGCAGCCAAAGGAAATCCCCGGCTGCTTTGTTATCCTGATGAATCGGTTATATCCGACTCAGCTAATTCTTTGTTACCGGTACCGCCCCCGTGGAAAAGATCAGGCTGTCAAAAGTTTTGTTCAGACTTTTACTGTTGAAGTTTGTCATCGTCTGACCGGGGAGAAGTTCGAGCTCCTCTCCAACCGTTACTGTCATCGTTGGCACGGCACCCCAGACATTCTTGTCGCCGCTGGCAATGAGGATGTAGGTATAGCCGCCCGCATTCATGGTTTCCAGCACTTTACCGGAAACGGGCAGTATCCCGGCTTCACGGAGCTGTTCCTTGGTGGCCTTGCCGGCAAATGCTTTCGGATCGGCATCAAGAGAGGGGTGGCCTGACGGCATGGAGATTTTTTCAGGCGCGGCAGAAGGCGGGGCAGCAACAGGGGGCGGCGCATTGGGTTCGGATTTCAAGCCCGGTGAGAAGACAATACTCTCGAAGTTCTTATTAAGGGACTTGCTGCTGAACAGGCCCATCTGCATTCCTGGTTGAACTTCAATCTCCTGCCCGACGCTGACCGCCACGCTCGGTACTGCAAACCACGCCTTTTTTCCGCTATTTTCGAGCTGAATATAGGTATATCCGGAGGCGTTCATGGTTTCAACTACCGTGCCGGTCAGAAACGTCTCTTCGGCTGCAACCGCAGCTTTTACTGTTTTCTGCGGGACCGCTTCAAGCTTTGTTACAGGCTGTTCCTGCGGCTGAGACAGCGTGGTGGAGGTTGCGGCACAACCTCCGAGTAACACTGCTACCAGGCAGATAGCCAATCCGGTTCCTGCCATATTTCCCATACTTTTCATGAACCTGCTCCTTGTCAAATGAGTGTACCTGATTTCTGTAAAACGTAATGAGCCTCTTGAAAAGTCTTAAAAATTGGCTCCCCCTCCCTTGACGGACCCTCTGGGGCCTAAAGGAGGGGGTTGGGGGGTGGGTGAAGCTGCAACCGGCTGATTTCATGGCAACCTCCCCCCCACCCCTACCCTCCCCCCC